>ENA-UOOH01001750-UOOH01001750.1-fermentation-metagenome-genome-assembly--contig:-NODE-1750-length-20378-cov-4.260788_pt1 | contig 20378 bp, 16 predicted proteins | sample MGYA00245778_ERZ724025 | MGnify/ENA primary metagenome ERZ724025 (study PRJEB28704, sample SAMN03018313) | fermentation metagenome | biome: anthropogenic terrestrial biome; feature: soil; material... | reverse complement strand
CCCGATTTCGATTTCGATTTCGATCCCGATTTCGATTTCGATTTCGATTTCGATTCAGACAATGATTGGGACTGGTCGGCAAACATTGGCTGGAAGCGACGCCTGAAGGAGCTTGGCTTTTCGGACACGACCGCTTAGGACGCGGAGCTGTACGCTATGATGAAACAGGATACCATCGAGGGGGATGCCGGGCATGAGGACGGGTTTTCGCGTGATGCGATGCTCGGTATACCGTGGGTGGTGGGCTCGAAGGTCTTGCAGTTCGGGCTCTATATGGTGGTGACGGTCCTGGTGGTCCGCTGGCTGGGCAAGGAGCGGTATGGGTTGTTGAGCCTGACCCGCAACATGGCGGAGAGCTTGGTCATCATCGCGAGTCTCGGATTCAGCGCGGTGCTGATCCGGTTCATTCCGGAGCTGGTGGTGCACCGAAACCGGGCGGGGATGTTACGGATCTTGCGGCGCGTATTGGCGGTCCAGCTGATCGCGTGTGCCGTGGTCTGGTTGGGGCTTGGCCTGTCGACCCCGGTCTTGAGCCGCATATTTGAGGTGGAGTTCGGCCATCTGCTCTGGATTGCGGGCGGGTTGGTCTTGGTGGAGCTGCTCAAGAACTACGCGAACGACGTCCTGACATCGATGTTCAGGGTCCGGGCGGTGACTTTGATGTCCGCCGCACAGACGGTCCTCTGGCTGGTCTTTCTCCTGGCGACCCTGCACCGGTTCCGGTCTGTGGGGACGGTCTTGCTCACCCAGATTGCGGCGACGGCGATCACGCTTGTCTGGGGATACAGCCATTTGGTGCGGCTGTTTCGCAAGATGCGCTGGCGCTCGCCTCCGGTCGGCATTGGAAAGCGGCGGGTCTTGCGGGTGGCGGTGCCGACCTTTTTGAATGGGTTGGGCCGGATGCTGATGCTGAAGTACACAGAGGTCTTTTTTTTAGGCCTCTATTTTTCGCCTGCGGTCGTCGGGTTTTACGACCTGGCCTATTCGATGCCTCAACTGGTGATCACTTTTGTCCCGAATTCCTTGCAGAACCTGTTCCAATCGGCGTTTGCGGAGTGCTATACACGGAGGCCCGCCTCCTTACCCGGTTTGGTCTCGGCGGTCTTTCGGGCGCTGATGCTGATCACGATTCCGATCGCTGTATTCGGCGCCTATTTTGCAGGGGACATGGTCCTCATCTTTTTTGGCGAGGAGATGGCGCCGGCGGCTCCGATGGCCAGGTTATTCAGCCTGTTCCACCTGATCCCACTCATCTCCTTCCCGCTGTCGATGGCGATCCTGGCGCGGGAGAAGGTGATGAATGTCTTCCCGCTGTTCGTGTTGCAGGTCAGTGTCAATCTTGCGCTGGATTTCCTGCTGATCCCCAGGTGGGGCATGGTCGGTGCTCTGGGCGCGGTGGTGTTGACCTCAGCCATGACGCTGCCGGTGCGCCTCTGGGTGGTCCGCCGATTGATTGGCGGGATCTACTTTCCGTACGGGTTCATGCTGCGCGTTTGCGGCTTGCACGCGATTGCGGGTGGCCTCGCCTTCGGCATCTTTGGCGGCCGGGGACTGGTGGCGTTGATGCTCGGGGGGGTGGTGTATGGGCTCGGGATTCTGGTGGGGTATCGGGTTTTTCCGGTGTTGACGGCTCATGACGCGCAGGAGATGCGTCGCTTGCGGCTTTCGGGGTTGGATCGTGGGATTGAGTTCGTGACGGGACTGGGCGGGCGCGGGGGGCATGCGACGGAAAGGGGCGCAGGCAATTGAGGATCTTGATTGGTGGAGTGCCGTTCGGGCGGGACAACGTCGGTGATGAAGCGATTCTCGCCTGCCAGGTAGGCATCTTACGTGAGGCCTGTCCGGGGGCGGAGCTGACGGTAAGTACGGACGATGGGGAGCGGACCGCGACGAAGCTGGGTGTGCGTACGGTCGAGCTCTTTGGCTTTGCGCCGCCGTGGACGAAGGCGCGCCTCGAGGAGGAGCTTGCCCGGCATGACCTCTTCTACTGGGGCGGGGCGACGGGGCTGTCGGACTATCCGCACATCCCGCTCTCCATTCTGGATGCGGCGATCCAGCGCGGGTTGCGGACGGTATTGTTCGGCGTGGGCATGAACGACGAGCTCAACCCGGTCCATGCCCGGCTGCTGCCGGGCAAGCGGCGGACCCTCTTGCGGGCGATGTCGAAGTTGACGTTGGGCCGGCGGGATTGGGTGGCGGCTTGGGAGCAGCGGCGCGAACAACGGATCCGTGCGTCGATCGCCCGGCTTTTGAACAGTGTCGATTTGGCGGTTCTGCGGGATCCGGAGAGCTACACGCAGGTGATCCTGTCGGGGGCACGTCCACGTCCGCATCTGTTAGTGGGTGCGGACCCGGCTGTTTTATTACCGTCGGCGCCCTGGAAGGACACGCTATGGCCGGTCCAGGTCCTGGACGCGCTGCATCGCTCCGGTCGACGGATCGGTTTCTGCATCTCCGCGCAGCGCGAGGTCGCGGACACGGCCGGTTTGGTTCGGCTGCTGGACCGTTTGGTGGAGGCTGGGGAGCGCACCCTCTTCTTGATCCCGATGAATCCGGTGACGGATGCGGAGCTGATGGCTGGGCTGCATGCGCGGATGCGGCACAAAGCTCGTGCGGTGGTGGTCTCGGGTCGGTACGAGCCGGAGGAGATCCAGGCGTTGGCGGCGAAGATGGATGTGGTGGTCAGCAGCAGGCTGCATCTGTTGATATTGGCGGCGAACAACCACGTGCCGATTGTGGGGATCAGCCGCGGTTCCAAGGTCGATTATTTTTTGAAACCGTATGGATTGACGGCGGCGGGGACGGTGGAGGCGTGCGATTTTACAGCATTGGCGGCAGAGATCGAGCGTCTACTGGATGGGCGTGCGGCCTTTGAAGAGCAGAGCCGGCGGGTGCGACATGAGCTGCTGGGGCGTCTGGATCTTACGCGTGCGGCCTTAGGCGGGCTGATGAAGGAGATGGGCGGATGACGGACGAGACAACGTTGAGAATTGGGCATGTGATGCGCCGGTTTGTCGTCGATAAATGGGGCGGGACCGAGACGGTCGTGTTCAATCTCTGCCGGGCCTTTCGGTCGATGGGCCACACCTCGGAGATCTTCTGTACGCGCATGTTTTCGGAGGTCGGAACGGAGGAGCTCGACGGTGTGCCGATCCATCGATTCGACTATGTGTTTCCCTGGCTGTTCCTGAGCAACGAGGCTCAGGGCAAGCTGCGACTGAAGGGGGGGAGTCCGCTTTCGTTGCCGCTCTACCGTGAGCTGCGTCGACGCCGGGATCTATCGATCATTCACACGCACATTCAGCATCGAATGGGTGGCGCGGCGCGGACGGTCGCGCGTGCCCTGAAGATTCCGTATGTGGTGAGTGTGCATGGTGGTTTCTACACACTGCCTGAGGCACAGATCGAGCGGATGCGTGATCCGTTCAAGGGCAAGCCTGAGTGGGGGAAGGTATTCGGGTGGTTGTGGGGTTCGCGAAAAGTGCTCCAGGATGCCTCGGCGATCCTGTGTGTCGGCAGGGACGAATTTGCCGATATGCAGGCGCGCTATCCGACGAAACGGGTCTATTACGTACCGAACGGGGTGGATGTGGAGCGTTTTCAGAATGCGAAGCCGGACGACTTTCTGATCGCGCATCAGATCCCGCGCGATCAACGGATTGTGCTCTGTGTCTCCCGGATCGATTTCCAGAAGAACCAATTGATGTTGGTGCGTGCCTTCGAGCGGTTCGCGGAGACGCATCCGGAGCATCACCTCTACCTGATCGGGCCGGTCACGGTGGATGCCTACATGCGCGAGATCGAGCGTGCGCTTGCAGGCTCGAGGGTGCGCGGTCGGGTCCACATCATCCCCGGGCTGACCCCGGACAGTCCACTGCTGCCCTCGGCTTACAAGGCGGCGGAGATGTTCGTCCTGCCGACCGACCACGAGCCGTTTGGGATTGTGATTCTGGAGGCCTGGGCGGCGGGACTCCCGGTGATTGCAACTCGGGTCGGCGGGATTCCCGGGTTTACGCACGAGGGCAGCGATGTCCTGCTGGTGAACCGTGGTGACCAGGAAGCCCTGACGGGTGCGATGGCGGAGTTGGCGGACGCGCCGGAGCTGCGTGAGCGACTTGTGGTCGCGGGCCTGGAGGAGGTCCGCAGCAGGTATGACTGGGCGAGTGTCGCGGAGCAGGTCATGGGGATTTACAGGACGGCGATAGAGGAGTTCGGCCGATGAGGATCGCGCTGGCAGCCTTTGTTTTGCAAGGAGGAAGGACTGGGGTCGCCGCCTACTGCCGGAATTTGATCCGCGCGCTGCAGGCCATTGATGAGGAGAACGAGTATGAGATTCTGCTGCCGCGCCGCGATCGCGCGTTGATTGAGGTCAGCAAGCCGAACTTCTCGGTCGTGGCCTTTCCCGACTACACGGCCAATCCGCTTGTGAGTCTGGCGTGGCACAATCTGGAGCTGCCGCGTCTGGCCGGAAAGCGCGGGTATGACCTCGTGCATGTGCCGAGCTATCGCAGGCTGCCTTGGATCCGGGGGCGGGTGCCGGTGGTGGGGACGGTGCATGACCTGGCGGCGTTTTCCGTGGAAGGGAAATACGACCGCCTGCGGATGTTCTTCAATCTGAAGGTGGTGCCGCCGATGATCCGCCGGGCGGCTTTCATCATGACGGTAAGCCGGTTCACCCGGGACGATATTCTTCGGATCGCGCGTGTCCCGGCGCAGCGTGTCCGCGTGATCTACTCTGGGATCGACCACGATCGCTTCCGCCCGATCGCGCCCTCTGCGGCGCGGGCTGAGCTGGTGAAGCGGTATGACCTGTCGGCGCCGTTTCTGGTCTATGTCGCTCGGATTGAGCATCCGGCCAAGGGGCATGTGCGGTTGTTGGACGCCTTTGCCGAGCTGGCACGTGAGCGCCCTGAATTGCGTTTGGTCTTTGCGGGAGCGGACTGGCATGGGGCGGAGGTGGTCGAAGCCCGTATCCGGGCGCTCGGGTTGGAAGAGAGGGTCATACGGCTTGGGTTTGTGCCGGAGGAGATGGTGCCCTGTCTTTATTCGGCGTGTTCGGCGATGGTGTTTCCATCGCTGTTTGAGGGCTTTGGCTTTCCGTTGATCGAGGCGATGGCCTGTGGTGCGCCGGTGGCCTGCTCGGACACCTCATCGCTGCGGGAATTGGCGGCGGGGCTCGTGCCGACCTTTGATCCTCATCAGCCGGTGCAGATTCTGGAGGCGATTCGGGCGTGTCTGCGCACGGCAGGTGACGAGGCGGCTCGCAGGGCGCGGATCGAGTATGCGGCCGGCTTTCAGTGGGCGCGAGCCGCAGCCGAGGTCTTGGAGGTCTACCGCGAGGTGGGCAGGGGAGGAGGCGTGGTATGAACGAACGGATTGCGGTCATCATGCGCTCGATGAACGAGCAGCCGCACACGCGCAGGGCGTTGGAGGGGCTGTTTGAGCAACAGGCCGGCGGGTTTGAGCTTTACAACGTCGACTCCGGCTCGACCGATGGCACGTTGGAGGTGATCACCGAGTTCAACCCAGACCGCCTGACACGGATACGGCCTGAGGAGTATGTACCGGGGCGGGTGCTCAACCGCATGATTGCGCAGGTCGAGGCGCCGATCATTGTGCTGCTGAATGCGGACGCGGTACCGATGAGCGACCAATGGCTTGAGCGCCTCGTCGCACCGATTCGAGAGGGGCGTGCGGATGCGACGATGAGCGTGCAGGTGCCGCGTGCCGACGCGTTGTTCATCGTCGCCTATGACTATGCCCGGGCGTATGATCCGAGGAACATCAAGGCGGACAACCAGGACTTCTTTTCGGCGGTGGCGTGTGCCTTTGACCGGCGGTTGTGGGAGCGGACTCCGTTTCGCGAGGAGGGCTATGCCGAGGACTTGGCCTGGGCGCATACCTGTCGAAACGAGGGTGCGCGTTTTGAACTCGTCACCGATTCGGTCGTCGAGCATTCGCACGACTACACCTTGAAACAGCTCTACCGGAAGAAGTACCGGCATGGGGTGACGTTTGTGCACATCTATGGCGCGGTACCCAGGCCGTTCCGGCAGCTCTTTCAATGCAAGCGCGAGCTCGCAAGGGATCTGTTGTATGCGATCCGGTCGCTGCGGATCACGACCATACCGTACAACATCGCGTATCGAGTGGTGATCCACTGGGCGATGTATTGTGGTCTTCGGGACGGGCAGAAGGGGAAGGTTTGAGCGATGGGCAAGTATTCGATGAAGGGGAGTGCGGCGTTTGATGCAGGCGTGGACAAAGCGTTGGCGCGGATCGTGGAACGGGTCCGCAGCACGCCGTTCGAGGACGATTTACGGGCGATTGTCCTGATGGGCGGGTACGGTCGTGGTGAGGGCTCGCCCTGGGTCCGGGACGGGGAGGAGTCGGCGTTCAACGACTATGATTGCGTGGTGGTAGCCCGTCCGGGCTTGGCCTCCGGTCGGCGATCGCGGCTGCGCTCAGTGTTACAGGCCCTGGAGCGGGACCTGACGGCGGAGTTGGGCATCACGGTCGACCTCTATTTGCACACGCCGGAGAGCCTGCATCGGGCGGAGTTTTCCCTGATGAACCTGGAGATGCGGTATGGGCACCGGGTGATCTGGGGCGAGCCCACGGTTTTGGAGGAGATGCCGGAGTACGAGCTAGCCCGATTGCCTCTTGTGGAAGGGACGCGTCTTTTGCTGAACCGCGGCAAGCTATTGTTGGACCTGGTGCGCCTGCTGCGCGACGGGGCACCGGAGGCATTGGCTGCGCCGGAGGTCGGTGAGAAGGCGGTCAAGTTTCTGATGAAGGCGCGGCTTGCGATGGGGGATGCACTGCTGATGGCGCTGGGGCGGTACGACATCTCTTATGTCGAGAAACGTCAGCGGATGCATGCGGCGCTGGACAGCGACCTCGATTGTCCCGCACGTCCGAGCTTCGAGATCGAGCGTGTGGCCGAGGAGTTTCTGCAGGCGGTCGAGTTCAAGGAGTGGGTCGATTTCTCGCGCTACGAGGTCGCCGCCTGGCCGGAGCAACTGCGTCAGCTGCTGCCGGCGTACATCCAGTTCTTCTACAGCTTTGAGTCGGTCCGGCTGAGGGTCGGCATGCGCGATCGCGAGCAGCACTTGCTGGCGCTGCCGGACGACGAACAGGACCGCGCCGGCTTTCGTGGGTTTGCGCGTGGGTTTCAGCAGCTGGGCATGCAGGTTTTCCGGCCGAGCATGCGCTGGTCGCGGGTGCATCCCAGGGCGCGCCTCTATGGGGCCATGCCGTTGCTTCTGGATGAGACCTCGGACCTTCGCCCCGTGCCCGGACTGCTCGGGCTGCCGCCTGCGGCGGCGCAAGATCGGGCCGCGGTGGAGGAGCGTTTCTATCGATTGCGGGAGGCGTGGGCATGAAGCGCTCTAAGCTGACGCTCTTCGTATTCATCGATGCGTTGGGCTGGGAGGTGCTGAACCGCCATCCCTTTTTCCTGGAAGGCGTCTTGGTCGACCGGCACAAGGTCGAAACGATCCTCGGCTACTCGTCCGCATGCGACCCTTCGATCATCTCCGGGCTGACCCCGGCGGAGCATGGACTCTGGTCCTCATTCTATTACGCGCCCGGCCGATGCACCTATGCCTGGCTGCGGCATTTCCGATTTCTGCCCGGCTCCCTGATGGACCGCGGTCGGGTGCGCGGGTGGATGAGCCGGGCGATCCGGCGGGTGCACGGCTTTACCGGTTATTTCCAGCTGTACGCGGTCCCATTCCAATGGCTACCGCTTTTTGATTACGCCGAGAAGAATTCGATTTGGTTACCGGGCGGCCTGCCCCGGGGCAAGACCATTTTCGACCTATTGAGCGAGCTGGGGCGCCCCTATTCGGTGCACCGGAGCCACACGCCGGACGAGCAGCGGCTTGCCGAGCTGACCGCCCGGGTGCGTGCGCGTGCGATCGAGTTCGGGTACGTCTCGTTGGGCAAGCTGGACGCTTACATGCACGCGCACGGACCGCTTGATCCGGGCGTGGGCGGGGTTTTGGCGGGGTACGACGCCCGGATTCGGGCGTTGCTCGCCGAGGCGCAGCAGGGCTATGAAGAAGTGGCGCTCTATATTCTGACCGATCACGGCATGCACACGGTCCGCGAGACGTGTGATGTGCAGTCCGTGGTCGAGGCGCTCGGCTATCGGTTTGGTGTGGATTACGTCGCCTTTTACGACGCAACGATGGTCCGCTTTTGGGTATTGAATGAAGGTGTGCGCGCACCGCTGGTCTCGGCCTTGGCCGGGATCGATAAGGGGCGTCTGTTGACGGAGGCGGAGCTGGAGGGGATGGGGGTCATGTTCCCGGATCACCAGTACGGGGATCTCGTCTTTCTGATGGACTCCGGTGTTCAGGTCCTACCGAGCTTTATGGGTGCGCGGTATACGAAGGGACTGCATGGCTTTCATCCTTCGGACCCCGATTCGGCGGCCATGCTGGCTGGGAATCGTCCGATTCCGGATCCGCCGGCGCGGGTGGAGGGGATCTATCACGTGATGCTGCGCGAGCTCGGTTTGGACGGGCTCTATGGTGCGGGCGGTCGACCATTGAGCAGCGGGGGGCGTGGGAGATGAGTGCGGAGACGGGAGGACGGGAGGACCCAGCCGCATTGCGTGACGGCGTGACGGGGCTGTTGGGGATCCCGGTGCATGCGATTCGGATGGATGAGGGTCTGGCTGCGATCGGTCGCATGGTCGAGGGCTTTCGGCTGGACGGGCGTGCGCGGCAGGTGGTGACCTTGAACGTCGATTTCCTGGTGCAGGCGCTCGGCTGGGCGGTTCGCAGCGCGCGCCATCCGGAGCTGTACGATGTGATGCGGCGCGCCGACCTGGTTGTGGCGGACGGGATGCCGGTGGTCTGGGCATCGCGGTTGTTGGGTGGGCGGTTGCCGGAGCGAGTGGCGGGTGCCGACATGGTCCCTGCGCTGGCCGCGATGGCGGCGGAACAGGGCCTTTCCATTTTCCTACTGGGCGGCAAGCCGGGCTCGGCCGAACAGGCGGCGCGGTTGCTGCAGGAGCGGAATCCTGGGTTGCTGGTAGCGGGGGTGCTCGCACCGGACATTGCCAGCTCCGGAGCGGGGCTGGCCTCCTTTATGGAGGATGATGTGCCGATCCTGGCGGCGGTGAATGATGCGCGACCGGACATCCTGCTCATCGGGCTCGGCTGTCCCAAGCAGGAGTTGTGGTTCCACCGCAACCGGCGCGCCTTAAAGGCGGCGGTGAGCATCGGGGTCGGGGGGACGTTCGAGTTCATCTGCGGCAATGTCGCGCGTGCGCCGGCTTGGATGCAGCGCAGCGGGCTGGAGTGGCTCTTCCGGATCTATGCCGAACCGACGCGCCTCTGGCGCAGGTACGCCTTGGGGCTGATCCAGTTTTCCTTCCTGGTGTTGCCGCCGGTGGTTTACGCACGGTTCCGGATGCTGCTGGGCCGCTTTGGCGGTGGTGCCGGAACGGGCGATGCGGATCGCGCCACGGTGATTCCGGGGGTGTTTCGAGGATCGGGCAAGACTGCACGGGCGGTGGAGGTAATGCGGTTGCCGCGAATCCTGGACCGCACTCGAGAGGAGGAGCTGCGGGGAGTCCTCTATTCCGTGTTGGAATCCGGGCGTTCCCTGATCCTGGACGCCGCCGACCTTCAGCGCCTGGATGCTGCAGGTGAGGGCCTGCTTCTGGGGGTATGGCGGCGTGCACAGCAGCTCGGGTTACAGGTCAGGCTTGCTTCAGTCCATCCGATTATGCAACGGTCGTTGAGAGTGGCCCGCTGCTGGGACCTGTTTGCGCCGCTTTCGCATGCATCCATTGAGGATGCCCTGCCGGCCATCGGATCGGAACGTCCGGCGTTTTATTGGTATGCGGCGGAGCAACGGGGCGTGCGTTGGGCGGGGCTCTTCGGGCGTCTGGATGTCCATGCCGTTGTTGATCTAGGTGCCCTGAGCCTGGTCGAAGAGCTCAGGGCGGCGGACTGCATCCTTAGCCTGAAGGGCTTGGAATTCGTCGACAGCACCGGTCTCCAGCTGTTTCTTCAGTTGCACCGGCGATTGCAGAAAGAGGGCGGCTATCGACTGGTCCTGATCGAGGTCCCGGTCGTGGTCGGCCAGCTGTTCAAGATCACGAAGGTGGAGCGCCTGCTGCACGTGTTCAAGGACATGCCTTCGGCCTTGGGTTTTCTTAGCGGCACGCTGCCGGAAAAGTAAGATGGCGAAGCGAGCTCGGGGGCGGTTTCGAAAGAACGCGGGATGGGATTTGGAGACAGGAAACCGGTATGTAATCGAATTGCATCGGTGCTGACATACCTCGGCAGCGAGGTTTGATTAGAGCTCAGAGGGCCGGATGCCCTACAGAACAGAAATTCCCCCGATTACCTCGATCCCGATCCCGATCCCGATCCCGATTTCGATCCCGATCCCGATCCCGATTTCGATTTCGATTTCGATTTCGATTTCGATTTCGTCTGATCGGCCACCATTTTCTGGAGGCGACGCCTGAAGGAGCGTAGGTTTTCGGACGAGCTTTAGCAGGGATTCGGTTTCGGGCATGATCGGGTGAGTGAACGGCGCGCGGATGGAGGTATGAATACGATTCGGAAGTTATTACTGCGGGCTGTCGGGATGGTGGCTTTGGTGGTCCTCCCCATGGCCGGGGTCATGGTCATGGGGGATGGTCCGATCGAACAGTACCTGGAGTTCCCTCCGCAGACGCGGTATGTCGAGCACGCGGATTTCTCCTGGGCGGTGTTCATGGGGTTAGGACTAGGGATTCTCGCGGTCTGTGCGCCCTTGGTCGTTCGTGTGATCCGCGGGGGCGGTCCGAAGGATGGGGTTCAGGGGCGCCCCATTGCAGCGCGGGGGCGCTGGCCGTGGTGGGCCTTGCCTGCACTGGCGGGGACGGCCATCGCCTGGGTGCTTGCCTGGACACCGATCCCCGGTTTGGAATGGGTGCGCAGGTTCACGTTCAGTCCGCTCTGGATCGGGTATATCGGCTGTGTGAGCGCCTGCACGTTTCGGCGGACCGGCCGGTGCTTGTTGACCGGGCGGCCGGGGCGCTTCGCGCTCTTGTTTCCGTTGAGCGCGTTGTTCTGGTGGTTCTTCGAGTATTTGAATCGTTTTGTTCAGAACTGGTTTTATTTTGGTGTGCAGGATTTCAGCGCTGGCGAGTATGTGATGTTTGCGACACTACCGTTTGCGACGGTCTTACCGGCGGTGATGGCGACGCGCGAGCTGTTGTGGAGTTTTCCGCGGCTCCGGGTTGGACTGGACGAGCTGCCGGAATTGAGGGTAGCGATCCCGCGCTGGTGCGGGGTGTTGGTGGTGCTGAGCTGTGCGGCTGCCGGTCTGTTTCTGATCGGGCGATTTCCGAACCAACTCTTCCCGCTGTTGTGGATCTCGCCGCTGCTGGTGCTTGCTGCGCTGGAAGGGCTGAGTGGGGAGCGAGTGCCGTTTGAGGAAGTGTTGCGCGGCGACTGGCGTGATGCGGCGATGTTGGCGTTGGCGGCACTGGTCTGCGGGTGGTTCTGGGAGATGTGGAACTATTTCAGCCTTGCGGGTTGGGAGTATGCGGTTCCGTTTGTGCAGCGGTTTCAGGTTTGGGAGATGCCGATTCTTGGGTATGCGGGATATCTGCCGTTTGGTTTGGAATGCGGGCTCCTCGCGCGCTGGGTGCTGGAGACCGGGGGTGATGAATGACAATTGATAAAATGGCTGGGGTCTCGGGGCCGCATTGGTTGCGGACCTGGTTTTTGCCCGTCTTGGTACTCTGTTTGCTCATCATTGGGCTGACGGTTCCGTTGGTCTGGCGTAGTCGAATGCAACCGGCAGGGTATGAGCGGGCAAAGGGCTATCATGGGCGTGGGGCGAAGGTGGGCCCGAATACCTTCGAGATCGCCGCGGTCGCGCGCGCGCTGGGCAATGGTGATGTGCGGGTGGAGGACGGGTGGGGCGGGCCGGCGAAGGCATCACACGCATGGCAGCCCTCGACCCTTCCGACGGAATCCGGGTGGCTGGATGGGGCGGACATCCAGATCCTGTCGCAATCGAGGACGATTGGTCCGGGGGCGTTCGACATCTTGGAGGTGCGGGTCTTCGACGGGCAGACCATGGAGCTGTTGAATGCCGGTGGCCGTGAAGGCATCGGCTGGACCTGGGACCCGGCGGGAGTCGTGCATGTACGCAGGATCGGGCGGGAGCTCCCTCCGCAAGTGGACGTTTGGTTTCGGGTACACAGTTATGTACCTGGGGAACCGGTCTATCGGTGGGGGAGTTCGGAAGGCGCATCGGTTGGGCTGGGTGTCGGCCGGCTGGAGGTTGCGGATCTCCTGCCGGGACTATGGTCCTACCGGCAGACGGCGGGTGGGGTCCAATGGCTAAGTGAGCAAGGGGACGAGCCCGAGCTGAGCAGCACGGTGGTCTTGCGGCTGGATGGTGAGCTACCTGAAGGCAGATGGCAGATCGCCGCGGTGGCTGCGAACGGGGAGAAGGGGTTCCCTGATATACCGCATTTCATCCAGGCTTCGATGGTCGTGGGGGGGGTATTGGTGCTTGATTTTCCGATGCCGATCGAGCGGATCACGGGGTTTGAGCTCCGACCGTTCGGGGGGCGTCACCGCTTCTACTTCCGCGGGGTGCAATTGCCCGCTCGAGGCGGGACGGGTTTTCCCACGGCGCCGGTTCTTCGATTTCAGCCGCAAGGTCGGGCGGAGGTCGAGCTTGCCTCTGATGCGTGGTCGCCCTTGGACTGCACTATGAGCCTGTATGATGGAGACGTCTTCTCGGGTGGCTTCGGTGGGTCGAGTGGGCTCTGCATGAACCGGCGGCCTGAGCCGCTGCGGGTTGGGGAGGTCAGCACCCTACTGATCCGGGTGGATGGGATCTCATGGCGGGATTGGACCATCCTGCTGCGGGACGACGAGGGCGTGTTGCTGGCGACCCTTCGACCGGGGGAGGGCACGGGCACCTGGCTGTCTCATTTCAGGTCCACATTGGTGTCTCATGTTGTCGAACTCCCGATCGAGCAGATCGCGACGGTGGAGCTCCATCCGGGGGTTTTGACCGATGAGCAGGCCGCCGACACCCGCATGTCGGAAGCAGATAAGTATTGACGTTTTTGAAGTTGCTCCGGCTTTTGCAGGAAGGATTGCGCGTTGTCGCCTTTTGTTTTGTGTTTAGAACTGGGCAGTATGCATTTGGATCGCTGAGTTCCGGGATCGGGCTCACAGCGGACACGGAGCCAGGCGCTGGCGGGCATCAGAGGGGGGGGCGCTGGTGTTCGGCCGGTTCTGATGATGGGCGTGAGCGCACGCTCCTGTTTGCGAACCGATTTCCGGGTCGGAGTTCAACTTCTGGGAAGGTGCAGGCATCCCTGATGAGCGACCGCCAAGGCGGGGGGGGCGGCGGGGAGCTGTCTCTTTCTGACATTTTCAACCGATTGCAGCTGATGTAATGGCCGAAGTGAATGGATCGATGAAACCGCTCCGAGACGGGGCCGAAGGCGCGCCCGAGGGCATCGCCGCGGAAGAATTCCGGCAGAGGATGGAACGTCCGGACATTGCCAGCGAGCTCTTTGTCCCGATGGGTCCGTCCTATTGGCACAAGGGGCGTCTCCGGGTGCATCGGATCGCGCCCGGCGAGATCCGGTCGCACATCAGTGGGTTACGACTGCAGGCGGCGGACCCGACCGGCGAGGATCCGGGGTGGGAGCGTCAGGTGCAGCAGGACATGGTGAGTCTGATTCGATCGTTGATCCTGCTGCGGTTGGAGCCTGGGATGGGGAGTCTGAACGTGTCGCGAGACCTCTTGATGAGTCGTGCGATGGAGCCATCCAGCGGGGTACGCGTAAAGTTTGGGCTCGAGGTCAGGCCGGACGGAAAGGGCGCAGACCCTGTGGCGGCGGCTCGGGTGTGTCATCGACGGATCGTGCGTGCGGTGCATAAGGCGGGTTATCGGATTGAGCATCCGCGGAAGTTCGACCCGCAGCGTGGCATGGAGGGATTGATGGAGTGGGGCGGGCAGGTGCGGCTGCGTCGCAGGCGGGCTTGGACCCCGTGGCTCCTTTTGCTGCCGTTGATCGCGCTGTTGTTGTTGCTGCCGCGGGACTGCAGTCAGCCGATGCGATTCTTCGGTGTATCGCTGCGGGGGGGGAGTTGGATTGTTTTGTTGGACAAGAGTGGGAGCATGGAGCCGCATTTTGGGGCGGTGCGGGCCGAGGCCCGCCGTGTGCTTCAGCAGGTGGAGCAGCGCGGGGCGCGGCAGTATGCCAATATTATCGCGTATGACGCCGAGGCGACGAGTGCGTTGGGTGGGCTGGTGCGGGTGGAAGGCGACACATCTCAGCGTTTGGACCGATTCCTGGAGGACCTGACGATCGGCGGCGGTACGCGATTGGAGGCAGCCATTTCGACCGCGGCTCGGGAGGTGGTGGCCCATGGACGTCCGACCACGCTGATCATTCTGACCGATGGCGAAGATGAAACGATCCAGCCGATGATCGATCGCATGAGTGAAACGCGCGCGCAGTTTGGCGAATGGGAAGTGGTCGCCTACACATTGACCCCGCGGCTCTTTGGCGATGCAGGGCCGGCCGCACCCTTGGCCGGGAATTTGAGTGAGCAACGTCTGGAGGCCTTGGCCTCCGGTTTTTCCGGTAGGTTTGGTCCGGAGGAGGGCCGCTGATGATACCGAAAGAGCTGGTTGATACGATCAATCTGGTTCGGTTCGTGTTTTTCCGCGCGATCAAGAGTCTGCCGGAGGTTGCGAGTTTCCGTGCGCTCTTACAGACCAGTCCCTCGGCACGCGAGCATATGGAAGCGATTCGCCAGGTAGCCAGGGCGAAACGCCTCCAGGAATTCTGCGATGGGCACATCAGTTGTGCCTTTATCGGCTCGAGCGGGCACGGTAAGACAACGATTCTGGACGAGATGTTCCCGGTCCTTTCCAAGCGCGGGTGGCTTGTGACCGATGTCACCGACACGACGTCGCAAGCCTTGCGGATTCAGTTTGCCCCGCCCAAGACCAAGAAGCTGGCCAGGGTTCTGGTCCACTCCTGGAATGCGGAGCAGATCAAGGAACTTTTGACGCACCAAGAGGTGGAGCAGCAGAATCGGCGGGACAACATCCGGGTGACATGGCTGGAGAACGGGGCGGAGGTCGACGGTACGGAAGCGAACTTTCCGGAAGGCGACTTGGAACAATTTCGGTTTCCGCGCAAGGTGGAGTTGCGTCCGTTTGCCTTCCCGTACGAGGTGGATCGCGAGGAGGCGCTGGACCGCACCTTCATCCGTGCCCTGACGGTCAAGGAGCAGTCGCAGGTCATGCGTACGGGGCCGGTGCTGGGTGTAGACGGCCGTGAGTACAACGCCTTGCAGCTGCGGGCGGTCGTCAAGGATGTGACCCTGCACGACACGTTTCGGCAGGTGCGCGACTGGGCGGGGCTCTCGCAGGAACAGGCCTCTCACCTGACGTTCGTCGATACTCCGGGCCTTGCGGTGGCCGGGAGCGTGAAAGACGAGGTGCTGCGGCACATGCTGGAGAAGAAGAGCGAGCAGATCGCGGTCCAGCTGTGGAAGGAAGACGAGTTGGACATCCTCGTCCACCTGGTCCTGGTGGGACGGCAGTCCGACTTCGCGGGGTTGTGGAAGGCGATTGAGCGTGAGTGCGGTCCCGGGGAGATGGCGGATTTGGCCGATCGTATGATCCTGGCGGTGAACGGGATGAACACCTATTTCACCAACCGCGACATCATGGCGAAGTACCAGGATCCGGAGCGGGCCCGCCGGGAGGGCGATCATTTTGCGACTACGTTGGAGGACAACATCCTGCAGAAGATGAGTCCGCGTGGACGAATCCAGCCGGCGAAGATCTGTTTTTTGGATTCGCGTTCGATTGTCGAGACGCTGACGACGGGGATGTACGAGGAGGCGTACCGCCGGTATCTGCCGATCATGGAGAGCTGGTTGAAACCGGGCGGGATTGGGCAGCAGACGTTGAAGAATCTCGGGCTCCTGCATGACTTCCGGGAGAACATGGAGGCGCTGATCGATCCGTCGGACCGTGGGCAAGGCTTCCTGGTGCGGCAGATCTGTCAATTGATCGAGAAGAAGGGGCCGGCGCTGTTAATCAAGAAGTATTTCCTGCGCACGGGATTGATCTCTGCGATCGAGGATCTTCTGGACCTGATCGGATTGTACTACGACCGTGAGGGTCGCTTGAACCGACAGGCGGTGGAGGAGGCCTTGCGCAGCTGTCTGGGCTTTCTGGATGTGCGCGACCCGTTTGGTGTGGATGACTTCGTCGCGGAGGCGATCGATCCGGAACTGGATGCGTTGGCGGAGGGTGCGGACGGCGGGCGTTGGGGTGACACGGCCGAGGCGGAGGGTGGATGGATCGTCCAGCGGTTCCAGCAGATGTGTGAGCTCGTCAAGCGCACGATCCTGGAGCGTGGTCAACCTTCGCGCGAGGTCGCGGCCGAGTTTTCGCGACATTTCGACACGCAATCGGCGATTTGGCTGGAGCGTTGGGGGTATGTGACGGCCAAGCTTCCGCCGCCGGATCGGGGGTTTGCGGCCTCGAATCCGCTGATCACACACTGTCTGAAGCTGCATGCGCGCGAGATTGTGTATCAATTGCTTCAGGACGACCATTCCGATGGTGACGCCGCGGTCTTTCGTCAGAGCGAGGATGATCGGCATCAAATCCTGGACCTGGTTCGTATGTTGGAAGACGCCTATCGTTCGGGCGTTGCGGCCTGTGCTGAGAATGGGGTGCGGCTATGAGCAGATCCCGAAAGACGAAGACAGGTGTGTATCAGTGGATCGTCCTGCCCAACACCGGAATTCAGATCTGCCGCGGATTTCCGATTACGGAGCGCGGACGGACAAAGCCCGAGGCCCTTTGGAAGTTGGCCGAGGTGGTGGGACGGCGGTTTGGGGAGATGGAGATCATCCGTCTGATCTCGGATCATATCGCATGCAACCAGGAGCTGGATGCGACCCCATGGATCCCGTGTGACGAGAATGAATTCGTCTTCTTCCGGCTGACCCGCGCCGGTGCGGACATGCAGCTCGACCTGGTGGCTGACACACGCAACGGTGCGGGGGCGCAGGCCGGAAACAAGATCCCGGTGCTGATGCAATCCGGTCTCATTCCGCTGCGCAAGCGTGCGCATCTGGCCGATATCTACGTCGAGGAACATCAGCGCGCGCGCAACGAGATCGGCAGCCTGATCATGGACTTCGGCAATTCAGGCAGTGCTTTTATCTTTTCGCGGGGTGGGGCGGGTCCGATACAGGCGAGGATGGTCCAACCGGCGAACCCGTTTGACCCGCGCTATCGGGAACGCTCGGCGGACGAGCGCAATATTCTTCGGTCCAACATGATCGTGTTGCGCGTGGGTCCGAATGGTGCCGATGCGCCGTGGATTGTGCTCGGGAAGCGGTCGGAGGAGCTGATCCAGGACCATCCCCTGGCGACCTATCTCTATGCGCCGAAGAAATACGTGCGTTTCTGGCCGGAGCACCTGCGTGCGCCGGAGCCGACGATGAAGTTCTGCGGGATCCTGGGTCAGCGTGACGGGCTGCATCCGATGCTGGAGTTCGTGGGGCATACGCTCGATCAGATGTTACAGCAGGTCTTGGCGTCGCTGACCAATCCGCATGGGACCTCGGACGAGCCGGAGTTTTACCCGCAGATCTCGCGTGTGATGTTGACCTATCCGCTGACCTGGCGTGCGGTGGATCGTGAATTGTTCCAGGGGATGATCGAGGGGGTGACCGATCGGCTGCTGGTGCATGAGGCGGAGATCCAGAAGCAGTTCCAGGTGGAGCTGGTCTGCAGCGAACCGGTGGCCGTGGCGGCGTATGTCCTCTGGGAGACCTTCTTCCATTTTGGGACAGCGAATCTCGACCTGGCGGCCAGCAGCCTCGGCAACACGCGTGGCGGACCGGAGCTGCGCCTGCTGATCGTGGATATCGGCGGCGGCTCGACGGACATCGCATGTGTGGAGATCGGGTGGAAGGTGCGCCAAGAGGACGAATCGGTCGATGTGACCTTCAAGCTGTTGGAATCGATGCGCTTCAACCGTGCGGGGGACCGGTTGTCGCACGTGATCGCCACGGGGATTCGTGAATTCCTGCGGGAGAAATACGGGATTGTGGAGAGCCTCGATTTCAAGCTCGAGGCGCAGGAGCCGGCCTTCACGCGTGTATACAAGCGACTCGCGGTCTCCAAGATCTCTGAGTTGGCGGAGGCGGCCAAGGCGCATATTTCGGGGTCTGACGAGCCTTGGGTGTTGGCGCAGGAGGAGGAGTACGACCTGGTCCGCCGGTTCGAGCCGCTGTTGAAGGGGATCGATTTTGAGGCGAAGACCCGCATGGGCCCGCGGATGTATCTGGATGCGGAGACCTTGCGGACCTGGGTGATGGCGGACCGCCAATCGCTGGAGACCAATGGCGAGCCGGGGTTTATGGACATCTTCCTCTATCTTGAGGAGCTGCGATATAGTTTGAAGCAGAAGGGGCGCGATCCGCACATGGTGGTGATGAGCGGGCGGACGACGCGACTGCCTTTTTTGAAGCGGATGTGCACGCGCTATACGAACTTGCCGCCGCACCGGATTCGGACCTTGCGAGAGCTGTTGCCGGATGAATTGAAGCTGCAGGGCTATGCGAACATGGACAAATTGGCGGTCGTCTGCGGGGCACAGCGGTTTCGGTTCGGCGATCACATCCGTTTTGTCAGTCTGCCCGACTCGCCGATTTTCAACCGGTATATCGGCACGGTTCGAGAAACCCCGACTGGTTTGCGCCTCAACAAGATCCTGATCCGACCGGGCGACACGCAGCCGCGGACGATTACGGTGCCGATTGATCCGGCGCGGGATGTGCGTATTGGGCATGCCTTCCGGGAGGATGGTTCCGCACAGGTGATCGCGAACCTATCCAACAACTCGCCTGTACAGCACTATGAGATCGAGTTGGACATTCTGGACGACTACACGGTGAGCATGGCGCCGCATGATCATGTGCTGTTGACGGAGTGGGTGCCTGGGGGGAATGATTTCATCGTCGACAATTTCAATGACACGGGGGGGATCGATGGCGAGCCGGAGGGATTTCTGACCAGGATCGTCCTGGGCAACAAGGACCGCTGGCTGCATGAATAATTCGATTTACTGGGGGGCGGGCGCATTGGGATGATTCCGACAAATCGTCAGCTGTTGATGGGGATGCTGGTTCTGAGTGCGATCAGTGCCCTGGTGCTTTGTGTCCTGGCCCTGCGGGAGCATCGGGCGACCGACAGGGTCACGGAATTGGGGGCGGCCCTGGAGGCGCTCGAGGGCGAACAGTTGGAACGGGCTCAGGAGGAAAGGAGCCGGCTACAGGCGCGCATCGATGAATTGGAACTGCGGTTGGCGCGCCTGGAACCATTGGATGGCTTGATTCGTGGGGCCGCGGGTGTGCTGGAGGCTCAAACCGCTTCTTTGGCTGAATTGGAGCGTTTGCTGAAGGAGTACCGGGAGGTCATGACGCGACCTATTCCCGGGGTGGGAGATACGGAGCAGGGGATGGGTCATGCGCCTTGCCGGTATCGATCGGCTCGGACACCGGTTGTTCTGGGACCGCCCGCTTCGCCGACCGAGGTGGACATCCCTGCGCATGGGGAAGATGCGCCTGCCTCCGAGGCCGACCTGGAGGTGGGTGGCACCGATGCGGATGTCGAAACGGAGATCCAAAGCGAGGACGGGCCATGATTGTGTGCGTTCTGCTGCAGATCATTCTGACCATTGGGTGCGGGTTTATCCTGGTTCGGGTGGGGCGTACGCGCGCTCGTGTGGATGAAATCCTGAAGAGCTCGGACCGAACGGACGACCCGATCATCGGGGCCTTGATGCCGGCGGTTCGGCGCGAACTGCATGAGGTCTGGTCACTGGAGTTGTCGCCAACGGCAATGGAGTCTTTCACGGTACCGGATCGCGAGCCGCATGATGGGTATACCGACTTGAAGGGTTTGTGGGCCTTCTTGAACGACGTCCCGGACATGGAGCGCTTGAGCGCGATGGAGAACTGGATCAAGGGATTGTTGCAATTGCGGCAGATGCTGGGGTTGTCCTGGAGCGTGGTGTGCGCCACTCTCGATCTGTTTTTTGCGCGCAAGACCAGGGAGGTCGGCGTTGAGGTCACGGGTTATGAAATCGTTTCGGAGGGGGCCCTGATCGATCGCGGGCGAATGTGGCCCATGGGACCCGGGACGCGAGTCGTCCGCGGTTTGGGGGTGGTCATGATCGGCCCAGAGGGCAGGGTCATCAGCAAGGCGAAGGTGATGGTACGCTAGAGGTCGTCCGAAAAGGTCTTCGGATCCGGATGGGGAGGACTCCCGCAGAG
>ENA-UOOH01001747-UOOH01001747.1-fermentation-metagenome-genome-assembly--contig:-NODE-1747-length-20398-cov-3.261171_pt1 | contig 20398 bp, 21 predicted proteins | sample MGYA00245778_ERZ724025 | MGnify/ENA primary metagenome ERZ724025 (study PRJEB28704, sample SAMN03018313) | fermentation metagenome | biome: anthropogenic terrestrial biome; feature: soil; material... | reverse complement strand
CCTACACGACGCTCTTCCGATCTCATGTCAAATCTAATGCTATTGTTGTTGCCAAGAATAAGCAGGTTCTTGGTGTAGGTGCAGGACAGATGAACCGAATCGATTCGACAGTCAAAGCTTTAACCGAAGCAGGTGATAAAGCTAAGGGAGCAGTACTAGCCTCTGATGCTTTCTTCCCCTTTGATGATGTAGCTAAAGCTGCAGTTAAAGCAGGAATTAAAGCGGTTATTCAACCAGGCGGTTCTATTCGTGATGCCGATTCGATTGCCGTATTAAATGAAGCAAAGATTCCCATGCTCTTTACTGGCATGAGACACTTTAAACACTAGGAGGAGCCAGAATGAAAGTTCTCGTTATTGGCCAAGGTGGTAGAGAACATGCTCTAGTGTGGAAATTTGCCCAAAGTCCCCTGGTGACAAAGATCTATGCTTATCCTGGTAACCCTGGTATTGCCGAATTAGCTACTTTAGTACAAGTATCATCCCTTGAAGAATTAAAAGATTTCGCAATAAAAGAAGCTATTGATCTGACAGTAGTTGGTCCAGAAAAGTATTTAGCTGCTGGTATAGCTGATCTATTTAAGGAAGCAGGTCTAGCTATCTTTGGCCCGAGCCAAGCGGCTGCAAGACTTGAAAGTAGCAAGGCTTATGCTAAAGCGTTCATGCAAAGACACAATATCCCTACAGCAGCTTTCTTGGAAGCAGATGATTACAACACAGCTTGTTGTATGATTAAAAACGCTCCTTATAGGTTAGTTGTAAAAGCCGATGGATTAGCCCAAGGAAAAGGTGTCGCTGTAACTGAATCAGCCAAGGAAGCTATGGATGCTGTCCAACAAATGTTAAGTGGTGCTTTTGGCGAAGCTGGCCACAAGGTCATCCTCGAAGAGAGGTTAGAAGGACCAGAGATTAGTGTTCTTACCCTAGTTGAAGGCTCTAACTACTGTGTTTTACCGGTGGCTATGGATCATAAAAGAGCTTATGATAATGATTTAGGTCCTAACACTGGTGGCATGGGTGCTGTTGCTCCCATTGCTTTAAATAACGAACTACAAGAAGAGATTGAAAAGACAATTATTAAACCAACTATCGAAGGCTTAGCTAAAGAAGGTACCTATTTTAGTGGTGTTATCTTCATCGGTTTAATGCTTACTAAAAATGGACCCAAAGTCTTAGAATACAATGTCCGCTTAGGTGATCCTGAAACCCAGGCAGTGCTACCATTAGTTAAAAACGATCTTTTCACTCTCCTTCAAGATCTAAAAGCAGGCAAAAAATGCTCCCTTGCTCTTTTAGAACAAGTGAGTTGTTGTGTAGTGGTTGCTTCTAAGGGTTACCCTGGAGATTATGCTAAGGGTGTACCTATAAACCTACCAAAGATAGATCAGAACCAAATTATCTTCCATTCTGGTACTCAACTATTAAAAGATCAGCTTTGTTCTTTAGGTGGTCGAGTGCTCGCAGTAGTTGGTCTAGGTCAGGACCTTAATGAAGCTAGAGCCAAAGCTTATGAGATAGTGGAAAAAATTGATTTTCCTGAGAAAATGGTAAGAAGAGATATCGGTATGAAAGCACTTAGCTTTCAAGTTTTTACCAAAATAATACCTTGACTTATTCGCTGGGGGCAGGAACAATACTGCCACCTGGCGAATTTTATAGTAACAAAGAAAATTATTCTGCCTTAGATGATCTGAAAGTTTCTTTCATCCATCTATTCTACTCTAAGAAAATGTGCTACAATTTACCAGCGGAATGCTCCGAGGGGGGGACTCAAATGATTTTCCAGCTTTCGGAGGAAGACATTCGTAAAGTTTGCAGTCAATGTTCCCATTTCAATGAGGAACAATGCCAACAACAAGCCAAACTAATTGACGATGTTCGCCGTTGCACAGAATGGGATGCGCATTACGGAGAGAAGTGTGTCAGGAAAAGGTCAGGTTTAAAATGAGACCTGGGCTTAGGCCTAGGTCTTTATCCTACTATGGTCATTTTTACCCTAACGGGCAGGATATCTAGTAGGTGTGTGGAATAATTGAAGGTGAATGGGTGAGAGTAAGTTTTTTCAAGGAGGAATTTTGCATGAATAGCAAAGTTGTTAAAGGAAAACATATAAAGACAATACAGGCTTGGGGTTCCAAGATGAGAGAGGGAGAAGTAGGCTGTGGCGAATGCCAGGCATCTTGTCAATCAGCTTGCAAAACATCGTGTACTGTAGGTAATCAAGTCTGCCTACGTAAATAAATAGTATAAAATGGAAGAATTAATTATTAATAAAACGCAAAACAGCCATCTGTTCACTGTAAACGGCACCAATTTTATTTTGGATGTGCCAACCGGATCTTTGCATCAGCTCGACGACGTCTCTTATGAGATTATTGGGCGCATTCTGGCTCTTGGTAAGGAAAAAGTCAGTTCCGAAGAGCTGAAAGGCGCCCTTACTGACTATGATCAAGAGTTAGTCGCTGAAGTTATAGATGAACTTAAAGAGTTGCAGAGACAAGGCCTACTTTTTTCCAGTGATGAGTTTCCCACCGAGATTCCTAGATTACCACATGGTCTTAAAGCTCTCTGCCTCAATATAGCCCACGACTGTAACTTAGCTTGCCACTACTGCTTCGCTTCCAAAGGCAATTTCGGTGGTGAACGCGAGTTAATGACACTAGAAGTTGGCATCAAAGCCATTGAGATGTTGATTCAAGGCTCTGCTAACAGGCGACATCTGGAAGTGGACTTCTTCGGTGGAGAACCACTTTTGAATTTTGATGTAGTAAAGGATTTAGTTTATTACATCAGAAAAAGAGAGAAAGAAACTAATAAAATATTTACCTTAACCGTGACAACAAACGCAACCTTACTTGACGATGAAAAGATACAGTTTTTAAACGAAAATGATATTTTACTCGTTTTAAGCCTTGATGGTCGCGAAAGAATTCAAAACCAAATGCGGCCTACACGTGATGGCCGTCCTACTTATGAAAAAACTGTAGAACGGATTAAAGCAGTTATTGATTCACGTGAAGGAGAAGGCTATTATGTGCGCGGTACTTACACCAGAGCAAATATGGATTTTGCCGCTGATGTATTACACATGCTGAAGTTAGGTTTTAGGCATGTTTCAGTTGAGCCTGTAGTAACAAAGGACCCAAAATTCGCGTTGAAAGAAACAGACATGCCAAGACTTTTTGGTGAGTATGAAAGAGTTGCTAAAGCTTATTTAGACGCTTATTATAGTGGAAATCCCTTTGATTTCTTTCATTTCAGCGTCGATTTGTTAAAAGGTCCTTGCATTGCTAAACGCTTAAGTGGTTGTGGCGCAGGTGTGGAATATCTAGCCGTTACACCTTCAGGAGACATTTATCCTTGCCACCAATTTGTCGGTAATGACAATTTTATTCTTGGCAATGTCTTGAATGAAGGCTTAAATGGTGCTGATATAGTTTCACAGTTTGAAGAAGCTCACATTTACAACAAAGAAGCTTGTCGTAATTGTTGGGCAAGATTTTTCTGCAGTGGAGGTTGCCATGCCAATGCCTTTAATTTTAATGGTGACATTCTCAAACCGTATTCACTAGCTTGTGAATTGCAACGCAAGAGGATCGAATGTAGTTTATACATCCAAAGTCAGATCCAAAACTTTGAAAAGGCACAAGAGGCGTTGCGCTAAAGCAAGCGATCTCCTCATTAAAAAAATACAAAGGGAGGGTCATATGGATGAGATTTACAAAAACAAAATTGTTAGCCATCATGACGGCAATATTCCTCATTGCCGGAGCCGTTTTAGTACAGGCCAAAACATTAGAGGAACTCGTGGGAGAAGGCAACAGATATCTTAACCTAGACAGAAAATATGATAGTGCACAACCCGAAAAGGCTCTCGAAAGCTACAATCAAGCTCTTAAGTTAGCTCCAGATAATCCTGAAGTTAACTTACGAATTGGTCAGGCTTATTTAGAGCTGGGTGATGCTGGCAACGCAGTAAAAAGTTTAGAGAAGGCTCTTAAACTTAAACCTGAGTGGCTAGAAGCTCTTAATAGTTTAGGCCTAGCCTACAAATTAGCCGGTAATTACGATAAAGCAATTGAAAACTTTGGTCTAGCTTGTGATTACCAACCCAATGATCCTGCTTTATGGTTAAACCTTGGTGATGTTCTCTCAGCAAAAGGTCTTTATGAGCCTGCTATTGATGCATACCAAAAAGCAGCAGCACTCGACGGTAAGATTCCTACTTTCCAACTCCGTCTAGGCCAAGCTTTAGAAGCATATGGCAATCTCGATAAAGCTATCGAGGCTTATGAAAAAGCAGTAGCTATTCAGAACAACCATGTCTATGCTAATTTCTATTTAGCTAATGCCTATCATCAAAAAGCTGCATATGACAAGGCAGAAGCCGCTTACAAAAAAGCTTTAGCTGCTAATAAAGAATATGCCAATGCTTATATTGGTTTAGGCAGACTCTACCTCGATCAAGCTAAATATGATCAAGCTATTGAGCAATTAAAGGTTGCTGTAGCAAAAAATCCTAAGTATCCTCTTAGCCACTATTGGCTAGGTATGGTTTACAAAGCTAAAGGTGATAAAAAGGCTGCTTTTGAATCATTCAAAACCACACTTCACCTCTGGCCTGAGTATTCGCCAGCTAAGAAAGAGTATAACGCCCTAAAAGGTAAAGTTTGATTATTAATTGAGCCCTTGGAAGTCTAACTTCTAAGGGCCTTTTTTTATTTGTGGGGAAAGGGCATAAAGTCACCTCTCTGAGGCTTGAGGCATAGCTTAGAACAAGAGAGCTAAAGGGAGGTCCAACTATGAAACGCTTGTTAATAGTGCTTGTTTTGCTCAGTTTAACATTAGCAGTTCAAGCTGTGAAGATTAGGCTTAGCGAAGTTGTTCGTTCTGTGTTTTATGCGCCACAATATGTGGCTATAGAGAAAGGGTTTTTTGCTGAAGAAGGCCTCGAGATTGAACTCTCTACAGCCTGGGGTGCTGACAAAGGTGCTGCAGCTACCATAGCAGGTCAGGTAGAGATAGGTTTTTTTGGCCCAGAAGCAGGTATCTATATCTATAACCAAGGTGCAACGAACCATTTAGTAGCCTTTGCTCAACTAACTGCTATGGATGGCTCTTTCCTTGTCGCCAGAAACACCAAAGATAAATTCGAGTGGTCTCAGATCAAAGGTAAAACAGTTATTGGTGGGCGACCAGGTGGCGTACCACAAATGACTCTTGAATATGTTCTCAAGAAATACGGCCTCAAAGACAAAAAAGACTTTAACTTTGTTACTAACCTAGCTTTTACAGCAACAGCTGGAGCTTTTAGTGCTGGTACCGGTGATTTTATCGCTTTGTTTGAACCTACAGCTAGCGAACTAGAAGCTCAAGGAATCGGTAAAGTAGTAGCTTCTTTAGGTGTCGAAGGCGGCCCCTTACCCTATACTGTCTACCATGCTCGTTTAGACTACTTGAAAAAGAATCCTACTATTATTCAGAAATTCACTAATGCTATCTACAAAGGCCAACTTTGGGTAGCTACTCATAGCGCTGAAGAGATTGCTAATGTTATTGTTAAATACTTCCCCGAGATCAATATGAAACTTCTTGTGCAGGTAGTGGAGCGTTACCAGAGACAAAATAGCTGGAATCCAAGTTTACTATTGAGTAAAGACGGTTTTGAGAGACTACAAAACATCATGGAGCAAGCTGGTGAATTAAGTAAAAGAGCTTCCTACGAAAAAATTGTTGACAATAGTTTTGCCCTCAAAGCATTAGAGACAGTTTCCCTCAAGTAGGAGGGGGGTAGAATTGGAGAAGTTAGAGATTGTCGATCTGAACATGGTCTATTACAGCCTCAAGGGAGCCACTGAAGCTCTAAAGTCGATCAACCTTAAGGTTAAAGAGCGAGAGTTTGTCACTATTGTTGGTCCTAGTGGCTGTGGGAAAAGCACACTTTTATCAATGGTAGCTGGCTTAATTAAACCTACAGGTGGCAAGATTTTGTTAGATGGAGAAGAAGTTACTGGTCCTTCACTAGATATTGGCTACATGTTGCAACAGGACCACCTCTTTAGACAGTTAGCACTTAGTTTACCTGGTAATCGATTACCACTTTATCTCTCCCGATGGTAATCAGATCAATAGAAGCTAAGAGAATTAACCTTAAGGTAGCTGGTTTCACTTCAAGTAATGTTTGCATAACTTGTTTATTATCTCTAGGTTCGCTATGGAGGATTAATTCATTAAGTTCAGTAAGCACAATCTCTTGCAATTCTGATTCTTTGATTCTTACCCCCAGGCAGCCTTGATTTTTCTTCGAACAACTAAGCCAAACATTGTTTTTTGCTTTGTGGCAATGAAGTTTGCTTTGGCAATAGAGACAACGACAAAGGCCAGAAAAAAGATGAGTTTTTAATATACGTTTTTGGGTTTTTAATCTCTTCTGAACTTCTGCAAAAAGAGAACGGGGAATGATAGCTTCGTGACTACCTGTAGCAATAACCCATTCTGATTCATCGCGTAGGTGGCCTCTTTTATTTCTTTTATTCCAGACACGGTCTCCTACATAAGCTTGGTTTTTCAAGATATAACTGATAGTAGAAGGATGTAGTTGCAGTTGAAATGTTCTTGCAATGTTTTGAGCAATTTCACGTAAGGAAGAGCTTTGTAAAAACTGGGCGAAGATAGCCTTAACTATCAAAGCTTCTGAATCAACTATGGTTAGAACACCAGCCTTGGAGGTATAACCTAGGGGAGCTTCTGACTGATTAAGACCCTTAGTGGCAGCTTGTAGTTGCCCTTTTTTCACTTCTTCTGCGAGATTACGAGAATAGAACTCTGCTATCGTCTCTAAGATGCCTTCAACAAGTAAGCCAGCTGGCGTATCTTCTACAGGTTCGGTGATGCTAATCACAGCTACTCCATGCTTTTTTAGAAGAGCTTTATAAAAAACAGCATCTTGGCGATTACGACTAAACCGGTCAAATTTATGCACTAAAATTGCTTTAATACCTGACCTTGGTGCTGTAGCTAAACTAATCATACTTAGGAAAGCCTCTCTATCATCTGATCTACCAGAAAGGCCACGATCGACAAACTCGCCGACTATTAAATAGTTATGAGTCCTTGCATAGTTTCTTAATAAAAGTAGTTGAGCTTCTAGCGAGTGACCTTGATTAGCTTGGTTATCAGTAGAGACCCTAGCATATAATAAAACTTTCATGCTAATCACCCCCTAGAGATTATTAAAAGTTGCAGGAAATGAGAACTAGAAATCTAACTAGAAAGAGAGAGCGGGGTGAAAATAGTGTTGAAGGCTGTTGTGGATCTAGGAAGCAAAGCTGCACGATTGTTAATAGCTGAAGTAGATAAAAGTAACCTACAAATACATAGTTCCAAGGGCTTTTTAACTATGCTTGGCCAAAATCTAGACCATAATGCCCTCAATCGCTTAAATAATGCCTTAAGAGCATTCGCTTATCTCACTGACCGAGCAGGTATAAAATCAGAAGAGGTTATTGCTTATGGGACGGAGGTCTTTCGTAGACATCCAGAACTTTGTTACAGGGTACAAACTGTCTTTCCCCAATTTCGCGTAATAACAGGTGTGGAGGAAGCACGATTAAGCTTTGCTTCGGCCGTTCTCTCCCAAAAAGAATTAGTAGAAAACCAAAGAATAGTAGTAGTTGACCAGGGTGGTGGAAGCTTAGAACTCAGTTATGGCTACAAATATGAAGAACTTTTAATAATTGAGGAAGCACTTAGCTTTCCAAACTTTGGTACTTTTAATTATCCAGAGGATAGACGTAAGTTTGCTGAGGAATTAATCTTAAAATTACCTAGCAGAGAGGAACTTATGGAACGAAGGCCAAAAGGAGCCTATGCAATGGTTGGTATGGGTTCGGTAATTACCCAGTTAGCTTTTTTACTAAGTGCTAAACCTGATTATCGTATCGAAGATGTTAATGGTTTAATCGTACGGAGACACGAAATAAAAAGACGAGCGCGGAAGCAGCAAAGTATTGCAGCTTTTTTGGATGTCTTAGACCACTTCTATCTTAGCGAAATGTATGTAAGTGGTTGGGGTATACGGCATGGGGCTTTATTTGCTGATAGAATATTGATAAGAAAATAAGCAGGGAACTAACAAAACTAGTTCTCTGCTTTTTAATTGGTACGCTAAAAGTCCCTTATCTAGCATATTGTTAGTAGGGGGCGATAGCGTGCAAGTAATTAATAACTACCCCAAAAAAATAGAGCCACTGATACTACGAATTAAGCAGATTCTAAAAACCAGCGAAGAAAGGGTGGAAGACCCAGGTAGTCTAGAGCAAAGTGATAACTGTCTAAAGAGCTCCACCTCTTTCCTTGGCGCAGCATCTGGCAAAACGCCAGACTCGGATTAGAGGTAAGAGGCATCAAGGATCGTGACGAAGTAGTAAAGAAGATGCTCAAGCGCTATGGACTGGGTGGCTTTGAACATCACTTTCCCCGCGAACTATCTGGAGGTATGCGGCAAAGAGTTGCTTTAATCAGAACATTAGCTTTAGATCCAGAGGTCCTACTCTTAGATGAGCCCTTTTCTGCCTTGGATTATCAAACTAGATTAAGAATCGAAGAAGAAGTAGCGAGGATCCTAAGGCAAGAAGGTAAGACAGTAATTCTAGTTACTCATGATATCTCAGAAGCAGTAGCGATGAGCGATCGAGTTGTGGTTCTCTCCAAAAGGCCAGGGTCGATTAAAGCTGAGTTTAGAATCGACTTAGGTGGAAACTGGTTAGATCCTGATTTCAAACCACGAGCCTCCAAGCGTTTTGGTGAGTTTTTCCAGCAAGTATGGCAGGAGTTGGATGTCTATGAGTGATGGTTTACTACTTTACAAAAAAACTGTGAAGCGAGAAAAGACTCTTAGGTTAGCTTCTCAGATTATTTTGCTTCTACTGTTTCTACTACTTTGGGAGGTAGGTGTAGCTAAAGGTTATCTAGACGGTTTTATCTTTTCTTCACCTCTAAAAATTGTGGGCTTGATTGTTAAAATGGTCAAAAGCGGGGAACTGTTTCTCCATCTTTGGGTGACAACTTATGAGACAGTACTTGGTTTTACCTTAGGAACACTATTAGGAGTATTAATTGCCATAATTCTATGGTTGTTACCCTTTGTAAGTGATGTTTTAGAGCCCTATCTTGTGGTTCTAAACAGTATTCCCAAAGTAGCGCTTGGTCCCATCTTTATTGTGTGGCTAGGTAGCGGTACAACTGCGATCGTTACTATGGCGCTAGCTATATCGGTAATTGTGACAGTAATGATGGTTTTCAGCGGCTTTAAGGAGACTGATCCCGATAAGATTAAACTTATGCAAAGTTTTGGAGCAAAAAGGCGACAGATATTGCAAAAGGTTGTGTTGCCATCGGCTCTACCATCGATTGTAGCTGCACTAAAGGTTAACGTTGGCTTATCTCTTGTAGGGATCATTGTCGGTGAATTTTTAGTGTCTCAAGCTGGTTTAGGGTTTCTTATTGTCTATGGTGGTCAGGTCTTTCAACTTACACTGGTCATGACCTCGATCATTGTTCTTTGCTTGCTATCAGCAGTTTTCTATGTGTTAGTTTCTCTACTAGAGAGATTCTTGGTGCGTAGTTTAAGATAAAGGAATGCCCCCTTCCTAGACGAATTAATAAGCAGGAAGGGGGCCATTTTCGTGCTAAAAAAGGCTATAAAGGTCTTAGTATTATTATTTCTACTGGGTACTATTACAGCTTTTGCTAAAGGGAATACAATGACAGGGCTCGATGTTTTACTTAGTAATCCTTCACTCCTTAAAGGAAAAAGAGTCGGGGTAATTACTAACCCGACTGGAATTGATAGAAATGGTCAATCCATCGTCGATCTCTTTTATCAACATAAAGATATTAACTTAGTAGCTATCTTTGCACCTGAACATGGTTTTAGAGGTGACAAAGATGCAGGTGCAAATATTGGTGATGCAATAGATCCTAAGACTAAGCTACCGGTTTATAGTCTTTATGGTAAAACTTTGAAACCTACTTACGATATGCTAAGTAAGGTTGATGTACTAGTCTTTGATATTCAAGATATTGGTGCGAGGTTCTATACTTACATTTACACCATGGCTAATGCTATGGAAGCTTGTGCAGAAGCAGGTAAGGAGTTTATGGTTTTGGACAGGCCTAATCCTTTAGGTGGGCATAAGGTTGCTGGGCCAGTTTTAGAACTCGCTTATGCTTCCTTTGTTGGTAAATATCCTATTACAGTTACCCATGGTCTAACAGTTGGCGAACTGGCAAAACTTTTTAATGAGCAGTTCTTCATTGGTTGCAAATTAACTGTAGTGCCAATGAAAAATTGGCAGCGAGGTCAATGGTTTGATGAAACTGGTCTAAAATGGGTTAATCCTTCACCTAATATCCGCTCTTTGGCTGCAGCAACTGTTTATCCTGGGCTCTGTTTTTTAGAAGGGACAAATATCTCTGAAGGTAGAGGTACAGAAACACCTTTTGAAATGTTTGGTGCTCCCTTTGTTCAAAGTGAAAGGCTAGTAAAAGAGCTTAATGCTTTAAAACTACCTGGTTGTCATTTCGAAGCAGCGAAGTTTACACCTACTACTTCTAAATGGGAAGGCAAGGTTTGCCAGGGAGCAAGGATCATTGTTACCAATAGGGAGCAGTTCTTGCCAGTAGAGACAGGTCTTTATATCATAAATACTCTTTATACCCTATATCCTCATGATTTTGCTTGGAATGCAAGTCACTTTGATCGTTTGCTTGGCTCCAATAAACCAAGGGAAGTTATTACAGATAAAAAATCTTTAGGGGAACTTTTTTCTTCTTGGCAAGCAAGGCAAGAATGGTTTTTAGAGAGTAGAGAAAACCATCTGCTTTATAAATAAATCTCAAGGAGGATTAAAGTGGAGAGAGAAAAGCAGCTCCTTGAAAGAATTGCGACATTGGAAGCGGAAGTCTTTTGTTTAAAAGAGTTTATCTCTCGATTTGATATCAAGCAAATTTCTGGCAACTTAGTTATCAATATTACCAATCCTCAAGAAGATCTCCAATTAACTGTTAGCGAAATTGGTAAAGATCTTAACATTGGGGTAAAAAGTGGAGATATTCATTTCGAGACTGGTGATGTCGGGTATAACGTGTCAGTAGGTGCAGAAAATGGCGATATTTATGTGAGTTTAGCTGAGGTTCATGGCACTATAGCTAGGAAATGAGGGAAGGGGTTTAACCTTCCCTCACTTTTTTTAATAATAGTTGCAAATTATTTCAACGGTTATGACAGACTGTTGTCACTAGCTGTGTGTAAAATGAAGGTGATAATACATTTGGCAGTCTGAATTCTAATAAGAAAGGCAGGGTTTGGGGCCCTGCCTGGTTAGTAGAGCTCAGGAGGTCTATTGATTAGAGATTCTTCACCCATTAAGATCATTTCTCTAACAATAGCTCCTACCTCGCCAGTAGTTAGGTTTCTCCACCCTTCTTCAGTAAGCTTTTGCTCTAAACCTAACCTACGAGCAGCTTCAAGCTTGAGGGCCTCAGAGACAACTTTTCCTCTAGCGATGCTCATCCCTCCCAATAATAGGTTTTCCTAATTGTATCTGAATAATAATGTCAAGTATTTCCGGTTACAAAGAACGTTAAAAGAATGACGGTGGCAAAATAAGTGTGAAGGAAATCTTGAATAACTAATAACGAAGGTAAGTAAACCATTTTCCTAAATTAATAATAACTTAATAAAGGGAAGTTGGAACTATTAAAGAATCATGAAAGTAAGATAATGTAATATTAGATAAAAATATGGTTGTTGAGCTATCTTGTTTATCAAACAAAATGGCAAAGAGACGAATAATATTTAAAATTACTTCTAAGTTCTTATTTGGTATATCTTGGTAAGTTTTTATGACATTGCTTATGGCGATATTAATAAGTCATGATTTAAAAGAGTAGAAAACAGAAGGTAGGGATGGAAATGCGGATGGAAGTACGTTTCAAAGCACCTATTTTACCAAGGCGCTATCATTTTTTATTTACAAGTGTGATTAAAAGTGCAATGGAAATATCATCCCCGGATTTTCAAAAGGAAATGTATTATTATGGTGAAAAATCCAATAAACAAATAAAACCTTTTACTGGTTCTATATTATTGAATAACTATGAACTTAAAAATGATACTTTTATAATATCTGGCGATGTTTGCTTAATTATCAGTTCGTATGATCCGGAGTTTATGATCCATTTATATAATGGGTTTATTACAAAAACAGAATATTTTTACAAGGAATTTTCTCTCAGTGTTTTACAGGTGCGTTTTTTAACAGAAAAACTTCCATCAAAAAATAAAGCACTTTTTTTAGCACATTCCCCGATTGCTTTAAAGAGCAAAAGCGGTAGATATTTAGCAATCGACGATGCAAATTACGAAACAGAATTAAATTATATTTGCAATAAAATTATCAATGCAGCTACTAGGAGAGATTTATTAAATCCATTAAGATTTAATCCGGTTCTAATGAAAAAGAACATTGTTCAACTGCAACATGATGCTTTTCAAACAATGAATGAGAAATCTGTTTTATATGTTGAATCTTACTCCGGAACTTTTATCCTTGAAGGTTCGGTAGATGATCTTAAAATATTGACAATGGGTGGTATAGGAAACAGAAGGTCAGAGTTCTTTGGTAACATTGAACTTGTTAATGAGTAGGAGGTGAGATGAGTTGCAGATTAAAGTTATATTAAACGATTTCTTGTACAATGCAGGTTTACTTGGATTAATCAGGATATTTCAAAACCAAGGTATGTCGATACATGAGCATATGGATGGACAAACATTTACTTTCCAATTAGCTGATTTAGAACAGATCGAAAAAGGATATTTTCGTTTATTAATAGATCGTTACGGTTATGAGACAAATTATACCAAAATGGTAGAAAGCGAGGAGTTTGTTAAGTTTTGTCTAAACGAAAAGATTAGTGATAAAGAGTTGGACGAGTTAAATAAACTAATTGAAGATGCGAAAAGGTGGCTAACCTCTAATAGCTATAAAAATACTTACCACTTGATAACCGAAAGTGAAATTGACATAGAAGATTTAGCAAATTCTTTAAAAAAAGTAACCAAGAAAAAGACAGAAACGATAAATGATGTCAAACCTCAAATTCACGAAATGGCAATGATTTTACTAGATTGTATTGAGTACCTAAAAAATCCAACAGCAAAGTATTATCTATGCGCTCGCATACTGGGTTACAATATTGTCCAAGGATTTTGGAAAGGAATATCTTTTTTACACAAAGGAAATAACACATCAGATCCATATGAGGAGTACAATAAATATTTTGTAACACCAGTAAAGAATCATATTGCCTCTAAAAATGATGCAAAGAAATATGCTGAAAATAAGTATTGCTGTGCTACATGCGAAAATAAAATGAAAAATGTGTCAGAAACATTTGATCTTACCTGGCTTCAAAAAATTGGCATAGATTCAGCAAAAAAGTCATCTTACTATTGGAATCACAACAGAGATATTTTTATCTGTCCTGTGTGCAATTTAATTTATAGTTGTATTCCACTTGGGTTTACTCTTGCAAAAGGTAAAGGAATATTTGTTAATAATAATCAGTCTGTTCGACAATTAGTTTCTTCGAACGAGCTGTTAATAAAGGAAGGTGATAAACAATTAACATATGACCAGCTAGAGGAAATGACCTATTATAAAATCATTGATGTAATAGCGCAAAATGCAGACGATAAGAAAGAACTAGAGTTAGATAATATACAAATTGTTAAATATGACAAGCAAAATGAATCACGACCATACACATTTAATATTCTTTCACGGCAACGTGCAGAAGTTATAGTTAACTCAAAGAATAGTTTGAATTATTTGGTTGGAAAAGGTGCCAAAGAAAACAAAGAGTATATACAAATATATCAAGAGACTGTACAAAGACTTTATAATGGCCAAACATTTTCTGATTTGCTGTTTAGGTTAATGAAAGCACTTGGATCTGGCGAATTTAGTAATAAAGTAGCGATTTACCATATTATAAAGGTTTCCAACAATCAATATAAAGGGGTGAACAAATATATGACAACTGAAGAATTAAACAAAATAAGACAGTATGGATATTGGCTACGAAATGCTTATCAAGGATCAGAAAATAAGTTGGGTGGAATATTACATCGGCTATTAAATGCCTTAAAAGTTAAAAACGAAAACAAATTTATGGAGACACTTATACAAGCATACAGTTACAAAAAAGAACCTATTCCATCAGCTTTTGTACAAGTATTCGAGGATAAAGATAAGTTTCAAACGATAGGATATACTTTTTTACTCGGGTTGCAGGGATATTCTGGTAAAGAAAAAGAAGAGAAATAAGGAGGTATAGATAATGGACAATAAAGGATTGACTCTTAGTATTATTTTTGAAGCCGAGAGTGCTAATTATGGCGAAGGAGTCGGGAATGTTACTGCATTAAAGAAAATATCTCGTGGAGATCACGAAACATATACGTATATTTCAAGACAAGCACTTCGGTATAATATCGTTCAACAAATGAATGCGGATAACACACCTGTAGGTTTAGATAAGACTGTCCTGCAATTTCACCCAGAAGCAATGATTGATAAATATCCTGAGATTGATCTTTTTGGCTATATGAAAACATCAAAAGCAACCAAAACAAGATCTGCTGTTGTACGTTTGTCCAATGCTGTAGCGTTAGAAAGCTATAACACTGATTTAGAATTCTTAACTAATAAAGGTCTGCTTGACCGCTATATGAAAGCAGAAAATAAAGCAGGAGATGAAATAAAAGGAGGTAACATTGCTCAAAGCGAGATTCATAAATCGTTTTATGCCTATACTATCACGATTGATTTAGACAAGATTGGTATCGATGAAAATGATAATATTGAAATTCCATTGCCAGAACGTGCAAAACGAGTCAATAATCTATTGCAAACGATAAAGTTTTTGTATCGTGATATTAAGGGAAGACGTGAGAATCTATCCCCTATCTTTGCAATTGGAGGAGTCTACTCCATAAAAAACCCATTTTTTGAGAATAGATTAAAATTGGATTCTAACAGGCTACTAGTAGATACGATTCTATCGGTAATAGAATTTGATAACCATATAAAGGAAAACACTTGTGTCGGTCTTGTCAAAGGTATCTTAAGTAATGACCAGGAGATTGTGGAAAAATTAAATGCAAAGGCTATGGCTGAGTTATTTGCAAAACTTGAGTCTGAAGTGAACGCATATTACCAATAAACAGGTGATGATATGAAGGGGATTAGGATTGAAGCTTACCAAAATTTAGTCAATTATCGAAAGCCAACGAGTTTTCAATTAAAAGAAACTTATCCACTGCCTCCGTACTCAACAGTAATCGGAATGATCCATGCTGCTTGTGGATTTACAAGTTATGTGCCTATGGATGTTAGCGTCCAAGGGAGATATCATTCAAAAGTCAATGATTTGTGGACACTATACGAGTTTTCCAATATGAGTTTTGAAGAAGGTCGTCATCAATTAAGAATCGAAGAATCGACAGGGAAAACCTATGGTATAACTCGAGGGGTATCTACTACTGAACTTTTAGTGGATGTCCAATTAGTTTTGCATGTGGTTCCCAAAGATGAAGCATACCTTTCTATAATTGAAGACTCTCTTAATTATCCATCAGAATATCTGTCTTTAGGAAGGCGCGAGGATTTACTTCAAATATGTAATGTCAAAAGGGTTAATATTGAAGCAGAGAAAACAAAAAAAGATCAACCTATTTATTTTGACATATATATACCTAAGAAAGCTATTGATGAACAACAGACACACAGATTACTCGGGACTTCGTATTTGCTAAATAAAACATATGAAGTAGTAAAGCTAGGTAAAGATAAGCTAGTTCGGCAGTGGGAAAAAGTAAATAGCTATCATATACCAGCTTCCAGTTCGAACCGAATATATGCTCGCAAATTTCTTCAGTTTGATGAAGATGGATATTTGGTGTTTTTAGTTTAATGAGTAAGAGAATGAGAGAGATCTCATTCTCTTTTTATAGGGAGTGAGCTAATGTTTCAGGAAATTATTGCTAAATCATATAAAGGAAATGAAAAAGCTGTTACTATTTGGGAACACACAAACGAACTCCTAAAGAGATTTAATCAATTAAAAGTTATCTACCCTAATATATTTACAGAGACTGAGTGGAACCTGTTATACAATGCCTGTTATTACCATGATGTTGGCAAAGCAAATACAAAATTTCAAAATAAGATTCGTCAAAAAAGTGAGCAAATATCTGACGACTATCCATATTTACCAGAGGTTCCCCATGGTTATTTAAGTTGTGCTTATATACCAGTAGACGAATTTTTAGATATATATGGCGACAGTTTAATGAAGATATTAATGAGTGCGGTTTATTATCATCATGATAGAGAGCCTGAGCAAATTGAGGTTAGCGAAATTGTTATTGAAAATGATTTACCGCAATATATTCCTTAGCTTGAAAAACAAGGCTTTAATGTTAGAGAAGAAACTATTATGGACTACGGTGAATTTGTTACCAAAGAGAATTTAGAAGAAAAGGATTTTTACCTTTTTATCAAGATCAAAGGGTTACTAAATAAACTTGATTTTGCAGCCAGTGCTTATGTTGAAGCAGAGATACAGCACGAAGAACTAATACATAAACTGGATACTTTTTTTGAAGAGAAGAATTACGTACTAAATGATCTACAGAAATATATGAAAACGCATCGAAATCAAAATCATATTGTTGTTGCTTCGACGGGTCTGGGAAAGACTGAAGCTGCTCTTTATTGGATTGGTAATGCAAAAGGTATTTTTACACTTCCGTTAAAAGTATCAATTAATTCTATCTATGACCGACTGATTGATAAGATAAAATGTAATTCAGTTGGATTACTGCATAGTGATACACTTTCGGAATATACTCAACGAGCTAAAGACGAGGAAGTTAACTTAGCGCTTATTTCGCAAACTCGACAATTATCATATCCTTTGACAGTTTGCACAATTGATCAGATTATTGACTTTGTTGCCCTTTATCCTGGTTTTGAGATGAAGTTAGCAATACTTTCTTATAGCAAACTTGTAATTGACGAAATTCAAATGTATAGCCCCTACCTTGTCGCATTAATTGTTTTAGGGTTAAAGCACATCACAAATGTCGGTGGTCACTTTTTGATTATGACCGCTACTTTTCCACCCTTTGTTGCAGAAACAATGAGAAAGTTAGGAATCCCATTTGAACAAAGAAAAGAACCTTTTTTAAAATTGGATGCAGAAGGTAAGGTTATATCTAGACATTTCATGCAGATTCTTGAAAAAGATCTGGTGGCAGAAGAAATATTAGCGGTAGATTATAAAAAGAAAAAAGTCTTAGTAATCGTGAACACTGTTACTAAAGCGCAAAAACTGTATGAGCAACTAAAAAAATATAAGATCGAAGCTGAAGTTCTGCATAGTAGATTTATTCATGCTGATAGAAAGAAAAAAGAGATTGCAATCGAAGAAATGGGAAAATTAACAAATGATAAAACAGGTATTTGGATTACCACCCAAGTTGTTGAGGCAAGTATCGATATTGATTTTGATGTGTTGTTTACTGAACTTTCAGATGCTTCGGGACTGTTTCAGCGAATGGGACGAGTTTATAGGAACCGTACCTATAACTTAGATATCCCAAATATATATGTTTATACTGGTGAACCATTGCCTTCTGGTATTTCGTCAACTAGTAAAAAGTCTGTGGTTGATGTTACTATTTATAAAAAATCGAAAGAAGCTCTGATGAAATTTAACAACAACTATATCTCCGAAAACGATAAGGTTGACATTGTTAATAATGTTTATACACGGGAAAATCTAGCGGAGTCTAATTACTTAAAAGAATTTGATAACACCATAGCCAGTTACAGTAATTTAATGGCTTACGAATTAGATTCAAAACCTGCATTGCGTGATATTCAAAATGAAAACATTATTCCGGAAACTATTTTCCGACAAAATGAGAGCCATATTAAAAAGTTAGAGGAAATATTAAATAATAAGTCGGATTGGATGGAAAAAGTAAAGGCACTTACAGAATTAAAAAAATATGTAGTGGCGATTCCAAGCTGGGCCTTTCAAAAAGCTAAGAAGAACCATTTAATTGGGACCTTCATTCATGCCGGCCGGAATCAATCATATGCAATTGTACCGTTTTCCTATTCTGAGGAAGTTGGATTAACTTATGATATCGATGAAGATTGCATGTTATGTAAGGGAGGTTTTAAAAGTGATACCAAGTGAGGGCATGCGTACAACTGGCCTTCAAATACACTATTATTTTATTTGCAAAAGAAAATTGTGGTTATTTTCTCATCAAATTTCTTAGGAAGGTGAAAGCGATATTGTTTTACAGGAGAAAATATTGCACGAAACCTCATATCAAGGAGCTAAATCCAAGGAAGTTTTGATAGATAACCTAATTAAAATCGATATTATGGATGATTTATATATTGGGGAAGTAAAGTCCAGTAGTAAAATGATCGAAGCAGATTATGCTCAACTACTATATTATTTATATATTCTTAAGCAGATGGGCATAAACCGGAAAGGGAAGATTCATTATCCAAAAGAAAAAAGAGTGGAAGAAGTTGAATTAACCGAAGAGGACTTTGAGAAAATTGAATCTTGGCTAAGTGATATAAGTAATATTATTTCTTTGGACAAGCCACCTAATAAAAGTAGAAATTCGTGTTGCAAAAAGTGCGCATATTATTCGTTTTGTTGGGTAGGTGAAGAATAATGCAAGATATTTACTTGCTTAACAATGGTAGATTGCAGAGAAAAGACTCAACAATATATTTTGTAAATGAAGATGGTAGTAAAAAGGTCGTGCCGATTGAACAGGTGGAAAACTTACATGTTTTTGGCGAAATGGACTTTAATACTTCATTTTTTAATCTACTAAACCAAAAAGACGTAAGCCTTCACTTTTATAATTATTATGGTTTGTACTCAGGAAGTTACACACCGAGAAAGAAAAAAGTCTCGGGGTTTGTCGATGTAAAACAAAGTGAATATTATCTAAATTCGCAATATCGAATGTACATCGCAAAACAATTCATATTAAGTTCTATACACCATATGGTTAGAAATTTACGAAGACATAAAGAGCAAACAGCACCTTTGATAGATCAAATTCTCGAGATGAAGAATCAGGTTGCTGTTGCAAGTGATATTCATACATTGATGGGAATTGAAGGTAAGACAAGATTATTTTATTATCAAGGATTTAATGGCATTATAAAAAATCCAGATTTTAATTTTATAAAAAGGGAAAAACGACCTCCTTCGGATCCGATTAATGCCCTTATATCCTTTGGTAACAGTTTAATGTATACTGCTGTTCTTTCGGAAATATATAAAACACAACTCAATCCAACAATAAGTTATCTGCACGAGCCATCATCTAGAAGGTTTTCCTTATCATTAGATATAGCAGAAGTATTTAAACCACTGATTGTGGATGGTTTGATATTCTATTTAATTAACAATCGCATTATAAGATTAGAACATTTTGAGTTTATAGAGAAACAAATTTGCTTGCTTAACGAGCAAGGAAAGAAAATTTTTATTAAGGAATTTGAAGCTAAGATGAGAACTACTGTAAAACACCGTAAATTAAATAGAAACACGTCATATCGTTATTTTATTCGGTTAGAATGTTATAAATTAATTAAGCATCTTATAGGTGATGAAGATTACATCTCTTTGAAAGCATGGTGGTAACTTGTTCGTAATAATTTCTTATGATGTAGAGGAAAAAAGGGTTGCTAAAATCCATAAGATATTAAAAAAGTATTTGATATGGACACAGAATTCGGTGTTCGAAGGTGAAATAACTGAAGGTCAATTAAAACAATGTATGGCCGAAATTGCTACTAAAGCAAATAAACAATATGACTCTATCTATATATACCGTGTAAATAACCCCAATCATATAAAGAAAATCGTTTACGGTGTTGAAAAAGATTTTGGCAGTATTTTTCTGTAGGTTTGCAGTAAACCACATTTTAAAGAAGATACCAGTTATCCTTGATATATAGACGTTTATAAAGTATTTAACCAAGCTAATAAAAAACTACTTCAAGTTTACTGCAATTTCGGTTAATATTGAAGTAAAGATAATCCCCTGAATCATTACAATACCACGTTTATTCTGTTCTCTAAAAGTAGGGTTATCTCTGAACTAAGTGGAATGTAAATTTGGTTTTCGCCATTCTGGTATTCACTGACGACACCAGTTATCTCTGAACTAAGTGGAATGTAAATGTGTGGAGCATAAGGACAAACAAGTTTTT
>ENA-UOOH01001745-UOOH01001745.1-fermentation-metagenome-genome-assembly--contig:-NODE-1745-length-20413-cov-5.446753_pt1 | contig 20413 bp, 14 predicted proteins | sample MGYA00245778_ERZ724025 | MGnify/ENA primary metagenome ERZ724025 (study PRJEB28704, sample SAMN03018313) | fermentation metagenome | biome: anthropogenic terrestrial biome; feature: soil; material... | reverse complement strand
CATCATACTTCTTCCATAAAGCAGAATCGATCTTGTACTCTAAACCCATGGTTGGTTTTCTCATATAACCAAGTTTTCTTTTTTCAGCAGGTGATAAATTACTTGTTTGATCTGATGGATTTTTGGCGGCATCCGCTATCTGTGGCAGTACGGTATTACTTTTTTTAAGTGGTTCTTTTGCAGCTACTATACCAAATGGCGTGAAAGCAAGTAAAAATGCCAGTACAATAGCAGTTACTTTTTTGTACATTATAACTCTCCCCCTTTAAATAGAATTATTTAATTCGCTTATTATATAAACAAGCGAATTATAAACACATTTACACTTCAGAGCATTTAAATCTTTTATTAAATAAAAAATTAATTGAAAATAAAACTCTATTCTAAAGGTATAGGATATAGCATATTAATAGCATCAAAGTATGATAACTATTATCCATGTAATGTACTATTTTACATGATATAGCATATCGCTTTTATATTTGTACTATAGTATATATATCCAATAATTATGATATTATGATTATATAAATAATTTTTACCAGAAGGATTGTCGAAATGATTAATAAAAATCCTGACCGTAAGGAGATATACAATGGACTTTAACAAACACTAGTTTTAAAATCTATTGAATAGATTAATGAGGAAAAATACGAAGATGCACATGAAAATTACAAAAGCATTTATAAAAAGCTGATAAAATAAATTTAGCCGGCAGCTATTTATCACTGCCGGCATTAAAACTATTTATACTTCTTTTATTGATTCCAGACTCTCTCATCGTTTAAAACAAAGCCCACATTAAAAACATAATTTTATTAGATTCAACTGTCAATTTTTTTATTGTACAATTAATGCTACTTATATTATTATTCATATATAAGGAGTGAGTCTTAGAAACGCCAATCCAAGGCGCAGCATCCGTTATCCTTTGTCTTAAACGGAGTGTTACGGATGCTAGCCATCGGATAAAAAATGTAGATGGGGGTTAAGCAATAATATGGAAAAAATAGAAACAGGCATAGATTTTCCACATAAGGTAAGCAGAAAAGAAAGAAGACAGGCTAAGGAAAGATTGCGGCGAAAGAAAATTAGAAAAATTATTAGAACAATCATATTAACATTTGTAATAGTTATATTTTCTTTTATAGGTTTAATACGTGCAGGAATATTTTCTGACCTTCAAGAATTTTTAGTTACATCAGCTATGACTACTATGTCCCACAAGTATATTGCAAATATATTTGCAAGTGATAATCAAATTAAAAATATTATGGAAAATAACAAAGTAATTGAGAACTATGAAAAATTTGATGAGTCAAAAATAACCGAAGATGGAAAATTAGATAAGGTTGAAATAAAGGATATAAGCAAAGATGGTTATACTGGATACATGCTCATTGTAAGCAATCCCAAGCGCGTATTTTTAGGAACCTCGGGCAAGCTTGGTGAATATGGTACTAAAATATCACAGTTAGCTGAAGATTATGATGCAATGGCAGGTATAAACGCTGGAGGATTTTCAGATGAAAATGGGACAGGAAAAGGGGGTATTCCTACTGGGATAATTATTGAAGACGGTGTAATAAAGTATATTGAAAAAGGTTTAAATAAATTTAACATTATTGGTTTTAATAATAAGGGTGTGCTGATAATTGGTCAGTATACATTAGATGAAATTAATCGTTTAAAAATAAGAGATGCTATTGATTTTAGACCCTTTCTTATAGTAAATGGCAAACCAACAAAAATGTATGGGAACGGCGGCTGGGGTACAGCTCCAAGAACTGCTATTGGACAAAGAGCAGATGGCACTGTATTATTTGTGGTCATAGATGGAAGGCAGGTACATTCAGCCGGAGCCACAATGAAGCAGCTTCAAGATATCATGATTGAAAACAAGGCAGTAAATGCTGCAAACCTTGATGGGGGTTCCTCATCTGTTATGTACTTTGAAGATAAAATAGTTAACAGTCCAAGCTCTGTTTATGGGGACAGATATTTGCCTTCAGCATTTTTAGTTAAAGGAGATGGTCTTGCAAGCGAAAACATAATTAATAATTTAAATAATTAATTATGATACTTAATAATATAGTTTCAATTCAACAAATTTTCCATGAAAAGGGAGACCATATATCATTCCTAAAGTTTAAGGTAAAATTATAAACTTAAAGGACACTAAATAAAGTCCATCTCAAAAAATGAGATGGACTTTTGATAATTCGTCAAGCATGGCCAATTGAAATACGCTGTTAGCGTACTGCCTTTAATCTTCTGCTGATTGACTGCTTACTGTCGTTGTTGTTTTCCTATTAGATATTGCTTTGGCAATTTCGACAATCAACGTTAAGCATAGAGCAAAACCTATTACCAACATCCATTGAGAGAAGCTCAGCATTACTAGGCCTAATGCATTGCGCAGTCCTGGAATCACGAATGCAATAAATATCGTCGCATAGCCTATTAAAACAGTCCAAATCAGCGGCTTATTGTCAGAAAGTTTGTTCATGTGGATTATAGGCACTCTCAAGCTTCTGTAAGCAAAAATGTAAATAAGTGAGTTTATAGCTAAACTTGCAAAAACGATACTGCGTCCTGCTGCAGGATCTTGGTGAACTCGATAATAATGATTAAAGACTGATAGTCCAAAAGCAGCACTGGCAATACTAATCACAAATATAAGGATCTTACCTACTTTTGTAAGGATTGGCTCCTTCTGCGATTTAGGTTTTTCATCCATTATGCCATTCTCTTTTGGTTCAAAGCCCAAAATAACATCTGAAGGTCCATCACAAATCAAATGAATCCACAGTATCTGGGAAATAAGTAGCGGAGCAGGCCAATTAAAGATAATTGACATAAAGATGATCAGCACTTCTGCAAATGAATTGGAAAGCATAAATGCAACCACCTTCTGGACATTGGCAAAAATAACCCTGCCCTCTTCAATTGCTGATACTATTGTACTGAAATGGCTATCCAGCAGTATAAGATCAGCAGTTTCCTTTGCTACATCAGTAGCTGTCCCTACCACAACACCTATATTAGCACGTTTTAAAGCTGGAGCATCATTTACACCATCGCCAATCATAGCTGTGACCTCTTTATTTTTATTAAGCGCATCAACAATACGGAACTTTTCCTGAGGGCGTATTCTTGCAAACACAGTGGTCTCGGTAACCCTGCTTTGAAGCTCCTCATCGCTCATTGCCTCAATTTCTTCCCCTTCAAGAGTTCTCCCTTTACCTGTCTTAAGTCCAATACTTGATGCAATTCTCTCAGCCGTTCTGCTGTAATCTCCGGTAATTATTTTGACTTTTACCCCTGCATGCTGAGCAGCTTTAATTGATTTAGCCACATCACCCCTTATAGGATCTTCCAAGCCTACAAGGCCAGTCCATGTATATCCTTCTCTTTCTTCAACTGTTCCTCCCTTACGGTATGCAAACCCAATAAGCCTAAGACCCTTGTCTGCCCAGCTGTCTATTTCTGCCATCAGCTTCTTTCGGCTAGATTCATCAATATCACACATGGATAGGACGATTTCCGGTGCGCCTTTAAGGAAAAACATATTGGAGGTATCAAAATCCCCTCCTGTTACACCTGCAATCATAAATTTAGTTTCACTTGAGAACAGTTCCTCTGCAATCCTTTTTGATTTTGAAAACAGTCCCTGTGGGTTTGCATTGAGCTGCTGTCCGGCATACTGCCATAAAGCAATTTCCACCGGGCCCTCCATATTATTACAAAACACCATATTTTGAATTGAACTTGTTGTATCTGCAAAATCAGTGCAGCTTACCTTCATTTGTCCTTCTGTCAAAGTCCCGGTCTTATCTGTGCAAATGCTAGTTACCGATCCAAGTGTTTCTACCGCTGCCAGTTTCTTTACAAGACCTTGGCGCTTTAGGATCTTTTTCATTCCAAGCACCTGTATAATTGTTACTGCAATAAGCAATCCTTCTGGAACAGCTGCAACTGCCAAAATGATAGAAATCCTCAGTATTTCAAAGAACTCTTGCCCTCTGATGAGGCCTACCAAAAAAGTCGCAATAGTGAATCCTACAACGATCTTGGTCAGTGTTTTACTGAAATCCTTGATCCTTATTTGGAACGGCGTATCGGCTTCCTGCTGCTCACTTAGGCTAGCTGCAATCTGCCCGAATTCGGTAGTTGTACCTATTTTGCCAACCTGCATTAAACCTCTTCCGGTAACTACAGTAGTACCCATATAAACTGTATGACTTTTATCCTTCGATGCTTTTTTTGATGATAATTTCTGATTTAATTCTTTGGAAGTTTCCTTCTTGCTGACAGGTTCACTTTCCCCTGTCAGGATTGATTCATCCATGGATATCCTTGTTGCTTCTATCAATGTACCATCGGCAGGTGCTTTTTCACCTACATTCAATACTACCAAATCGCCAGGTACCAGTTCCCAGACTTCCACTTCCTTACGCTGTCCGTCCCTAATGACTGTTGTTGTCGGATGGATCAGCCCCTTGAGTGCAACATATGTCTGCTGAGCCTTATATTCCTGTGTAAATCCCATAACTATATCTATAGCAACTACAACCATTATCATGATAAAATCGCTCGTCTGACCCATTATCAGGGACACTATAGCTGCAGCAAGAATAATGTAAACAAGTGGGCTTTTAATCTGGTTAAGTAATATTTTCCATATTGATACCTTTTTTCCTTCAGGTATGCGGTTTTCTCCATATTTTTTACGCAGCTCTTTAACTTCATCTAAGGAGAGCCCCTGATACACATTCCCATGACTGGAAATGTCAACTGTTTGTTTTATTTCTGCATTTTCCATAATAGTCTAACCTCCTTATTTTAGATAATTGTGATTTTTTGAGCTTTACGCAATTTTCCTGCAGTTTCAGGCTTTCAATATCAATCTGATTAACCTGGCTTACATGCTGTCGACACCGCACCTTTGCCTGCTAAACGCAGCCCTGAAATACTGCCTGGTAAATTGGGGCAAATTCTATACTAATAAGCATAAAAAAAGCACGCATTTGTGGAACAATATTGTCGTCCCACAAATGCGTGTTACCATCATTTGTTGCCATGCCACTAGCCCAGCCCCATAAACCCATAAAAGGTTCATCGCCTGCTCAGTTTGTACTGTAGTTTTATACGCAGTGCAAAGAAAGTAATTTTATTATAAACTTAATTTGGTGCTGTTGTCAAGTATAAAGTCCAAAATATTCAAAATTTAACAATTTAATTAAATTGCGGTTCACCAAAGCCAAAAATATCCACCAACTTACAACTTAGTTGGTGGATATTTTTATTTATTTTCTAATAATGCTTTTGGTTTACCCTTGATTTCCTTTGTCCCAAACTTACCATAGATTTCACTAACTGTTTCTGCCGTAATAAACACATCAATTTGTTCTTTTTTAATAAATTCCATAAGATAAGAAAATTCATTTCGTGTCATTAAACTTTCAACTTCAAACTTATCCTCAAATCCTAACCCGCCTTTAATTGGATATATTGTTGCACCACGGTTCAAATCTTCTATTATAAATTTACGAATTGACTGGTAATTCTTTGAGATAACGCAAACCCTTTTTTTTGAGTTAAATCCTATCATAAAGTTTTCCAACATTAATCCATTAAGATAAGTTCCAATTAATCCTATGATTACTGTCCTTGCATCATATACAAAAATTGCAGTACAACAAATAATTGCTCCTGAAATAGAAACTGATAAGCTTAAATCAATGTGAAAATATTTGTTTATAATTTTAGCTACAATATCAAGACCGCCAGTTGATGCATTGCGTCTAAATAAAATCGTTTGTGCAAAACTCACAAGCAGCACAAAGCACAATAAATCCAGCCACTGATCCTGCATCAATGATTGTTTAACTGGGCATACTTTTTCCAGTATAGCAAGCATAGGTGACAAAATCAATGCTGTATATACAGTTTTAATACCGAATTCTTTCCCAATAAGAAAATAAGATAAAATTAATAGAAATGCATTTATAACAAAAATCAATATTGGCAGAGGTATTGATGTAATTAAATTAATTACTATTGATAAGCCAGTAATGGAGCCAAGAATTAATTTACTTGGAATCAAAAAAAAGTGTACTGCCAATGCTGTAATAATCATACCTAATGTTAATATTGGTAAATCCCTAATAAAAGACTTTATACTTTCCCCCATTTTATCTCCCCTTCAAACTACAAAGATTCTACAAATATTTTTCTTAAAAGCAACGAAATCTTCTGAAATCAAAGACTTTGCATTGTATTAAAACTATAGTTCTTATTTTTTTGTAAACTTAAATTTTGATAAAGTTAGCAATATTTGGTTAATGCTAAAAGGTTTGCACCCCCCTTATAAAGGCTTTTTTAAATATATATTTCAGTTTATAGATAGCATATTCTTGACCTTCTTTATTCTATCAAATATATTAACTAATTTCTACTAAATTTTATTTGAAATAAAAAAAATAACCCGCTAGTCTTAGGCGTTATAACCTTTAAACCAGTAGGTTCTTATTTTTATGATAGTTCCTGTTTAATTTTAGCTCCATCCCCATCTTAGCCATTAAGCTGCCATTTCATCATAATTTATTGTACTGTGTAACAACTAACAATGATTAATCTTTTTATAAAGTTGCTATCTTTGGTTCTTCAACCTCTGGGCATTCATTATATAAAGTAATAGGATCTATATCCAAACATTTAGTGGAGTCATAATTACCTATTAAATCCCATGCTAATGTATCATTTAATACAGTACATGTCCCCATAAACACATCTATATCTTGTAATTGCTTGAAAACTCCTTTTTTAATTAATTCTTTGGCATCAAAAAGTTTAATCTTTCCGTCTGCAAAGTAAATATAAACTTCAAAATCTCTAGTTGGGATAACCTGAATAACTTTATAATTCATGCTATTCACTCCTTTACTTTAATGGTTCAATTCTTTTTATACTCTCATGTTGTTCAGCAAGATGCCAATTTTCCATTAATTTATCGCTATGAATTTCACACCATGCAAGGACTAATTTTAACTGTTTAGCAGGGAAGAATCCTTTGAAAACAACACCATTTTGTATATCTATCAATACTTCAGCATTGCCATACTTTGCATGAAAATGAGGTGGTAAATGGTCATTATAATACATGGTTATCTTTATCCCATAAAAGGATGATATTTCTGGCAATAGTATTCCCTCCCTATATAATATTTATTTAATGATATATGTTTATTATATCATATTGTTAAAGATATATAGTAAAAAGATCCATTGAATACAAAAGTTTAGCTTCAAAATTCCAGTAGAAATTTTGAAGCTAAACTTTTGTAAATTTATAAGGATGGATATACATGGAAGTGTTTTCCTGATATAATAAAAAATGATTATGGGTGTTTTCAATACACTAAGGGTAAACTTATTGTTAATGGGCTATTGCTTTGCTAGACATCATCAGAAGTTGCATCTTGAAGTGCAACTTCTGATTCTCAATTATAAATTAAATGGGGGTCAGGCCATATGGGAAAAAAGAAAACAGTAAATATTAGAAACATAATGGCTCTTATGCTTATTTTTTTGTTGCTAATATGCACAGCTTGTGCAAAAAAACAAGATGAAATTAAAACGCAAGTTAACGAAATTCCCTCAGAACAAGTTACGCAAAAAACATCATCAACACCGGACACAATTCAACTAAATTTCACCGTGCAGGATTTTTCTAATATAACTCTTAGTTTATTGAACAATAATCAGATAGGAAGTATTGTTAAATCAACGAAAATTGATGATATGGTCACATACGGTGAATATATCCCCAAAGAGTTCAATGAAGAAAATCCCAAAAATTATACCTATTCCTATATTGAAATTTCCGGAATACAATATGCTTTGTCACGTTCTCTTGGCAAGACTGGGTATGGTTTAACTAAAACAACGCTGAATGAAACTGATACGGTATACGTAATAAATGAGCTTCGTGGCGCAAGCTACGGCGTCACAATCTTTATTGTGATAAAGGAAAAGACACCTTATATTATTTCAGAGATCGATGGATTTGCTCAAATCAGCGATATAGATGAAAATGGTGCAAAGGAAGTCGTCTCCACTGTAGGCACAGTGCCTGACACTTCAATTTATTTTTTTAATTTTGATAAGCAAACAGTTAGCAGCGTTAATATTAATGAACAATCAGGTGCCAAATATTCAATGTACGATGCCACAACGAACACTTTCAGCTTAGCCTTTGGACCTAATCAAAATCCAGTGACTTATGTTTATGAAACGAATAAGCTGTTACGAACTAAATAAACAGAAAGTAGAGGCTTATTCTCTGCTTTCTGTTTATTCGATAATATCGATTTCATATCATTATAAAAATGCTTGATTAGTTTATTCTAATCAAGCATTTTATTTTTCATTTGGTGGAGGCGAGGGGACACATATTCCATTGTTTCCAATGGGGCTGACTATATCTTAAGCTTAATTTTGCTAAGCTTCCCGGCGTGTTATGAAAGCTGTAATATTTATTTTAAAGCTTCCATCCTAGTGCTTCATGTTTTCCTTAATGGAAAAGTTAGAAGTCTATAAGTCGATACATGGCTGTTGAGTTTCCCCACATACCACTCGGTATTGCCATCACCTATTGTGTTACGGTTTCACCGATAAAGCCGGGTTTTCACTTATGGATTACTCCATAAGGCGACTCTTTTTGAATCGAACCCCTGTCCGAAAGCCCAAGAATTTAAGCATCTTCGGGTGCAGCTTTTGTTTTAACATTCCCTCTGCTTAACGCCCAAAAGCAGGCTTTAAGTTTCAGTAGCTTCATAAATTCCGTTCTAACCTCAAAGCTTTGGTAAGCTCGGTTCACCACTATCGACGCCCTGCTCTAAGCCGTGGTACTCTTAGGAGGACGAGCTGCAACTAGGCAGCTAAAGCTAAATTATTATCGTTATCGTTTATTTTTTAATCCCCTGTTTTTTACGAGGCACTGGGATCCTCGACCCGCTTCTTAAACCCTTCTGACCCCCGTCGAAAGCCAAAACGCCCCCATGTTATTATTATATTAATTAAAACTACTAAAAGTCTCTGCCAAACTTTGCAGCGAAATAAGTAATGATAATTCATGGTTAGTTTAAATGATATTTAAAATAATTCATCTGAAATAAGCTGAACTTATCTATAGCTTTCCTTAAAGCTTCTTTCAACTTCCCTTTGGGCAACTTTTTTAGCCATGACTTCTCTTTTGTCATAGAGTTTCTTCCCTTTGGCAAGAGCTATTCTTACTTTAATAAGACCCCTTGTTTGGTATAGTGCTACTGGAATTAGAGTATAACCTTTTTGCGAAACCAATGCCTCAAGCTTTCTTATTTCAGCTTTATGCATAAGAACTCTCCTTGTTCTAAGTGGATCCCTATTAAAAATATTTCCTTGCTCATAAGGACTTATATGCATATTTTCAATAAATAATTCACCATTTTTAATCTCCGCATAGCTGTCTTTAAGATTAGCTTTGCCAAGTTTAACTGATTTTACTTCAGTTCCTACAAGCTCAAGCCCTGCTTCATAGGTTTCTTCTATAAAATATTCATGATATGCTTTTCTGTTTTCACTAAGGTTTTTCTCTTGCTTATTCATAATATCACCATACATAATTCTATTTAGATTTTTATTATATCACATAAGTTTACTATGTCAATATAACATTTTTTAAGAAATAAGTCAAAGGCGGCCCAATTTAGTTTTACAATTGGGCTCAAAGGCAACCCCCTATTCCTCTTCTTCGAAAGGATCTGCTAAAATAAAATCAATAGTTCTTTCATCAACATTTGCTTTTGCGACCTTTATTCTAACCTTATCCCCAAGCCTATAAACCTTTTTTGTCCTTTCTCCCATAAGCAGGAAATGTTCTTCATCATATACATAAAAGTCATCTGTAAGATTGCTTATGTGAACAAGCCCTTCAACTGTATTATCAAGTTCAACAAACATTCCAAAAGGAGTTACAGAAGATATAATGCCGTCAAACTCCATTCCTACCTTATCCAGCATAAACTCTGCCTTCTTCATATCCTCTGATTCTCTTTCTGCTTCATCTGCAAGCCTTTCCATTTCACTTGACTGCTTTGAAGCTACCTCTACAAACTTTGTTAACTTTTTGGTCTTATTTTCATTTAAATTGCCATTTATAAAGCTCTTTATAATTCTATGAATTTCAAGATCAGGATAACGCCTAATTGGAGATGTAAAGTGGCAGTAATATCTATCTGCAAGGCCAAAGTGCCCAAGACACTCTGGTGAATATCTTGCCTTTTTTAATGATCTTAAAAGCAAAGTGCTTACTACAGTTTCTTCTTTTTTCCCTTTTATCTCTTCAAGGACTTCCTGTAATACTTTTGGATGAACTTCTTTAGATGGTTTTACATAGTACCCTAAATTATAGACAAACTCCTTAAATATAAAAAGCTTCTTCTCATCTGGAGTTTCATGAACTCTATATACAAAAGGCACTCCTGCCCAGAACATATGCTCGGCAATAGTTTCATTGCATACTAACATAAACTCTTCAATAATTCTGTTTGCAATTTCTCTTTCATAAGGTTTTATAGCTATTGGTTTGCCCTTTTCATCAACAATTATCTTACATTCCTCAAATTCAAAATCGAGGGCTCCCCTTCTCATACGCTTTTCATATAGTATTTTGCAAAGCTCTTCCATATCCTTAAACATTGGAACTAAATAATCATATCTTTTAACTGTTTCTTCATCATTATCCTTTAATATTTTAGTTACATCTGTATAGGTCATTCTTTCACTTGTCCTTATGATGCTTTCAAATATTTCATGTTCAACTACCTTACCTGTCCTGTCAATTATCATTTCGCAGGACAGAGTAAGCCTGTCAGTTTTTGGATTTAAACTGCATAGCCCATTTGAAAGTCTTTTAGGAAGCATAGGAATTACCCTGTCTACAAGATAAACACTTGTTCCTCTTTTAAAAGCTTCCCTATCAAGGGATGATTTTTCTTTAACATAATATGTAACATCTGCAATATGAACTCCAAGTTTGAATTTTCCATCAGGAAGCTTTTCTACACTTACTGCATCATCTAAATCCTTTGCATCTTCGCCATCTATAGTAACAATTTTAGTATCTCTAAGATCCCTGCGCCTTTTATACTCCTCTTCCGGTATTTCTTCTGACAGCATATTGGCATCAGATTCAACTTCATCTGGAAACTCCACAGGAAGATTGTATTTTTTTATTATAGAAAGTACATCAATACCTACGTCCCCTTTAGCGCCTAAAACTTCCACAATTCTTCCTTCAGGATTTCTTCTTTTTTCAGACCACTTTGTAACTTCAACTACTACCTTATATCCATTTTTAGCGCCATTCATATCATTTTTTGATATGAATATATCCTGATATATTCTTTTATCATCAGGTACAACGAACCCAAAACTTTCATTTTTTTCAAAAGTGCCTACTAATCTTCCATTAGCTCTTTCAACAATTCTTATAATTTCACCCTCGGTGCGCTTATCACCATTTCCTTTTCTTATTACCCTGGCAATAACCCTATCATTGTTCATAGCTCCATTTAAATTTTCAGCAGAAACATAAACATCCTCTAATTCTTCCTTATCTTGAATAATAAAGCCAAAACCTTTGGAATTTCCTTGAAGTTTTCCTGATATAAGGTTCATTTTTTCAGGAATGGCATATCTATTTCGTCTCGTTTTTACGATAGAACCACTTACTTCCATATCATCTAATATCTTTTGAAATTCTCTAAGCTCACCTTTATTAATTTTAAAAACATCTGCTAATTCTTCAATAAGCATTGGCTTATATGCTTTATTTTGCATAAAGTCTAATATACTATCATTGATTTTACTCATTATATCACCCCTAAATCTTAATATTCTAATTTTTTTGCTTCAAAATAATACAATAATAAGTTAAATTAGTCTTTTCCCACAACCTATCTCCTTATATTTTTCACTATTACAATCAAATTATTCAAATCACTTAATATATAATATATTAAGTTAAAAGGACCTGATTTCACATCAGGTCCTTTATTGCTGTTATAATTAATTTTATTTAATTAATCTTAATAGAAGCCCTCCATAATTTACAAATATCGGTGCAAATATTAATGAAACAATAGTCATTAATTTTATTAATATGTTCATTGCCGGTCCTGCAGTATCCTTGAAAGGATCTCCTACAGTATCTCCAACAACTGCGGCTTTATGAGCGTAGCTTCCTTTTCCGCCATATGCACCAGTTTCAATATATTTCTTAGCATTATCCCATGCACCGCCTGCATTTGCCATGTATATAGCTATAAGTACACCGGAAACTAGTGCCCCGGCTATAAATCCGCCAAGAGCCTCTGAACCTAAAAGCAATCCTATAACTATTGGAACTGCAACTGCAAGTATCCCGGGAACAATCATTTCCCTAAGCGCAGCAGCTGTTGAAATGTCAATACATCTTTCATAGTCAGGATCCTGCTTTCCTTCCATAATCTTAGGATTTTCTCTAAACTGCCTTCTTACCTCTTCAATCATATGATTTGCAGCTTTACCTACAGCTTCCAAAGAAAGAGCACCAAAGAAGTAAGGCAATACCCCTCCCATTAATACGCCAACAAGAGTAAGCGGATTTAGCAGGTCAATTTTATCAAGGCCAACTGCTTGTGAATAGGAAGCAAAAAGTGCTAAAGCAGTTAACGCAGCAGAGCCTATTGCAAATCCCTTGCCCATTGCAGCAGTAGTATTGCCAACAGAATCAAGATCATCAGTTATTTTACGAACATCTTCAGGTAAGTTTGCCATTTCAGCAATTCCACCTGCATTGTCTGCTATAGGTCCATAAGCATCAACTGCAACAGTCATGCCTGTAGTTGAAAGCATCCCAACTGCAGCAAGGGAAACTCCATATAGTCCTATTAAAGTATCCTTTTGTCCGCCCATAATGAAAAATGATAAAAGTACAGCAAGCCCTATGAAAAGTATAGGAAGCACAGTTGAATACATTCCTACTGCCAAGCCAGATATTATAGTTGTAGCAGGGCCTGTTTGCGATTGACTTGCAATTTTTTTAACATGCCTATAATCAGCTGATGTGTAAATTTCCGTTAGTCTTCCAATTATTATTCCAACGATAAGTCCTGATAAAATAGCATAAAATGCCTTTAAATTTCCAAACATAGTTTTACTTAATATTAGGGATCCAATAATTACAAGGATTCCACTTACATATGTGCCCATATTTAATGATTTTTGAGGATTAGCATCCTTTTTCCCACCAACAAACAATGAACCAATTATTGATGAAATAATCCCTACAGCAGCTAAAAGCATAGGAAATAGTACCCCAGTGCCATCTTTATATAATGCTGAACCAAGTGCTAATGTTGATATAATAGAGCCAACATAGGATTCAAAAAGATCTGCACCCATACCAGCAACGTCTCCAACGTTATCTCCTACATTATCTGCAATTACTGCAGGATTCCTTGGATCATCCTCGGGAATCCCCTCTTCAACTTTACCAACCAAGTCTGCCCCCACATCTGCTGCCTTTGTATATATTCCACCGCCTACACGGGCAAATAGTGCTATGGAACTTGCACCAAATCCAAATCCAGTAACGACATTTGGATCTTTAAAAATCATATAAAGTATTCCAATTCCCAAAATCCCAAGACCAACTACAGACATTCCCATAACTGCACCGCCAGAAAATGCAATTTGAAGTGCTTTGTTTTTTCCTGACTTTGCTGCAGCATTTGCCGTTCTTGTGTTTGCTCTTGTTGCAACCATCATTCCAAAAAAACCTGCAAGTATTGAAAATGCAGCACCAACTACAAAGCAAATTGAAGTTGACCATCCAATACCGCTTGATAATCCTAAGACAAAAAATACAACTATAACAAAAATTGCAAGAGTTTTATATTCTCTTTTCAAAAATGCTATAGCACCTTTATGAATAGCGTTTGATATTTTTTGCATTTTCTCTGTGCCAGGATCTGCTTTCATAACTTTTTTAGACAGATAAAATGCATATAATAGTGCTAAAATCCCCGCTATAGGAGCAAAAATAATGGCTGAGCTGCTCATAATAAATTCTCCCCTCTTTTATTAAATTATTTGTATAAAACAAGAAACATTGAAGTTATTACAAATAATATCATTGAAATAGTAGTGACTTTTGATAGCTTGCTCTCAATTGTTCTGCCTTTATTTTTTCCAAAAAACGTTTCAGCTCCACCTGAAATAGCTGAAGGAAGTCCCTCAACCTTTGCTGGCTGAAATATAATGGAGAAAATTATAACAAATGATATAATGATGTGTAAAACTAGCATGAAGGTTTTCATTTTATCCCCTCTTTCTTAAATTTCGATATACATATTTTAGCACACGCACAAGATAAAAACAATAATAGATACTTTTTCTCAATATTTTTATATATGTGCTATACTATACTGATTTTAAATAATTATGAAACATTAAGTATATATAATTGATATACTTTATTATGATATTGGGTATTTATGAGCAGCTTATTTTCATCAAAATATATTTTCAAGCAATTTTATTTAGGGAGAAAAATCAAATATAGAGGGTACAAAACCCTCTATAATAATAACATTTTGATATGAATTTGTCTATTACTTGATGTTGTAAAAAGCTTTCTTCCCTCTGTATTCTCCAAAGTCCTGAAGCTCTTCTTCAATTCTTAAAAGCTGGTTATATTTTGCAACTCTGTCTGTTCGGCATGGTGCACCAGTTTTTATTTGTCCAGCATTTACTGCAACAACAAGATCAGCTATTGTTGTATCTTCAGTTTCTCCGGATCTGTGGGAAACAACTGCAGTATATCCTGCTCTCTCAGCCATTTCAATTGCATCTAAAGTTTCTGTTAATGTTCCTATCTGATTAAGCTTTATAAGAATTGAATTTGCAACTCCCATTTCTATTCCTTTTGCAAGTCTCTTTGTGTTTGTAACAAATAAGTCGTCTCCAACAAGCTGAATTTTATGTCCGAGTCTCTTAGTTAACAGCTTCCAACCATCCCAGTCATTTTCTGCAAGTCCGTCTTCAATTGAGATTATTGGATATTTATTAACTAAGTTTTCGTAGAAATCTACCATTTCTTCAGAAGAAAATACTTTTCCTTCTCCTTTTAAATGATATTTTCTATCTTTCTCATTATAAAGTTCTGATGATGCAGGGTCTAGTGCAATTGCAATGTCATCTCCTGGTTTGTATCCAGCTTTTTTAATAGCTTCAACTATAACCTGTATAGCTTCCTCATTTGACTTAAGATCAGGAGCAAATCCTCCCTCATCACCAACAGCTGTGCCATATCCCTTATCAGCTAAAGTTTTCTTTAATGAATGATAAACTTCAGAGCACATTCTTAAAGCTTCTGCAAAATTTGGTGCCCCAACCGGCATAATCATGAACTCCTGAAGGTCAACGTTATTATCAGCATGTTTCCCTCCATTTAATATGTTCATCATTGGAACTGGAAGAACCTTTGCATTTACTCCGCCAATATACTGGTAAAGCGGAAGTCCTAAGGACTGTGCAGCAGCTCTTGCAACTGCAAGGGAAACTCCTAAAAGTGCATTTGCACCAAGTTTTGCTTTATTATCAGTTCCATCAAGTTCAATCATAGTTTTATCAATTTTTGGCTGTTCAAAAACATTCATTCCAATAAGCTCTGGAGAAATAATTGTATTTACATTATCAACTGCCTTTAAAACTCCCTTGCCATTGTATCTATTCTTATCCCCATCTCTTAATTCAACTGCTTCATATTCTCCAGTTGAAGCTCCTGAAGGAACCATTGCTCTTCCAACAGAACCATCCTCTAGCTCTACTTCAACCTCAACAGTAGGATTTGATCTTGAGTCTAAAACTTCTCTTGCAAAAACGTCAACTATTTCCATATAAGTTTTCATTCTTTCATCCTCCTTTAATTACTTTTCTATTAAAGATTTTTCAGTCATTTCATCTGGTATTTTAAGGCCCATAATGTCAAGCATTGTAGGTGCAATATTGCTTAATCTTCCCTTTTCTCTTAATTTTACATCTCCAGCACCTATCAATATAAAAGGTACAGCGTTTGTTGTATGTGCTGTAAATGGCGCTTTAGTTTCATAATCTACCATTTTTTCGGCATTTCCATGGTCAGCAGTTACAATTAGCTGTCCGCCCTTTTCCATAATCTTATTATATATTTTACCAAGACATCCATCAACAGTTTCAACAGCCTTTTTAGCTGCATCAAATACTCCCGTATGTCCTACCATATCTGGATTAGCAAAGTTCAATATAATTACATCATATTTATCGCTGTCAATTTCAAATAAAACACGCTCACAAACCTCATTAGCACTCATTTCTGGCTGCATATCATAGGTTGCAACCTTAGGAGACTGGATAAGAATTCTATCCTCATTTTTATTTGGAGCTTCAACTCCTCCGTTAAAGAAAAATGTAACATGAGCATATTTTTCAGTTTCAGCAATCCTAAGCTGTTTAAGCCCATTTTTACTTAAGTATTCACCTAAAGTATTTGCATAAGTTTCAGCCCTATATGCTATATCAACATTTTCAATTGTCTTATCATATTGAGTCATGCATACATAATAAAGCGGGAATATTTCTCTCTTAAATCCATCAAACTTTTTATCTACTAAAGCTCTTGTTATTTCTCTTGCTCTATCTGGTCTAAAGTTATAAAAAATAACTGAATCATTTTCAGAAATCTTTGCTATAGGTTTTCCATTATCACATATTACAGTTGGTACTACAAATTCATCTACAACATTTTTATCATATGATTTCTCAACAGCCTCACGGGCAGTGTTTGCTTTCAGTCCTTCTCCCTTAACCAAAGCATTATATGCCTTTTCAACTCTGTCCCATCTCTTATCCCTGTCCATAGCATAGTACCTGCCTGAAACTGTAGCAATTTTCCCAACTCCAAGCTCACTCATATATTTCTCTATCATGTCAATATATTTTAGTGCACACTTAGGTGGAACATCACGGCCATCTAAAAATGCATGAACATAAACATTTTTAAGACCATTATCCTTACATAATTTTAAAAGTGCTTCAAGGTGCTCAATATGGCTATGTACTCCACCATCAGATAAAAGTCCCATTATGTGAAGTGAAGTATTCTTTTCCTTGGCATTTTTTATAGCATTTAAAAATGCAGGGTTTTTAAAAAAATTCCCTTCAGCTATTTCTTTATTTATTTTTGTAAAATCCTGATAAATTATTCGCCCAGCGCCAATATTTAAATGTCCAACTTCTGAGTTTCCCATTTGACCTTTTGGAAGCCCTACATCAAGTCCGCTGGCACTTAATTTAGTATGAGGATAATTAGCCCATAACTTATCAAAATTAGGCTTATTAGCTGCTTCTACTGCATTATATTGTTTATTTTCACTTATTCCCCATCCATCAAGAATCATAAGCATAGTAGGCTTCTTTAGCATTTTAACCCTCCTAAAAATTAACGATGGCTGCAAAATCCTCCACTTTAAGGCTTGCTCCCCCAACAAGGGCTCCATCAATATCACTTTGTGCCATTTGTTCTTTAATAGTAGCTGGCTTTACACTTCCACCATACTGAATTCTAACACCATCAGCTGCCTTTTCTCCAAATAGCTTTTTAACTGTATTTCTTATAAATTTAATAACTTCATTTGCCTGCTGTGAGGTAGCAGTTTTTCCTGTTCCAATTGCCCAAATTGGTTCATAGGCAATAACCATTTTTTCTACCTGTTCTTCCTTTAAGCCTTTTAAGTCCTTTTCTATTTGTCCTTCTATTTTTGTAAATGCATTTCCTTTTTCTCTTTCTGAAAGAGTTTCACCAACGCAAAGAATTGGAGTAAGTTCATGTTCAAAAGCTGATTTAACTTTGTTATTTAAAAGCTCATCGTCCTCTTTAAAATACTGTCTTCTTTCACTATGCCCTATAACAACATATTCTACTCCCATTTCTTTAAGCATAAGAGGTGATACTTCCCCAGTAAATGCTCCGCTTTCTTTAAAGTACATATTTTGTGCTCCAACTTTAACAGAAGTGCCCTTAGTTACTTCAAGCACGCTGCATAAAGATGTAAAAGGAGGAATTATAACTACCTCACATTTAGCATCCTTAATTTTGTTTATTATTTCTTCCATAAACTTTTTTGACTCCTGTGGAGTCTTATTCATTTTCCAGTTGCCAGCAATAATAGGTTTTCTCATTTAAGATTCCCCCTTAATTATTTATCATCCAATGCAGCAATTCCTGGAAGCTCACGCCCTTCTAAGAATTCAAGAGATGCTCCTCCACCTGTTGAAATATGAGTCATCTTATCTGCAAATCCAAGCTGTTCTACTGCTGCTGCTGAATCTCCGCCGCCTATAATAGTGGTTGCATTTAAATTTGAAAGAGCTTCTGCAATTTTCTTTGTTCCAACTGCAAAGGCTGGCATTTCAAATACTCCCATAGGTCCGTTCCATACAACAGTTTTTGCTCCTTTTAATTCATTTTCAAAAAGCTTTATTGTCTTAGGTCCAATGTCAAGTCCTTGATAGTCATCAGGCATTCCACCTTCAAACACCTTCCACTCTGCATCTGCTTTAAACTCCTTAGCAGCTACATTATCAATTGGAAGAAGCAGTTTTACCCCTTTTTCTTCAGCCTTTTTCATCATTTCTTTAGCAAGTTCAACTTTATCCTCTTCAAGAAGTGACTTCCCAACGTTCATTCCCTTTGCTTTAAGGAATGTGTATGCCATTCCTCCGCCAATTATCAATTTGTCAACCTTATCTAACAGGTTATTAATAACTCCAATCTTATCTGATACCTTTGCACCACCAAGTATTGCAACAAATGGTCTTTCAGGATTATCAAGAGCTTTCCCCATAATTGAAGTTTCTTTTTCAATTAAAAATCCTGCAACTGCCGGAAGATAATTTGCAATTCCTACAGTAGATGAATTTGCTCTATGTGCTGTTCCAAAGGCATCATTTACAAATATATCGGCAAGTGATGCAAGCTTTTTTGCAAAATCAAGGTCATTTTTGGTTTCAGTTTTTATAAATCTAACATTTTCAAGGAGTACTACATCCCCATTTTTCATCCCATTTGTATACTTAATTGCATTTTCTCCAACAACTTCTTTATCCTCAGCAAATAAAACCTTTTTTCCTAATAATTCAGAGAGCCTTTTGGCAACAGGTTTTAAGCTGTATTTTGGATCATATCCTTCCTTTGGCCTTCCAAGGTGAGACATAAGTATAACTTTTGCGTTATTTTCAATTAAATAATTGATTGTTGGAAGCGCAGATACTATTCTTCTGTCATCTGTTATCTTCCCATTACTATCTTGAGGTACATTAAAGTCACATCTTACTATGACTTTCTTTCCATTTACGTCAATGTCCCTTACAGTCTTTTTGTTCATACCAAACCCTCCTCGTCTTTATAGTTATATACATGAAACTCCCTCAGCTGAAAGCAGCATAGGGCTTTTATGATATATAATTAATAAATGCCCGGCCTCATAGCCGTACTACAAAACCGGGCATTGTTATTTATATTTTATAATCTTTCTGCTACATAGTTTACAAGGTCAACTATTCTATTTGAATAGGCCCATTCGTTATCGTACCATGAAACGACCTTTGCCATATTTTCTCCAATAACCATAGTTGAAAGTCCATCAACTATTGATGATCTTGAATCTCCTCTGTAATCTATTGATACAAGCGGTTCATCTGAATATCCAAGAATTCCCTTCATATCGCCTTCAGCAGCCTTTTTAAATGCAGCATTTATTTCTTCTACTGTAACTGGCTTTGGAGTTTCGAAAACAAGATCAGTTATTGAAACTGTAGGTGTTGGAACCCTAAGTGCAAATCCATTAAGTTTTCCTTTAAGTTCTGGTAAAACTTTTGCAACTGCCTTTGCAGCTCCTGTTGTAGTAGGAATTATTGATTGTGCAGCTGCTCTTGCTCTTCTTAAATCCTTATGTGGAAGATCAAGAATTCTCTGGTCGTTTGTATATGAGTGAACTGTTGTCATAAGTCCTTTTACTATTCCAAAGTTATCCTGTAAAACTTTTGCAAATGGTGCAAGACAGTTTGTTGTGCAGGATGCATTTGAAATGATGTTATGCTTTGCATTATCATAAGATTTTTCATTTACGCCCATAACTATTGTAATATCCTCATCAGTTGCAGGTGCTGAAATAATAACCTTCTTTGCTCCTGCTTGAATATGAGCCATAGCCTTTTCTCTCTTTGTAAAAAGTCCTGTTGATTCAACTACGATATCAACTCCAAGAGCTTTCCAAGGTAAATT
>ENA-UOOH01001741-UOOH01001741.1-fermentation-metagenome-genome-assembly--contig:-NODE-1741-length-20422-cov-13.842638_pt1 | contig 20422 bp, 11 predicted proteins | sample MGYA00245778_ERZ724025 | MGnify/ENA primary metagenome ERZ724025 (study PRJEB28704, sample SAMN03018313) | fermentation metagenome | biome: anthropogenic terrestrial biome; feature: soil... | reverse complement strand
AGAAACCTTATCCGACGAAACCTTACAACCCAAGTGATATGTCAACCCACTACTTTGGATGTGGTTACTACGCACCAAACGCCGACGTGAAGTTTATTCGCTGCACTGCTGAAGGCAACTCCATGAATGGATTTCTCTCAACCAACGGTGGTAAACTCTATAACTGTGTTGAGAAAACAACCGGTGCCGGAAAAACAGATTATACCTACAGAAAACCGGCCGGCTACTACGCTCTCCCATGTCGTACAATTAACCCATCCTTGGTGATGGAAAATTGCACAAGTATTGATTCCTATGCCTATGGCATATGGATTGACAACGCAGCTAATGTACAGATACTTAATTTCCAACTGGTAAATCCCGTCGGAGTCAATGGAAAAGGTACTTGTCTAGGCGGCACAAACGGACAATTCGACAATTCTACGGTAAATATTTACGCCTCAGGAGAACGTGTAGAGACACTGGTTTGGGCTAAAGACAACATAAATACTGCCTTCTCAGGTCAGATAGTCTCAGATTGTGCAAAACCGCTCCTTGTTGAGGGTAGTCGTACATCTAATTTGCTCGTCAAAAATATGGAGTTTGTTTCAAACACCCTGCCTCCAGGTCCGGGCGGAGTTACTATTGCAAGCACTGTTCTAGCTGGTCGGGTAACTCTCCAAAACGTCTATGTAACGCCTCCCTCGGCTCCCACAGATAAGCCTGACCTCATAATAACTGACATCTCCTGGGAACCGGCAAGTCCGGCAAGCGGAAATGCTGTAACGATGAAGGCTACAATCAAAAACCAAGGTAACACATCTACACCTGACGGAATAACACATGGCGTACTCTTTACATTTGATGACGGGGCTGCTGGCCCAGGAGTCTGGTCAGATACCCATACCGGTTCACTCGCACCGGGTGCATCGGTTACGCTGACTGCCAACGGCGGCTCAACAGGAGCAACCTGGACAGCAGTCGATGGTACCCACACGGTGAAAGCAAACGTAGATGATATTAATCGTATCACGGAAAGCAACGAGACGAATAACATCATGAATAAACAGATTTTCGTCAGCTCCGGAATGCCGGATCTCGTAGTAACCGACATCTCCTGGGAACCGGCAAGCCCGACAAGCGGAAATGAGGTAACAATGAAAGCTACAATAAAAAATCAGGGTAACGCACCTACACCCGCGGGAGTAACACATGGTGTACTCTTTACATTTGATGACGGGGCTGCTGGCCCGGGAGTCTGGTCTGGTACCTATGCCAATTCAATTGCCCCGGGTGCATCGGTTACGTTGATTGCTGATGGTGGTTCGGCAGGATCAAAATGGATGGCAGTAGCAGGTACCCACACGGTGAAGGCTAATGTAGATGATGTTAATCGTATCGCGGAAAGTAACGAGACAAATAATATCATGAACAAGCAGATTGTCGTCAGCTCCGGAAAACCGGATCTCGTGGTAACAGACATCTCCTGGGATCCGGTAAGCCCTTCAAGCGGTTATGCGGTAACAATGAGGGCAACAATCAAGAACCAGGGCGATGCTCCCACACCAGCGGGAGTGATACATGGTGTACTCTTCACGTTTGATGACGGGGCTGCTGGCCCGGGAATCTGGTCCAACACCCATACCGGTTCGCTCGCACCGGGTGCATCAGTCACACTGACCGCTAACGGTGGTTCGACAGGGTCAAAATGGATGGCAGTAGCTGGCACACACACTGTGAAAGCTAATGTAGATGATGTTAATCGTATTGCGGAAAGCAACGAGACAAATAATATCCTGAACAAGCAGATTGTCGTCAGCACTGAAAAACCGGATCTCGCAGTAACCAATATCTCTTGGGAACCGGCAAGCCCAACAAACGGAAATACGGTGACAATAAGGGCAACTATCAAAAACCAAGGTAACGTATCTACACCTGCGGGGGTGATACATGGGGTGCTCTTTACATTTGATGACGGAGCTGCAGGTCCGGGAGTCTGGTCCGACACCCATACCGGTTCGCTCGCCCCAGGTGCGTCAGTTACACTTACTGCCAACGGTGGCTCGGCAGGAGCAACCTGGACGGCAGTAGTTGGTACCCACACGGTGAAATCAAACGTAGATGATGTTAATCGTATCGCGGAAAGCAACGAGACGAATAACATCATGAGCAAACAGATTGTCGTCGGGAACTAGGAATACCACCTAAGGAAAAACAGTAAAGATACAATAAAAATAATTACCGCTGTATTAGCGTGATTCCATTGAACTGACACATAAACAGTGAATATATCAATTCTTTTAATTACTAAAAAAAGATGAAAAATATGTCATCAATACTTTTTGTTATTCTTTTCATTTTTACATTATGTTCAGAAAATGGTATCACGGAAAAACCTCCTGTAAACCAAGAGCCTGATGAGCCAAAAAAACCGCCCGTGTCAAATGTCTTATGGATCGCTGCCAGTAATAGCAGCGCGGCAGATAAAGCACAGGCCGACTATATCTGTGACGGGTCTAATGATCAGGAGGAGATACAGTCAGCACTAAACAAATTACCTTCATCAGGAGGTGTGATCAACCTGTACAGTGGTACGTACCACTGTACAGGGGTTATCACTCCTAAAACAGGATCAACTCTGAAGGGAAAGGGTGAATCTGAAACTTATCTGAAGTTCACCAATGATGGACGTATCAACGTGGATAACGAGAATGTTACTCTGGATGGCCTCAATCTTCATGGGAGTAACTATAGTGTAGGTGTTAAATGGCTGGGCGTATTAACCATACGTGCGAGCCATGCGAAAATTCACAACATTACAGGAACGGCAGACGCAAGCATTCAGGCAGTATTCCTTCTGATCCACGATCCTTCGGTTTACTCTCCTACCATCGAAGATGTGGAGTTTATTCATTGTAAGGCAATAGATACAGGGACTTATGGATTCCTACATAATGCTTGGGGAACTGAAAACAGGGTGATGAAGAATATCCGCTACGAAGACTGCAAAGCAATCAATTGTGGCAGATTCGGGGCATTCAACCCCTGGGTAACCGGGTTTAATTTCGCTGAACTCAATAGTATTGAGGGGCTCCGTGTAAAAAACTGCCTTGCCGAAGGTACTCTTGAATCGGGATTTCATTTCGAGTTCGACCCTACAAAAAAGGACTGCATTCTTGAGAATTGCGTGAGCCGTAATAACGGTAATAAACCATATCCGTCTAAACCTTACGATAATAACGATATGTCAACCCATTATTTCGGATGTGGTTACTACGCACCGAACGCGGATGTAACGTTCATTAATTGTACGGCAGAAGGCAACTCCATGAACGGATTTTATACGACGAATGGCGGTAAGCTATACAACTGTGTAGAGAAAGAGACAGGGATCGGGAGAACCGATTTTACCTATCGGGTACCCGCCGGTTACTATAGCCTTCCTACTCGTTCGGTAAATCCCTCTCTGGTGATGGATAGCTGTAAGAGCATCGATTCTAATGGTTACGGTATTCAGGTTGATCTCGCGAATAACGTGAAGATTAAGGACTTTCAGTTAATCAATCCTTCAGGGTATAATGGAAAAGGTTCAAGTTTTGGTGGCACTCACAACGTGTTCGACAATTCAGAGGTAAACATTTATGCATCGGGTGAACGTGCTGAAACATTGATATGGGTAAAAAACAATATAAACACAGTTTTCTCCGGAAAGATAATCTCCGATGGTACAAAACCCTTACTGATTGAAGGCTATCGCACTTCAAATGTTCTAATCAAAAATATGGAGATTATTTCAGCTGTTCTCCCAGCCGGCCCGGGGGGCGTTACCGTAGAAAACAGTGTTCCACCGGATCAGGTGAATCTCCAAAATGTATATGTATCGCCTCCTTCTGTTCCGTAAGAGATATCAGATTTCCTGATGCAAAATTTCCCTGGGAGAATTTATATAAAATTAAACGTGGTATTGCTATGCAGTTATCAATAAATAATTCAGAAATTATTATATATTTTCTTTTTTTTATCCTGTTCCCTGTTTTACAACCTTTAACGTTAAAATCCCAGTCTTTAAATAATAACCGGGTTATTAAACTTTCATCTAACGGGACATTGGAGATCAGAGATATTGATGTGAATTCAACCAAGATTGGTGTGTATGAAAAGTTTGAAATTAGCTTTGATTTATCCGGAGAATGGGACAACCCGTTCGATTCTAATCAGATAGAGGTCAACGCCTACTTCTGCACTCCCGAAGGTGATACTCTAAAAGTACCCGGTTTTTTTTACCAGGAGTACTATCCAAATGATGGCAGAAGGCTTGAAATAACAGGGAACAGTGAATGGAAAGTTAGGTTCACACCCACCGAACCGGGCAAATATAGTTGGCAGATAACTGTTAATAACAAAGGAACTGAGGTCAGGAGCAACAGAGAGATTTTTGAAAGTGTAAATTATAATACGAATCATGGATTTTTGAGAATTTCAAAAGATAATCCACACTATTTTGAATTTGACGATGGTACCCCTTTCTTTGGAGTAGGCATGGATCGAGAGCAAGGCAACACATATCCCAATGAACAGATTTATTGTCGTTTTGCTAGCGCGGGTGGAAACTTTAACCGCCTGTTTTTGACAAACGGTACACTTAATCTGGGAGAGATCAACCCAAATAATCCGCGTCACGATCGTGGAATAGGAAAAATAAACCTTGAGGGTGCATGGCATCTGGATCAGGTGATTGAGTCCGGAGAAAAACTGGGGATATACCATATGCTCTCGTTGACCAATCAATGGACATTTAACCAAAGATGGGACGATCATGCATATAACAAGGAGAATGGAGGTGTTCTAAATTCACCGGTAGAATATTGGAGTAATGAAGAGGCTTTAAAATATTTTGATAGGTTTCTCCGTTATGTTGTGGCCAGATGGGGATATTCCACCTCTGTTTTTTCGTGGGATTTATGGAATGAATACAGTGCTATGCCCGGGGGTATCGACTCAACCCTATCCGTTCCGTGGCATCAACGTATGTCGTGTCATTTAGATTCAATTGACGTTTATAACCATGTGACTCATACCAATGATGCCTTCCTGAACGGGTTTGACTGGATGCACTCGCTTCCAGAGATTGAATTGATTTCTACCAATATTTATATGATCCGGAACATGGCGGATGTAGCTTATTCATGGTCTAAGAAGTTCACAGAAAAATATGACAAACCTTACGTGCTTACCGAGTTTGGCACCGGACATGGCAGAGAGCGTGCAGTTGGAGGCTATTCAGGCTTGGATCCGCAGCGGAGGATGATCCATAATGGTTTTTGGGGAGCATTAATGGGTGGAAGTGCTTGCACGGCATTGCCTTGGGAATTTAACTGGCTGGATCATGAAATATTCTACACGTATTTAAAAGCAGTATCTACATTCGTGGAAAATATTCCTTTCAGTAAACGGAAATGGAGGCCTGTTGAAGTTGAATCTTTCAGGTTCAAAAACGAGGATGATGGAAAACCAAAATACAGAGATGTTATAGTAGAAGGATGGACAGGAAATTTCTATTTGTCAGAGTATGTGCCAGATATTTTTAAAATAGATAAGAGGGGGAATGTCGATTATCCAGAATCTTTAAATGCGGTACTTGGAGCAAGAGAAAATACTGCTGTTGAGTTTCAGATCGACTATCCCGTTAACGGTGAATTCATGATCTATATCTGCGAAGTACGCGGCAGGCAAACACCGCAATTGACCGTTTTATTGGATGGACAGGAGGTACTTAGAGAGGATATTCTACCGCTGGATATTGAAAACTATCAACCTTTTTTACATAACCAATCATATTCTGTTCCTGTCTCAAAAGGCAATCATAGGATCAGGATTGAGAATTCGGGGAAAGGCAGTTTTGTAACATCATTTGAATTGAAAAAATATGTTCATAAAAACAGTGATCTGGAAATAAGAGGGCTTCAAACAGAAGACTTCATTTTACTCTGGCTTAAAAATCAAAAATTTACACTTCTACATAGCTTGGTTGGGGATGATATCCAGCCTCAGGCGGAAGGATTGCTGCACTTGAAGGATTTAGCAGATGGGCGTTGGATTGCCGAATGGTGGGACACCGTTGATGCAAAGAAAATCAAGACAGATATCGTGGAGAGCAAAAATAATCAAATTGTCCTTGAGCCCCCTGTTGTCAACGCAAGTATAGCTGTAAAATTGCGTAAAATTATCTAAAAACATAAACTAAAAATAAAAAGTTAATCATGAAAAAATTAATTATCGCACTGTTATTATTCATAGGGGTAAACGTTTACGGACAAAAATATGAAGGATTGGCACTAACTCCTCCAATGGGATGGAACTCCTGGAATGCGTTCAGGTGTGACATCAATGAAGATTTAATTAAGGAGGTTGCTGATATGTTTATTGAATCGGGAATGAAGGATGCCGGTTACGAGTACATCGTAATTGACGACTGCTGGCAGGTTAACAGGGATGAAAATGGCAGGATACTGCCAGATCCTGAGCGATTCCCATCAGGTATAAAAGCACTTGCAGATTACGTCCATTCTAAGGGGCTGAAATTTGGTATTTACTCATGCGCAGGAACAAAAACGTGCCAAAATCGTCCTGGGAGTAATGGATACGAGGAGATTGATGCAAATACCTATGCAGAATGGGGTGTCGATTATTTAAAGTATGATTGGTGTAATTCTGAAGGTATTGACCCTCACAAAGCATATACAGATATGAGTATCGCTCTTGCAAAAACAGGCAGGCCAATAGTTTTCAGCATGTGCGAGTGGGGAAACAGCCGCCCCTGGGCCTGGGCACAAAATGTGGGGCATTTATGGCGTACAACAAACGATATTCTGGATTGCTGGGATTGCAGGCGAGACTGGGGAGGTATGGGCTGGACAATCATCCTTGATGCACAGGTAGGCTTGGAAAAATATGCCAGCCCGGGACATTGGAATGATCCTGACATGCTTGAAGTTGGAAATGGGCAAATGAGTTATAATGAATATGTAGCACATTTCAGCTTTTGGTGTTTGCTCGCTGCACCATTAATGGCAGGAAATGATCTTCGTGAAATGAATACTTCTATAAAAGAGATTCTTCTGAATAAGGATGCAATTGCCATTAACCAGGATTCAGCAGGAATCCAGGGAAGTAAAGTATATGACGAAGGTGATTTTGAGATATGGAAAAAGGAGTTGCAAAATGGTGATTTAGCAGTAATTTATTTCAACAGAAATCAACGCACCTTCACCTTTCCCTCTCTCTGGAAAGAGATTGGCATTACTGATAACATGAGAGTATATGATATCTGGAAACATGAGGATATTGGTGAGGTTAATCAATTAAAAAATCTCGAGATAGAGGGCCACTCAGTTAAATTCTTTCGGTTATCCGGTTCGGCAAAATGATGAATTTCTTAATACAATAGACTCGATAATAGAGATATGATCCTATGAAGAAACAATATATATGTCTCATCCTGATTATGCTTATTGATTTATCAATCCCGGGTATTTCGCAGGGACAAAACACGATAACACAGGAACAAAGCTTAACAGGAGAAGAGTATTTAAACGGCACCAAACCACTGAGTTTGGAAAATATTGAAGTGCTCCGTTCCGAAATGATCGGCGGAATGTTCAGCTATTTTTCCAAGGTGTTGGAATCGGGCAGTATGAACAAAAAACAATTTTGGAATCAAAATTATTCTTCAACGCTTGAGTATGAAGAATCGGTTGCATCCAATAGGGAAAGGTTTAAAGAAATTACCGGCATTGTAGATGAGCGCATGCTGTTTGACGGGTTAATTCTCATGGAAAGCACGACACGAAAAGCATTGATAGCGGAAACTGACAACTACTCGGTTTACCGTGTGAAATGGCCGGTTCTAGAGGGTGTTACTGGCACGGGGCTATGGGTTGAACCCAAAGAAAATGTTCAGGCTCAGGTGGTGGTTATACCCGATGCTGATCAGTCGCCCGGCATGCTGATGGGGTTGAGCCCCGGGGTTTCGGATGAATCACTTCTTGCACCTCGGCTGGCAAACGCGGGCTGCAGGTTAATAATTCCTATGATTATCGACAGAAATGATACTTGGTCGGGTAACCAGGAAGTAGCCATGACCAACCAGCCTCACAGGGAATTTATTTACAGGCGGGCTTACCAGATGGGAAGGCATATCATTGGTTATGAGGTTCAGAAAGTGCTGGCAGCCGTCGACTGGTTCATGCTGCAATCGGCAGAACTGCCGGTGGGAGTTGCCGGGTATGGTGAAGGGGGGCTACTGGCATTTTACAGCGGTGCGGCGGATTGTCGTATTGATGGAGTATTGGTGAGCGGTTACTTTCAGGAGCGTGATAAGTTATGGGAAGAACCTCTGTACAGGAACGTGTGGGGACTACTCGAAGAGTTCGGTGATGCTGAAATTGCCGGCCTGATTGCTCCACGGTTATTAGTAATTGAAGCATGTAAAGGGCCTGAAATTGAAGGACCACCTGCCGCATCTGGTGGACGTAAAGAGGTAGCCGCCCCGGGACGTTTGATTACCCCTCCATTGAAGTCGGTTGTCGCTGAAGTAAGCGAAGCAGAGCAAATATTTAAAAAATTAAATATCCCCTCGAAATTCCAATTGGTGATAAGCGGTAATGGAGAGGGACTTCCAGGCACGATGACTACCTCTGAAAAACTGTTAATCGGCCTCGGGGTGGATGTTGCTTTATCAGATGAACTCGGAGTACGACCGACAGCCTTAAATAACGATTTCGATTCAGATGCTTGTATGCGGCAACAGGTCAATGAATTGTTAAATCATGTTGAACTACTAATTAAGGATAGCCCAAAACAGCGGGAGAAATTCTGGAGTATGGCAGATCCTTCGTCAGTGGAAAAATGGGAAGAGTCAACTGAGGTTTACAGGGATTATTTCTGGAAAGAAGTCATCGGGAAAATGCCTTCACCTGATCAGCAGTTTAACCCCCATTCCAAATTGATATACGAAACACCAAACTGGAAAGGATATCTTGTGATGCTGGATGTTTGGGATGGAATACCTGCAGGTGGAATCTTGTTGGTTCCGAATAACCTGAAACAGGGGGAGCAATCCCCTCTCGTGGTACTTCAACATGGTCTGGGCGGACGTGCCGAATCGTATGTAAACCCCGAAAGGAACTCGTTTGGATCCAGGCTGGCAGAATTAGGTTACATTGTTTATGCACCTCAGAATCCATACGGTTTGGATAACTTCAGAATATTTCAGCGAATGGCAAATCCCTTGAAACAATCTGTGTTTTCAATCACTATCGGACAGCACGCCCAGACACTGCAATGGTTAAAAACATTGCCTTTTGTAGATGGAGAGGTTATCGGGTTTTACGGCCTATCTTATGGTGGAAAAAGTGCCGTCCGGATACCCGCCATGCTGAAAGATTACAAAGTAGTTGTTTGTTCGGGAGATTTTAACGAGTGGGTGTGGAAGACTACCTCGATGGATTTCCCTGCAAGCTATATGTTCGTGGGAGAATATGAGGTATTCGAGTTTAACCTTGGGAACAGGGTAAATTACGCGGAGATGGCAGGGTTGATTGCCCCGAGAGCGTTTATGGTAGAACGAGGACACTGGGATCCGGTTGCACCCGATGAGTGGGTTGCATACGAATATGCCAAAGTGAGAAGGTTATACACACAATTAGGTATCAGCGAACGTACCGATATCGAATTCTTCGATGGAGGACACAAGATTAACGGGGTGGAAACCCTGAAGTTCCTTGATAAACATCTTAAAGGGGACAGAAAATAGAACAAATTAGTAAAGGAATATTCTTAATTACTAGATAAGTAAAAACTATAGAAGAATTAACAATTTAATCAAATGAGAGAAAAAATATATTTAAAAATATTTATACTGCCTGCCATACTTTTAGTACTAACTTTAAGTTTAGCGGGCTGCAATAACAGCAGCGAGGAACAGGTAAATGACATTGTCATCGAAAATAGCGAGTTTAAACTGGTTTTGAGTAGTAGCGGATTCTCGAAAAGCCTTCTTCATAAACCTACCGGGCAGGAGTGTTTAATGAAAGGAATCGATTTGCCTGCCTTTTCAATTACACAGGAAAGACCATACGACAATGAGCATCAGCTGGCATATCCCGCGATCAGAAAAGAGTTCTCTTCAGACACGATTTACCGGGTGAATGACACACTTGTTGTTGGTTTTGAACTGATTGATTACGTAGCACGTATCGGTCTGAAGATAACGGACGACTATATAGGCTTCGCTCTTGATAGTCTGAAATATCATATGGCCGAAATCGGCAACAAGAGAAAAACGGAAATAGATGAATTCACACTGTTGCAGCTTCCATTGAAAGAGAGAACCAATTTCGGGGAATGGCTGAACGTGATGTGGGACGAGAACGTGGCAGTAAATTTACTGGCTGCCAATTCCACAACTAAAATTGAATCAAAAACTAGAGACGGTTGTAAAATTGTCCGTGCAGGAGGTGTTTCAGAAGTACAGATTGAAGGGATAGAAGCTGTACTGATTGTCACGGAAACTGCTGCACTTCTCGACCGCATCGACAGGGTCGAACGTGACTACGGCCTTCCTTTGGGGGTTGAAAGCAGACGCAGTAACGAGTATAAAAATTCATATTATGAACTCAGGAATGTTACCACGGAAAATATAGATGAGCATATCGCGTACGCGAAAAAGGGAGGATTCAGGCAGATGGTGGTCTATTACACCGATTTTGCCGCTTCCATGGGACATTTCCCGTGGAGGCCTGAATATCCAAATGGGATGAAGGATTTGCAGGAAATAGTAGAAAAGATTGAAGATGCCGGCATGATAGCAGGGTTACATCTCCATTACAACAAGGCAGGAATAAACGATCCCTATGTTACACCAAACCCCGATCCACGGCTAAATGTACGGGAGGTTTTCACACTCGCGGAGAATGTTAACAGGAGCGACAATGTTATCACTGTGGAGGAAAACCCGAAGGGATGCACGCTTGAAGATGGCAGGCGATATCTTAAAATAGGAAATGAGCTTGTCATTTATAAGAACTATACAACTACTCAACCCTACCAGTTTATTGGCTGTGAGCGAGGTGCATTAAACACTTCCCCCGGCAGTACAGAAGCGGGTTACATGATAGGAATACTTGACGTGGATACATGGCCGGTTTTTGTACGCTTCAACCAGAAAAGCAGTATTCAGGAAGAAGTGGCTGAAAGGCTTGCGGATATATATGATCAGGCAGGATTTAAGTTCGTCTATTTTGATGGGGCGGAAGATGTTCCGCCTCCATCATGGTACAATGTATCAAAAGCCCAGCTAGCTGTATATGATGCTTTTGAAAACAAGCCCATCTTTTCCGAAGGTGCGTGCAAATCGCACTTCAGCTGGCATATTCTTACGAGAGGAAATGCTTTTGATATATTTCGTCCCGAAGTAATCAAAGAAGCCACACGGATTCATCCTGTAGCAGAAGCAAGACTGGTTTCAAATGATTTCACCGGTATTGATTTTGGTTGGATTGGCTACGTGGCTCCGGATGAAAGCACCATAGGTATCCAGCCTGACATGCTCGAGTATATCACCAGTCATGCAGCCGGGTGGAACTCGATTATTTCACTTATTGGAAATCTTGATCAGTTGAAAGCTCACCCCAGAACGGGAGATAATCTGGAAGTGATCAGAAGGTGGGAGGAAGTACGAGAAAAAGATATCCTGACAACAGAGCAAAAGAGAGAGCTTCGGGAGTCCGGGCAAGAACATATACTGCTGGTAAATGAAAATGGGGATTATGAACTTGTACCATACCAACAAATAACTGATCTTGCTGATGGAAGTCAGGAAATTCGGGCATTTATATTTGAACGGAACAGTAAAATATGGGTCGTTTACTGGCACATCTCAGGAGAATCAAACATCCTGTTGCCGGTAGATTATGAGAATATAAAACTTTTTGAAGAATTAGGAAAAGAGATCCCGGTCGAAGAAAATGGCAACGGAATTAATTTGCCCGTTGGAAACCGAAAATACGCGCAATTTGACCTGCCAAGGGAAAACGTAATCGAGATATTCTCACAAGTCGTTTTACAATAAAAAATAAAGGGAATTTATCAAATACTATTAAGAAGTTGAATTAATTAAAACAAAAAATTATGATGAAAGTAACATGTGGATTCACGATTCCGATAACCTTATATGGTTTGCCCCCAAGTGTGGAAAATCTTTTTAAGGTGATGGGAGAGATAAGCGAAGCCGGTTTTGATACCATCGAAATGGAAATAGATGCCGGTGAGTGCCAAACTTATGCCGATAAATGGCAAACGATAATAGATCGTTCAAAGAGCCTGAAACTGGATGTTGTAAGTATCATGGCTGTTACCTACGAACTTTTTTCCTTTGATGAGGAAAAACGGCGAAATTCGTTGGAACGATTTTCCCAAATTTGTGAAATGACGGCTGCCATAGGAGCAAAAATGGTGACCAACTGCTTCTATCTCCCACCGGAAATGGTTCCCAAGGAAAGAACATCCCTCTATCACGGCGGGCCTGCCGATGCCGTTGCTATACCTGAAGGGTTTGTATGGGAAGAACTCAGGAATAATGTCATCGCCCAATTAAGAAAAGCATCAGGTATTGCCGAAAAGAATGGGCTGCAGTTTGCGATGGAGATGAGGGCGGGCGATTTTATTTCATCCGTCGATGGTGTTATCTCTATATTTAAAGATGTAGGCGTGGAGAATATCGGCATGGTATACGATGTTGCCCATGCAAACGCTATAGGAGAATATCTGGATTTAGGCATATATAAACTGAACAATTACCTCAAACTGGTTCATCTCTCCGATAACGATGGTACCAGACCGTACCACTACCAGCCTGGCAGGGGAAATATTAATTTCAGGAATATCATTCACACTTTAAAGAAGGTAAAATATGAAGGGTATGTAGTGGTTGATATCAGTGGAATTGATAACATCATGCAGGAGGCTGTAAAAATGAAAGAAATGTTGGAAAAACTGATAGCAGAGTGAGATCTTATGTTCAATAATGAAAAATCAATCGTATGAAGTTAAGTGTATCATCTAAACTATATCAGAATTACAGGTTGGAGGAAACTATTAAACGGATTTCCAAACTCGGCTACGACGGCATAGAGATTTGGGGTGGACGTCCGCATGCATATTACCGGGATATCAACCAGACGACTGTTTCATCCGTGAGGGAATTAATCGAAAAGACCGGACTTGAAATATCCGGCTTTATCCCGGCACAGTTTGGTTATCCGACAAGTTTATGCAGCCCAATCCCATCTATCCGGAAAGATAGCGTGGAATACATCAAAAATAGTATCGACACATCCCTTTTACTGGGATGCAGGACAGTAAGTCTTTGTCCTGGCCGCACCCTGTATGGGCAGGGCTATAACAGTGGAATGGCCGAATTAACAAGTAGTCTCGATGAGCTGGTGGACTATGCAGTTGCCAAAGAGGTGCTTCTGTTATTGGAACCGGCCCATATGATGGAAAGTGATCTGGTTCTCACGGTGGAAGACGGGGTAAGGCTCATCGAGGATCAAAAATACCCAGATATGGGTATAGCTTTAGACACCGGTCATTGTCACGTGAACAAGGAATCATTGGTAGACTCTCTGTTACTTTTGAAGAGAAAAAACATTCCACTGCATGTTCACTTGGATGATAACAACGGGCTGGCCGATCAGCATAAGATTCCGGGGGAGGGAACAATCTGTTTTACACCATTTTTCCAAACTTTGCTTGAAACCGGATATAAAGGATTCTTGACCGTGGAATTGGGATTCGATTATACTTCCAGTCCGGATGAAGCTGCCCACCAAAGCAGAGAATTTGTCCTGTCAGTTCTGGAAGATACCCATATTCGTATCAAAAAAGGGCAATAATAATGAAAAAATAATCCAATGACTTTAAAGGAGAAGATTGCAGGCAGAAAAAGGAGAACAGCTAAGATCATCCTGCTTTTATTCATTTCTCTCTCTTTCAGTCATTATGAAGTAATGGCACAGATAAAAGCCGGAACAGGAAAAAGCAATATAACGGCAGATTCGGGAAATATCAACGACTCCCTGTATGTGAAAACCCTGGTTCTGGAGAACGGAGAGTTAAAGATAGCTATCATTACCATGGATGTAGTTGCCATTGGAACCATAGGGAATATTCCGGATGATTTTTTACATGATGTTAGAAATGAAATTGAAGAGAAGTTCGGTATTGATAGAGATCATGTTTTGGTAAGTGCTTCACATAATCATCATGACGGATTTTTAACCGGTGAAAACAGCTTGCGCGACGATATCCGGGAGAGGACTGTCTCGGCTTTAGGGAGAGCAATTTTAAACCTTGAACCGGTAAAAATTGGAGTGGGAACAAGCTTTGAAGATCGTTTCGCGATGAATCGCCGTATCAATCTCAAAAACGGCAAGGTTTTTACGATTCGGCATGCGAATCCAAATATGCCGGATGAAGAAATTACCGGTTTGGGAGAGATTGACCCCGAAATAGGAATTCTGAAAATAGACCGGTTAGACGGTACTCCCAAAGCCGTACTTTATAATTATGGCTGTCATCCTTACACGGGAGTTCCGAATAAAGGAGTAACCGCCGAATACCCCGGATTTGCCTCCCGTTTAATTGAGGAACAACTCGGGCAGGGAGCTTTGGCTTTTTTTCTACAGGGTGCAGCAGGAGATATAACAGAAATAATGTATAAGGATGTAAACCATCCGAGAGATAGTGAACCTTTTGGTCAAATGCTCGGACTAAATGTACTAAACAGGACAAGAGAAATAGCCACCTGCGAAACTAAACGATTGTCGGTGGTTAACAAGGTCATCTATCTTCCACTTCGTTCGGATTTTGCTTCGAATCTGAATGCTTTGGAAATGGAAACTCAGATACTTTTGGACTCTCTCAGATCAACAAGTTTGAACTTAAAAACATTTCTTCCTTTATACTTGAAATACAAAATTTCCGAATCCTATCCTTCCTATTATAAATATCTATATCTGGATGAAGAGAAAAAAGGAACAGAAGATTTTAAGAAACTGGATGAATCAAATAGGAGAGATATCGATAAATATATCCGCAATATCCATATAATGGAGAGGCTATCTCATATTCGTGAAGATATCTATTGGTTAAAACTTAGAAAGGAGTTGGCCAACAAAACTGGAGGAACGAGTATTCCTGTAGAGATTTTGGGAATCCGCATCGGAGACTTTATACTTGTTTCTTTTCCGGGAGAAGCATTTGCAGCTGTAGGACTTAGCATCAAGAAAATGTCGCCATATCCTTTTACTTTTCTTTCAGCTTATTCCAACGGTTACATACATTATGCTCCCGACAAAGAGGCCTTTCAAAAAGGCGGATATGAAGTGACAAATTGCATTCTTGCACCCGAATGGCAGGAGACTTATGAAAAAGAGATACTGAGAGTGATAAAGCAATTATAAATTAGCCAATGAAAAAAGAAATTACAACAAAAGTTATACCCGTTCATTTCGGTGAAAAAGTCATCGAACTGCATGTACCAAAGAAAAATCTTTGTTTCAACCTAAAAAGAAATGACTTCGATGCACCGGAGGACCCTCGTGCTGAGATAAGAATGGCTTTGCAGAATCCAAAAGGAACAGAAAGATTGAAAGAGATGGTTTCAAAAGACTCTGCCGTTGTAATCTTGGCAGATGACAGAACAAGAGTCACTCCCCAGAAATTAATTCTCCCGTTGATTCTTGATGAATTGCACGAAGCGGGAATTGACAACGAACAGATCAAGCTGGTTATAGCCTATGGCACTCACAGGCCTATGACAGATAAAGAGATACTGGAACGGTTCGGACAGGATATTATTGATCAGATTGAGATAAAACATCATGATTGTCATGATAATCTGGCAAACAGGGGAATCACAAAGAGAGGAACACGCATAGTAGTCAACAAAGAGGTTCTCAATGCCGATATCCGTATAGGAGTAGGGGGGGTACTGCCTCACCATCCAGTCGGTTGGAGCGGTGGTGCCAAAATACTTCTTCCCGGAGTGGCAGGAACTGAAACAGTTCATGCCATGCACCTGCTGGGAGCAACTGAACAACAACTAGGCAAAGTGTTGACTCCCTGTCGGGAAGAAATGGAAGATTTTGCAAGAGACGTAGGGCTTCATTTTATCGTGAATGTTATACAGACTGATAAAGGAGAGCTGCTGAAAGCTGTGGCAGGTCACTTTATTGAAGCACATCGTGAAGCTGTAAGGTGGGGAATGAAAATTTTCGGAGCAAAATTCGCTCAAGCAGCCGACATCACCATCAGTAGCGCTTATCCATCTGATTACGACTTAACCCAGGCCGATAAAGGGTTGTTCTCGGCAGAGATTGCTACTAAACCCAAGGGTGAAATTATTCTTCTATCACCTTGTTATGAAGGAATTGCACCTACTCATGGAAAAGAGATTGCCCGCCTTGCCAAATATGATGATGCCACGCTTTTCAAAATGTTGGAGGATAATGTTATTGAAGACCGGTTTGGAGCTTCGGAGTGTATGTACCTGAATCATATTAAGCGGAATTTTAAAGCCACTTTAACAATGGACCCGATACTGACCAATCTGCTTGGATTTCATTATTTGAACATAGATGATCTACAAGAGTATTTGGGTAAACGTATCAATCTGGATAATGATATTCAAATTGGAATAGTACACAATAGCAGCGAGGTGTTACCGGTGCAGAAATAAACTGAAAATAAAACCATTAACATATAAAAGCAAATCAAAAATTATGAAACAGAAATTATCATGTCTGAAATAAAAACAATGTTGAAGCGATTTGGAAATTCTCTGAGCTCCGTAGGACCTGGTCTATTCCTTGTAGGTTATAGCATCGGCACAGGAAGTGTGGTTGCAATGGCCTCAGCAGGATCCAGATATGGTATGTCTATGCTTTGGGCTTTAGCCCTTTCCTGCATATTCAGTTTTTTCTTATTGGAAGCTTATGGACGGTATACCATTGTAACGGGAGAAGGAGCACTGTATGGTTATAAGAAACATTTCAAATCTCTGGGTAAACTGGCAGCTTTGATAACTTTGGTTGGATTGGTTTTTGTCGAGATTCTGGCACTTATTGGTATAATGGGGATTGCTTCCGACCTTATGAGACAAATATCCATCCGTCTGTTTGGGGAGCCGGGATGGAATCCGGTTTATATTGCATTTGGAGTAATTATTTTTTTATATCTATTCCTGCTGACAGGGAAATATTCCTCGTTTGAGAAGTTAATGATACTCTTCGTCTCCATTATGGGAATCAGTTTTATTATCTCCATGTTTGTCGTCTTTCCAGAGCCTAACATTATATTAGAAGGATTTACTCCCAACTTACCGGACGAAAAAAATGCTCCGATGATTATTGCGGCACTGGTAGGTACAACTTTAACGGCGCCTACCTTTGTGGTAAGAAGCATGCTGATGAAAGAAAAAAAATGGACAATAAAACACTCGAAACATCAGACAAAAGATGCCTTTGTGGCTGCATTATTGATCTTTATCATAAGCGGTTCTGTTATGACATGTGCTGCAGGCACTTTATTTAATACAAATAAACCAGTTGAAGATATACTTACGATGGTAAGTATGCTGGAACCCTTCCTGGGGCACCTGGCTTTTCTTGTTTTTATCATGGGAATATTTGGTGCGACGCTCTCTTCTATTTTCCCAATCGTGATGCTTGCACCTTTATTGATCAGTGACTATGAAAACAGACCTGTGGTTTATAATGGCTCCCGTTTCCGAATAATGACTGGTATCGCTCTTCTTTTTGGGTTAGTTGTACCCGCATTTGGATTTAAGTCGGTTTTTGCCATGTTGATCAGCCAATTGTTTCAAATATTTGTATTGCCGATTGTAGTTATTGCCATTATATATCTGTTAAACAGAAAAAGTATAATGGGAAAATATAAGGCGGGATTCTGGTTTAATCTTGGACTTTTGCTAACACTCCTTTTTTCCTTATATATTTCTTATCAATCCATTGTAGGCTTTATAGAATCATCCCATACAATTTTCTAAAGAGACAAATTTTTTATTTACTCCTAATAATAAAACCGGTAAAACTCTATTTATACAATCAGAACCAACTTATCATCCTTGTCGATGAAATGACGATTATTCTTATGGCAGTTAAAACAAATCGTGGAAAATTTAAATGATTTATATTTATGTGAAACGAAAAAATGAAACAAAGGAGATGAATTTTATAAAATATGGCATAATATACACGGCTGTGTCTTTATTTATTATATTCGCCAACGTGAGATCGCAAGTAAATTTAAATGATATTCCAATGATTGGTGCAGAAATATTCATAGAACCCGGGCAGTCGGATGAAAATGTAGAGAACTGGTTTAAAATTCTCAGGAAAAACAATATGAAGGTTACACGTATCCGCATGTTCGAAAATTATATGAAGGATGTAAATGGCGACTGGGATTTCAGCTTATTTGACAAGGCATTCTCTTATGCGGAAAAATATCATATTAAAGTCTATGCCAATCTTTTCCCGGCTACAGATTTTACAGATGTAGGAGGATTTAAATTTCCGTATAACGAAGAACATCTTAACCGTATAGCCGATTATATAAAAAATGTAGTCCTTCATTTTAAACAATACTCATCTCTTTATGGTTGGGTTCCCATCAACGAACCAGGTGGAGGGAACATAAATGACCCTTTGGCAAGGACAATCTACAAAAAATGGCGAGATAACTATGAAGACACCCAGCAGATCTATAAACTCACTGCTTACAACCAGCTGTCATTTGATAATGAGAAGTTCTTGTTGCATTATAACACATGGTATTTAAAATGGTTGTCGGATGAAATACGCAAATATGACAAAGAAAAGCCCATCCACGTAAATAACCATCAGATTTTTACACTGGTCGCACAGTATGATTTCCCAAGTTGGAGAACTTTTCTGTCCAGCTTAGGAGGTTCAGCCCATGCCAGTTGGCATTTTGGTTTTTTCCCCAGAAACAGGTATGCCATAGCCATGTCTGCAAATAGCGAGATTCTTCGTTCGGGCGCCGGTAACATTCCCTGGCTGATGACTGAATTACAGGGAGGAAATAATATTTACAGCGGTGCCAACCCAATGTGTCCTACAAAGGAGGAAATAAGTCAGTGGTTTTGGATAACTATAGGTTCAGGAAGTAAAGGAGCAATTTACTGGTGTTTAAACCCAAGAGCATCCGGTGCTGAGTCAGGTGAATGGGCTATGGTTAATTTTGAGAATCAACCTACAGACAGATTACTGGAAGCAGGACGAATTGGATCGGTAATCTATAAATATAAACGATTATTTGCCGAAGCAAAACCTTTGAACAGCAAAATACACATTATTTATATAAGAGAGTCGATGTGGGTTGAGAACAGATTGGCGCGACGTGCAAGTGATTTTGAAATAAGACAAGCGGGGGCTGTTATGAAATCAGCCTTAAGCTTTTTTGAGGCTTTTTCTCGAATGGGCTTGCAACCTTCATTCGAAGAGCTGGGCGAATTTGATTTTAACCAGTCTTCCTATCAGGGACACACCATGGTACTGTCTCATCAAATAGCAATTCCGGTTAAATATTATGATAAGCTTCGGTATTTTGTGAGAAATGGAGGCCGGTTGATTATTGACGGGCTTACAGGTTATTACGACGAAAATGCTATTTGTAGGATGATGAATGATTTTCCTCTGAAGGATCTGTTTGGAGGGAGCGTCTCTGAATTTAAATTCACTGATAACCTGTTTAATTTACAAGTAGGCCGAGAAAAACTGACTTCCCATGCATTAAAAGGATATATAATTCCAGAAACCGGTAAACCAAACGGATTGGAAAAAGATAAAATAACGAGCCTCGTAAATCATTATGGACAAGGACAAGTAGTTTGGATTCCCTCGTTAGTGGGTCTGGGTACGCGAATTAAAGATAATTTTGGTCCATTTATCATGTTTCTTGAGAAACACGTGAATATCGATGCCGAAATTCATTTCATTCCTTTTCAGCATGAAATGTTAATGAAAACATTAAAGAAAGGTAATCAATATATCAGTATAATAATCAATAAATCAGAATCAAAAAGAGAGATTAAAATATTTGCACCCTTCGATCTTAAAGACCCTGTTATCCTGTTTTCTAACGGTACTGCATTGATGACAGACAATATACTAAGTATAGAATCAGAAGAAACTGTTGTTATCAGTTGGAGTTCAGAGTGAGTCCGGGTGCTACCAAAGAAACCGCTCAGACAGTTGCCTGCAGGAAGTGGTTTGTATTTCTAATGGTAAGCAGATCTGCCCTGTCAGGGTAATCTTGTATTCAGACATGCCTGAAA
>ENA-UOOH01001740-UOOH01001740.1-fermentation-metagenome-genome-assembly--contig:-NODE-1740-length-20425-cov-2.686352_pt1 | contig 20425 bp, 20 predicted proteins | sample MGYA00245778_ERZ724025 | MGnify/ENA primary metagenome ERZ724025 (study PRJEB28704, sample SAMN03018313) | fermentation metagenome | biome: anthropogenic terrestrial biome; feature: soil; material... | reverse complement strand
GCCTGGAGACCATGGGCAAGCCCAGCGTGCTGGGCACATTGGAAGAGATTATCACTTTTGTACGGCTGGACGACAGCTTTTTGCCGTGCGTTGACTTCGCCCACCTGCACGCGGCAGGCGGCGGCGCGCTGAGCAGCCCGGCCGATTTCGCCCGGGTGCTGGACGCTGTGGAGCAAGGGGTGGGCAGGGAGCGCGGGGTTATTATGCACGCGCACTTCTCGCATATTGAGTATGGACGCAGCGGCGAAATCCGCCATCGCATCTTCGCGGATGAGGGCTTTGGCCCGGATTTTGCCCATCTGGCGCCGCTGTTGGTGCAGCGCGGCTACGCACCCACCATCATCTGCGAAAGCCGGGGCACCATGGCCGATGACGCAGCCGAGATGTTGGCCATGTACAATGCGGCGCGCCGTAAACACACGCCCGTCATATGAGTAACATGATATGAGCCCGTGATTTTGCTGGCGGGGAGTGTTCAAATGCCGTCGGATATGCTAAAATAACCTGTAATCATAAGCGAGTGAGCGAGGAGGGGCCATGGATAGAGTATCGCGCCTGATAGCGGAAGCGGGGCTAAAGCCGACGGAGGCCATCCTGATTCATAAGCCGTCCAACATTTTTTACCTCAGCGGCTTCACCGGCGAGGGGCTGCTGGCGGTGGCCGATGGCTTACGCGCGATTGTGACGGACTTTCGCTACACCGAGCAGGCGCAAAAACAGGCGCCCGGCTGGCAGGCGCACAACATCAGCACCCAGGTGAACCATATCCGCCTGGCGGCTCAGCTGCTGGCGCAGCGCAATACCGGCGCGGTGCGCTTTGAGGATGACTACATCACGGTTAAAAGCCACACTGCGATGGAAGCGGCCTTTGACGGCATCCCCCTCACACCGCTGACCCAGCTGCCCGAAAAACTGCGCACCATCAAGGATGAGCAGGAATTGGCCCTGATTGAAAAGGCGTGCAGCATCTCCTGCCAGGCATTTGATTACATCCTGGGCTATATCAAGCCCGGGCTGACCGAGCAGCAGATTCGCCTGGCGCTGGATTACAAGATGATGGAGCTGGGTGCTGAGGCGACAGCGTTTGACACCATCGTGGCATCCGGCCCCAACGGCTCGCTGCCCCACGCCATACCGGGCGAGCGCCAGGTACAGCGGGGCGACCTTATCACCATGGACTTTGGTGCCAAATATGGTCGCTACTGTGCCGACATGACGCGCACCGTAGCACTCGGCGAGCCGGGCGACAAGCTGCGCCACATCTATGACACCGTGCTGGAGGCGCAGATGCTCTGCCAGGATGCGCTGGCCCCCGGCAAGGATTGCCGTGCCATCGACCAGATGGCCAGGGATGTGATTGCCAGGGAAGGCTATGGCGAGTACTTTGGGCACGGCCTGGGCCACGCGGTGGGCGTCGACATCCATGAGGAGCCGCGGCTGAGCCAGACGGCCATCGCACAGCTGGCCCCCGGCATGGTGATGACAGTGGAGCCCGGTATCTATCTGCCCGGCCTGGGCGGCGTGCGCATTGAGAACAGCTGTGTTATCACCGATACGGGCGCCCGGTCGCTGGTCAGCGCGCCCAGAGAGTTGATCATTCTGTAAGGAAACGTTTGTTTCCCAATAAAAAGCGGAGGGTTCTATGATTGTAGCAGGAGATTTCAGAAAAGGCATTACCGTCGAATGGGAGGGCGGCGTGTGGACAATCGTTGATTTTCAGCACGTCAAGCCGGGCAAGGGTGCGGCCTTTGTGCGCACCAAGATTAAGAACGTGATGACCGGCGCCGTGATTGAGCGCAGCTTCAACCCCTCGGACAAGATGCCGCGCGCGCACATCGAATCCAAGGAGATGGAGTACCTGTACAACGACGGCACGCTGTACTATTTCATGGACCCTGAAACCTACGAGCAGATGCCCCTCAACCACGACAAGGTGGAGGATGCCATCCAGTTCGTCAAGGAGAATACCAAGGTCAACATCCGCTATTTCAACGGCGAGGCCTTCTCGGTGGAAGCGCCCAACTTTGTGGAGCTGGAAATCACCGAGACCGAGCCCGGCTTCAAAGGCGATACCGCCTCCAACACCTACAAGCCCGCCAAGACCGAAACCGGCTTTGAGGTGATGGTGCCGCTGTTCATCAACATCGGCGACGTAATCAAGATTGACACCCGCACCGGGGAATACCTGTCCCGCGCCTGACGGCCGGGTAACACAACAAAGGAGAAAACCATGGATAAGCTGACGGATAAGGTTGCCTACCTCAAAGGGCTGGCGGAAGGCCTGAACCTCAACCCGGATACCCCCGAAAACAAGCTGCTGCTCAAGATGATGGACGTGCTGGCGGACCTCAGCGGCCAACTGGAAGAGTTGCGCGGCGATCACGATGACCTGGCCGAATATGTGGACAACATCGATGAGGACCTGGAGGATATCGAAGCCCTGCTGTTTGACGAGGAAGACGACGAGGATATGTGCGGCTGCGGCCATTGCCATGACGAGGATGATGGCATGGAGGGCGAGATGGAGTATGAGTGCCCCCACTGCGGCTACCAGACCAAGTTTGACTTGGCGGATTTTGACTTTGATGAGGATTACCTCTGCCCCCAGTGTCACAAGTCCTTCTTCCCCGAAAGCGAGGATGAGGATGACGACGACGATGTGGAAGAGGAAGAGAATCCGCAGGACGAGCGGTAATTTTTGCTTCGATCAACCGATTGCCGGGCTGTCAGGCGGGTTTCCGCGGCAGCCCGTTCTCAATGGAGGCATTGAATGTTTTCCCCCAAGCGTGAGGGGCACGCCGGCTCTCCCATAAAGCCGGCCATGGCCCCGGCCAAGGTACTGGCCTTGGGCTTTATGCTGATTATCTTGATGGGCGCGCTGCTGCTGATGCTGCCCTTCTCTTCCCGGTCGGGCATTGGGATTGGCTTTCTGGAGGCATTGTTCACAGCCACATCGGCTACCTGTGTGACGGGGCTGACGGTGGTGGATACCTACACAGCCTATACGGTATTCGGACAGATGGTCATCCTCAGCCTGATTCAGGTGGGGGGCCTGGGTTTCATGCTGTTCGCCACCACCACCCTGGTGGCGCTGGGCCGGCGCATCACGCTTCGCAACCGCATGCTGCTGCGCGAAACCATGAGCCTGCCCGGCCTGTCCGGCGGCGTGCGCACCACGCTGCTGTTCATGCTTATTGTGTTTGCTGTGGAGTTAGCGGGCGCCGCGCTGCTGTCCATCCGCTTTGTGCCCATGTATGGCTGGGCCAAAGGGGTATACTTCGGCGTATTTCATGCGGTCAGCGCGTTTTGCAACGCGGGGTTTGACCTGTTTGGTGTGGCCGGCAGTTTGATTCAGTTTCACGGGGATCCCCTGGTGCTGCTTACCATTTCAGTATTGATTGTGTTGGGTGGTATCGGCTTTATGGTGATTGCGGAGGTGGTGGCCAGCCGGGGACACCTGCACCGTGTCAGCCTGCACGCCAAGCTGGTGCTGACGATGACCGGTCTGTTGCTGGTATCGGGGTTTGCGCTCTATGTCGCCATGGAGTGGAACAACCCCGCCACACTGGCACTGCCGGGCGCCGGGCCGGGGGAAAAGGTGCTCAACGCCTGGTTTCAGTCGGTGACCACGCGTACAGCGGGCTTCTTCTCGTTCCAGCAGGGGGAGATGACGGACACGTCCAAGTTTGTCAGCGTGGTGCTGATGTTCATCGGCGCATCGCCCGCATCCACAGGCGGCGGCGTAAAAACCAGCACCTTCATGGTGGTGCTGATGGTCATTGCCAGCATTGTGGCCGGACGGGAGGATATCAACATCTTCCGCAAGCGGGTACCGGCTGCCAGCGGGCGCACGGCGCAGAGCATCCTGTTCATGTACCTGGCGCTGCTGGCGTTTGGCGCGGTGCTGCTGACCATCTTTGAAAATGGCAAGGGCTTCGGCTTTCTGGACATGCTGTTTGAGGAAACATCAGCCCTGGGAACAGTGGGCTTGAGCGCCGTGGGCACAGCCAATTTTTCGATACCCAGCAAGGTGCTGCTGATTGTGCTGATGTATTTCGGACGAGTCGGGCCCCTGACCATGATGCTGACGCTTAACCACGGCAACCCGCGCGGTGGCAAGGCCATCCGATACCCGGAGGAACAAATCATCATCGGTTAATCCCTACCCGAAGAGGAGGATATGGTATATGTCTATGCAACAAAAGCAATTTGCGGTCTTTGGCATTGGGCGGTTTGGTTCCGCCCTGTGCAAAGAATTGAGTGAGATGGGGCATGAGGTGCTGGCCATAGATACCAGCGAGGAAAATGTGAATGACATTTCGCCCTATGTCACACAAGCCCTCCAGTTGGACGCCACCGATGAGGAGGCAGTGCATTCCCTGGGGTTGCGCAACTTTGACGCCGTGGTTGTGTCGATTGGCAGCAACCTGAGTGATTCCATCATGATTACGCTGCTTTGCAAAGAACAGGGGGCCAAATACCTGTTGGCGAAGGCGTCCGATGAGCTGCATGCCAAGATGTTAAAGAAGATGGGGGCGGACCGCGTGGTGTTCCCGGAGCGCGATATGGGCGTGCGCGTAGCCAAGACGCTGGTATCTCCCCGGCTGCTTGATTTAATCAACGTCAGCGGCGACTACATGATGGCGGACATCGTGGCGCCTGCCTCCTGGGTGGGCAAGACCATTCAGGAGATTGATATCCGCAAGCGTTACCATGTCAGCGTGCTGGTCATCAACCGGGCGGAGGATGTGATGCTCAACCTGACCGCCCAGACGCGCCTGGAGGCGGGCGATAATCTGCTGATTCTGGGCCATCGCAATGATATCCAGCGCATCGAGGAATTGTCATGAGGACCATTGTGTTTGACACCGAGGCCACCGACCTGGTGCCGGGGCAGCTGTGCCAGCTGTCCGCTTTGGTGGTGACCGATGGGCAGGTGGAAGGCCTGAACCTCTATTTCAGTGTGGACCAGATGAGCGAAGGCGCCTATGAGGTACACGGCCTAAGCATGGAGGACCTGGCGGAGCTGTCGGGCGGCGTGTACTTTGAGGACAAGGCCGAGGAATTGCTGGCATTGTTCAACAGCGCCAACCTGCTGGTCGGCCACAATGTGGCGGCGGATGAGCGCTATTTGCGGGTAGAACTGGAGCGCTGCGGCCTGAAGATGAAGAAAATCAACACCTTCTGCACGATGAACTACGCCACCGGGCTGATGAACTTAAAGCGGCAGGTGGTCACCGGCAGGCCAAAGCCGCCCCGGCTGGAGGAATTGTGTGCCTATTACGGCATCACGCCGGACGCTATCAACGAGGGCTGTGCCCAATGGTTTGGCGGCGGGGACAAGCTGCACGACGCCCGCTATGACACGGCGGCCACCTGGCTGTGCCTGAAGGCAGCGGTAGCCCGCGGGGACCTGCGAAACATGCAAGGTATTTAGTTAGTCTCTCTCTAACTATTGCCGAACTATGAAAAATTGATTTCGAATTCTCTTGATTATAGGCATCGTTTTGTTGTACAATGATGTTGGTACTGTGTCCAGACTTGTTTTGGCGTAGGAAGGAATGGATGTTGGTGGCTAAAAAGATACTGCTTGTAGATGACGAGCCTTTGATGATCAAAGGGCTCAAATATACGTTGGAGCAGGACGGCTATGAAACCGTCAGCGCCTACGATGGTGAGGAGGCGCTCAAGGTATTCGGCGAGCAGCCCTTCGACCTGGTGCTGCTGGATGTCATGCTGCCGCGCATGGACGGCATCCAGGTATGCCAGCGCATCCGCGAAAACAGCGATGTGCCCATCATCATGCTCACCGCCAAGGGCGAAGATTTGGACAAGATTCTGGGCCTGGAATATGGCGCGGATGACTACATGACCAAGCCCTTCAACATCCTGGAGGTCAAGGCCCGCATCAAGACCATTCTGCGCCGCGTGCAGGCCTCCGGCCAGCAGGACGACCAGCGCGTCATCAAGGTGCACGACCTGGAGGTCAACACCGCCACCCGCTCCGTCACCCTGCGGGGCAAAGATGTGCGCCTGACCGCCAAGGAGTTTGATCTGCTGCAGCTGTTCATCGCCCACCGCGGCCGTGTGTTCAGCCGGGAGGAAATGCTGGACGCCGTCTGGAAGAATGACTACGCCGGCGATGCCCGCACGGTGGACGTGCACATCCGCCGCCTGCGCGAAAAGATCGAGCAGAACCCGACGCAACCCGAGTTTATCTTTACCAAATGGGGAGTGGGGTACTATTTCACCGATCGCGATGACTAACCCCTTCTCCAGCGTGCGCTGGAAGGTGCTCCTCGCTTTCTTTCTGATTATCGGCCTGTCCTTCCTGATCATGGCGGGGATGCTCACCAACATGCTGGGCAGGTATTTATTTGAACAGCGCATTCGCGCCGACCGGGCCGGCCTTGAAAAATGGGCGGTGCAGGCGGCGCCGTTTTTGTCTGCCGCCGACACCCAGACCTTGACGCAGACCTTGGCTCAGGCCGGCAATGAGTTGTCCGGCCGTGTGCTGCTGCTGGACGGCGACGGCAAGGTGCAGCTGGATACCTTCCGCGAGGCCCATGGCAGACGCCTGCAATACCCCGAGGTGGTGTCCATCTTGCTCAGCGGACAGACGGCGGATTACGGCGTGCACTCCCTCAAGACAGGCCGCGAGGCACAGGATAGCATGCTGGGCTTTGCCGCGGGCGATGAGTGGGTGAGCTATAGTACGGCAGGCATCGTCCACTCCTCTCGCGTGGTGGGGGTGCTGTTGCTGGTCTCCTCCGTGGGCGAGATGATGCAAAACCTGTACGCTGTGCAGGACAACCTGGTACTCATCTTTGTGGTGGTAGCAGCGGTGGCCATTCTGGCCGGGATGATTTTTTCCGGCGTGCTGACCCGGCCGATTGTTACCCTCACAGGCGTCATCCGGCAGATGTCCAAGGGCGATTTTGCCGCCCGCGTGCCCGAGAAGGGTTCAGGCGAGCTCAAGCACCTGGCCAGCGCCTTTAACTCCATGAGTGAAAAGCTGCAAACGCTGGATCAATCGCGCAACGAGTTTGTATCAAACGCCAGCCACGAGCTGAAGACGCCGCTGGCCACCATGAAGATTCTCATCGAATCGCTGATTTATCAGCCCGAGATGGAGACGCAGCTGCGCACCGAGTTTCTGACCGATATCAACGCCGAAATCAACCGCCTCAGCGCCATCGTGTCGGACCTGTTAACGCTGGTGCAGGCGGATGCCCATACCATGCGCCTGGACCGGGAAAAGCTGAGCCTGGCCGCCATCGTGAAGGAAACAGCCCACCGGTTGGAGCCCATCGCCACCCAGCGCGGGCAGACCATCAGCCTGTCGCTGGACGACAGCGGCGATATGTATGCCGACAAATCCAAGCTGCGACAGGTGGTGTACAACCTATTGGATAACGCCGTCAAGTATACACAGGATGGCGGCAAAATCATCCTCAGCGTGGTGCGCGGCGGACGGGACATCATCCTCACCGTCACCGATAACGGCCCCGGCATCCGGGCGGAGAGCCTGCCCCATGTGTTCGACCGATTCTACCGCGTGGACAAGGCGCGCAGCCGTGATAGCGGCGGTACCGGCCTGGGGCTGTCCATCGTGCGCCAGATTGTCACGCTGCATGGCGGCAGCATCCGCGCCGAGAGCGAGGAAGGCAAAGGGGCGAGCTTCATTGTGGAGCTGCCGCTGCACAAGGGCTGACCAACAAGCAAAATATAGCAGATAAGCAAAAAGTGATGCACGTCGCATCACTTTTTTTGTGCAAAATAATAGAATTTGAGATTAACGAATGATTTCCGGATTCTGTAAAAACTCACCCGGCAGATAGATGGCGCCGGCCAGGGTATCGGGCTGCTGCCCGTCGATAAAGAAACGTACGCGCTGTGTGCCGCGGGTATCGCACAGTGTGTTCACCATGCTGTATATCAGCGCCCGCTCCTGCTGGGGGGATAGGCCTTGGCTTTTCTCCCGCAGGTTGCCAGAGAGGTTCACCAGCGCGGTATCATTTTCCTTGCCCACAGCAATCAAATCCGCTGCCGTGATACCGGCAGGGAATAGTCCTCGGATACCCTCCACGTTGTCATAGGGCTGCGTCCCGCCAATCAGTTGTTCCAGCAGATAGCGCCGGTTGAACGCCAGCGCGTAGGGTACCGGCCGGCGTACCCGCGCCAGGCCATCGCTGCCCTGTCCGAAGTACAGGGTGCAGTTGGTCAGCAAAAAGCTGGAAAAGTCAGCCCGCCTGAGCAGGCCGCCGCTGAACAGAATTTGCTGGCCGGCACCCTCATAGATGCCGCTGGGCACGATGGCCTCAATTTGCTCGTTGCCGATGCTGATTTTGAGGCCGTCCAACCGCGGCATGAAGGTGCCCAACGTGTAGGTGATGGCAGCCATCATGATGGAGCGCGGGATGCCCGCGTTGATGAAGGTCTCATTGGCGATGTCCAGAAAGTGCAGGTGCACGGTGGAGAACCCCGTCTCCTCATTGAGGTCTACCAGAGGCGGCTCGGCCAGCAGGGCATTCAAGTCCGGCATGGGCGGCGCTTGGGTCAGCACCTGGGGCCCGGCGGACAGGGCGCCCAGCAGGGCGACGGCTATCTGGCGGCGCGTCTGACCGGGGAAGGACACCGTGCGGGCTTCCGACAGGATGCCGCGGCCATAGGTAGCCGGGAAATACAGCGTGCATACGCTGGAAAAGCGCTGCGTGTCCTGGTTCTCCAGGCTGGCCCGGGCGGACAGGCTGTCCCACAGGGCGGGCGCGTCCTCATTGCGGGTGGCCTGCAGGCTGCCCACAGGGGCCATGCCGTCCTGATCCACGCCCGGCTCCTGGTCGGCCACCAGCACATTGACGTAGCGGATGTCCCGCCACTGCACCAAGGTGTTGGCGATGGCGCGGCGCAGGGTCAGCAAATCCTGGCGGCTGAGCAGGTTGGCGTTGGCGCCCAGGTTGACCGTGGCGACATCACCTGATATCTCCACGCCCCGGCCGCCCTGATGGATTTGCAGCCCTGCCTGGGGGAACAGCGGCCGCGCGGCATCGTTGCCGGTGAAGGAAAGCAGCTTGCGCACCGTGGCCTCAGCCGGGTGTCGGTCGGCCGGCAGCAGGATGCGTTCGGGCACCATTATCAGTTGCCCATCCACCGCCGAAGGCAGGCTGAGCATCACCGTTTCGGCCAACTCCTGCTCTGTATCCGGCTGTGGAGCGGCATATTGATTCTCCACCGGGGGCAATGTGGCGGAGGTGGTGCCGCCCATGGGCACGGCGCGGGCACAGCCGCTTAGCAGCGCCGCGCACAGCAGCAGGGCACTCAATCTGGCACTCTTCTTCATTGGGTGGCCGCCTTTAGCAGGCGCTGCAACGCCTCCTGCGGGATGGTATAGATGCCCTCGCGCAACTGCAGCGGCAGCGGCTGGTTTTCCAGCACGTATTCGCTGCCGTTGTCTTGCAGGATACGCAGGTTCACCACCACGGTGGCACTCTGCCCGTCCAGCGAGACGGTGCCGGGGGATACCAGGTAATCCGCCAGGCGCGGTGCCTGCTCCAGCTGCACCAGCAGCTCATGCTCGGTGGGGATGTCGGCCGCGTCCTGGGCATCGCCCGGCTTGATGATGGACAGCGCCGGGGCCCATTGCGCCCGCTTCCAGCTGTCCAGCAGCAGCCCGGCCGCGGTTCTGGGCGTCAATACATAGCCCTCGCTGCGTACCAGGGGGCTGGGCAATTCCTGATTGTCCAGCAAATAATAGCTGTTGCTCAGCCGCATAGAGGCGGTGATGTTGGTCTCCTGACGCACGAGCACCTGCACCTGCGCGTACAAACCATCCTCGGTCAGGGTGTTGACCAGCCCCGCCATGGCCAGCCTGCGGCGCAGCTGCCCCTCGCCCTGGCTGTAGTCCTGGTTGAGCACCACGGCCTCATCGGGGTAGCGGCTCAGCAGGCGCTCATTAAAAGTGATGAACAGCGTATCGCCGTTGGCCGTCACGCTGAGCACCTGCGTGCCCGGCGGGAACAGCGGATTGAGGTGCGGGGACAGGGAGCCCGGCCCGTCCAGCAGCGCCTTGATGACGGCCAACTCGCGGGAGTCGGGGCGCGATACGGAAATCTGCCGCGTCTCCCGGGCCAGGTAGCCCGTGGTGCGGTAGCGGAAATACAGCGTGGCAGGCACCGTGATGCTGTCCGTGCCCTCCGCCCACGGGGTGACCATCTGGTCGGGCGCTATGGCTGTTTCGGCGCTAATCATCCATGGCGCGGCAAGCAGGCACAAAAAAAGCAAACAGGCCATGTACCGGTTTCGCATGCTGTGGGTGCCTCCTCTCGCCATGTTCCTGGTTATCCTATTCGCGGCCCGGGTCTGTACCTACCGACCAGCCGCGCAGTTTGGTGATGGTGCGCTCCAGCGCGTCGCGGCTGTCGCCCCAAGGCTTGTCGTTGTTGCGGTAGTCAAACTTCAGTGTGAACCATGCCAACTCTTCCTCAAGCCGGGCCAGGTTGACACTTAACAGCTTCAGCAGCGTCTCCTGAAAGGTGGCCAGGGGCTGACCGGAGAGATATTCCTGTGCCATAGTCCACAGCCTGTCTGCGTCCGGGATGCAGACCCCCTTGGAGGCGGCAAAGGCCTCGCGGAAGGCTGCGTCCGTCTTCCACAGGTGGAGCACGGAATAGGCATAGCGGCCCATATTATCTTCCAGGCTGTCGCACAGCACGCAGCCCACCGCCAGATTGCCCACAGGGGTATCGGGGGAGGAGGCATCCGCTGCCTTGCGTTTAAAGGAAAAAAGACCGCCCTGGGGTTTTGCCCCGCTGCCGGTCTCAGGTGTGCGTGCTTTCAAGCGGGCGCGCACCTCTTTGAGGTGGGACAGCATCATCAGCGCGTGTCCCAGGCGGTTTTGCCGGTCGTACAGCATGCGGTGATGCGCCGGGCAAAAGCCCTTGTCATTCACCCGCAGGCGGGTATCCGGCTCCATCACCGAGGCACCCAGGTAGCGGTCGGCCAGCATGTGCTCCGTCTTGCGCCGCAAGAGGCACATGGGGCACTCACCGCCAGCGTGCAGCGCGTCCCATACGGGGATGGTGTCGATATGATAGCGCACCATCGCTACTGCCTGCTGGGGGCGTGGCAGGTGGAGCAGGGGTCGAGCTTGGAAAACTCTGCGTCATTCACCTGGCTGAACAAAAAGCCTGTCAGCGGCAGGTATTCCTTGGCCACGCTGGTGCATTCGCCGTTGACGTGGTACAGCATCCCGCCGGCCGGGTTATAGTACAGCTGCAGGCTGGGCGCGGAGGTCACCATGGGGGCCACGGTCACCACCGGCACGGCGGTGGAGGAGGCGGACTGTATCAACTGCTGGGAGGATAAAGAGGTCGGGTCCACATACCATTGTTCGTTCACCCGCATCATCAGCACCTGCATCTGGTAATCCTGCGCGGCCTGGCCATTGTTTTTGTCGATGGTGGCCACCATGTCAATGGTGCGCGTGTTGTCAGCGTCCGAGCCCGATATGCCGTTGAAGGAGAACTTCACCGGCGTGCGAATGCCCTTGATAAAGAACATGGCCTGCTCGGGGTCCTTCTGCTGGCTGACCCAGCTGGGGGCCGATAGCTCCCCCATGCCCTTGTAATCCACATTGATCCACGCGGCCATAAACTGCTCCAGCCGCTGCTGCGCCAGGGAGGCCGAGCCGGGCTGGGCGGAGGCGGCGGGCTGATCCTGCTCCTCCTGCACCAGCATGCTCACCATGCTGGCACTGGAATCCTTGGAGAAGATGGACGCCAGGTCGCCCCCCTGAGCGCCCGGCACCCCCACCTGTGCCTGGGTGTTTTCGGGCGTGGGTGCGGGCGGCGCCCCCATCCAGATGGCAAACAGCGCCACCAAAATCATCGCGATATGGATAAAACTGAGCGTCATGCGGGCGTTGGGCACAAAGGCGTTCATCAGCCACATCAGCACCAGGCACGCGGCCGATACGGCGGCGAAGATGGTGTAGACGGTGGTGTTGCGTACCAGTAGCGCTACGATGAACAGCAGCGGCAGCGCGATGGTCAGCATCACCTGCAAAATCGCGAAGCTGCGCTGAGGGATGGACTCGTCCTGATAATCGCCCACCTTGCGGGGCGGCTGGGGTGTATTGCTGCGCTTGGGCGGCCGCTTGATGTTTTGCAGCGGCGCGCTCGAGTAGCGGTAGCGGTTGTCGCTCATGGTATCATCCTTTCAATGTCGGGGATAGCGTCGGATAACTACCCAAGCGTAGTATAACATATCTTAACATATTGTAAATACATTTGACGCAATTACGAGGGAGCACAGTCGTGCAAATCCCTTGGGGTTTCAGCCCTTTGGTTTGTCGCCGCCGGTGACAATGATGTTCTGTCGGCCAAACACGGCGGATAACGCCTGGATATCCTGTTCGGCCAGGCGGCGCGCATCCTCCTGCGCCGGGGCGGTATTTTCGCCCACCGCCTCAAAGCGGGCTGGCTGGCCACCTTCCTTGGTGAGGATGTCCTCTATCTGTGCCCGCCTGGCATCCGCCATCAGAAAGCCGATGTAGAACTGCTTGTCCGGCGGGAATCGCAGCTGATACAGGCCATCCTTGCTGCCGCCGAACTTGCCCTCGCTCATCATGCTGTAGATGTTGGGCAGCTCCTTTTTCGCCCGCTCCAGCATGCTGTTCCACGCCTGCTTGGGGCTGACCTCCTGCGTGGATGTGGGGGCTTGCGGTTCGGGGCTCGGCACAGGCGCGGTCTCAGATACAGCCTCAGGCACGGAAGGGGAGGCGATTTCTTGCACCATGTCGGTTGTCTCGGTTCCCGGGGCCGGGGGCTGGATTTCGGGGGTGACTTCCTTCGTTTCAATAGGGGCGGGAGCCGGGTTCGCATCGGGAACAGCTGCTTGCGGAGCAGCTTTTGCTGTCTCTGCCGGTTTCTTGTTCATCGCAGGCTTCTTTGCCGGCGCAGCCTGGGGCGGGGGAACAGCGCCGCTGCTCAGGGCAGCCAAGGCCTGCTCCAGCTCGCTCAGGCGGGCCTGCAGGGCCATGGGGTCGCTCTGCTCGCCCAGCTCGCACACGCTCAGCGCGTAAACCTCCAGCACAGAGCGCTGCTGGGATACCCAGCGCAGGTCGCCTTCGGCGCGCACAGCGCGCTCCAGCATCCACACCAGCTTGTCCAGGGGGATTTCATCGGCTTGCTGGCGATAGCGGGCCAGCCGCTCATCGGGCGCGCCGGGGCCGGATTGCGCCAGCTTGGCGGCAATCAGCTGCCGCAGGTGGGCAGAAAAATCCTTGAGGAATACCTGGATGTCCTTGCCCGATTGCAGCATCTGATCAATCAACTCAAAGGCCTCCCTGGCCTGCCGACGGGCGAGCGCCGCCGCGAAGGAGAACAGGAACCCCTTGTCCACCGTGCCCAGCGCCTCGCGCACACGCTGCTCGCTCAGGTCGCCTTCCTCATCCAGGCACATATCCATCAGGCTCCATGCGTCGCGCATGCTGCCCTCGGCAGAGGAGGCAATCAGCTGGAGGGCTTCCTCCTCGGCATTTTGGCCGGGTTTGAGGGCCACGCGCAGGCGGGCGATGATGTCGCTTTCGCGGATGCGGCCAAAGTCGAACCGCTGGCAGCGCGACAGGATGGTTGCGGGTATTTTCTGCGGTTCTGTGGTCGCCAAAATAAACACCATGTATTCCGGCGGCTCCTCCAACGTTTTGAGCAAAGCGTTGAAGGCCGCGTTGGACAGCATGTGAACCTCGTCGATGATGTACACCTTGCGGCGCACAAATTGCGGCGGGTAGTTAACCCGCTCCAGCATATCGCGGATTTCGTTGACGCTGCTGTTGGAGGCGGCGTCCATCTCAATCACGTCCAGCGTGGTATCGCTCATCAGGTTCTGGCAGGCTTCGCATTCCAGGCAGGGGTCGCCCTCCCTGGGGGATTGGCAGTTGATGGCCATCGCCAATATGCGCGCGGCGCTGGTCTTGCCGGTGCCGCGGCTGCCGCTGAACAGGTAGGCGTGGGCGATGTGCCCCTTCTCGGCCTGATTTTTGAGGGTGCGCACCACATGCTCCTGGCCCACCATTTCAGAAAATGTGTGCGGGCGCCAGGTGCGGTAGAGGGATTGATACATGCTGACTCCTCCGCCGGGCAGCTTGCCGGCTATATGTCGTCCGAGGCCAGGTTGGCAAAGCCTTCGCCCAGCGTCTCGTGGGTATCGGTGATAAACATGAACGCCTTGGGATCCTGTTGGTTTACAATGGATTTGACGGCCAGCATCTCCATGCGGCTCACCACACACAGCAACAGCTGCATCTGGTGCCCGCTGTAAGAGCCTGTGGCGTTCAGGGTGGTTACGCCGCGGCCTACCTCATCAAGCAAGCGGCGGGTGATGCCCTCGCCCTGGCGGGTGATGATGTAGCAAGCCTTGTCCATCCGCAGGCCGGTGAGCACGCTGTCCAACACCTTGGTGATAATAAACGCGCTGATCATGGCGTACATGGCGTGCTCCATACTCAGGGTGAAGCCGGCCAGCGTGATGACCACGCCATCCAGCGCGAACAAAAAGGCGCCAACAGAAATCAAAGGGAAGCGCCGGTGCACCACCCTGGCCAGCAGGTCGGTGCCGCCGGTGGTGGCGCCCGCGCGCAGGATGAGCCCCAGGCCAAAGCCAACCAGCACACCGCCAAACACGCTGGCCAGCAGGGGTTCCCGCGTCAGGGGCTCTAATTTCATCAAGTCGATCAGCGCGGAAAACAACACCGTAGCCACCAGCGAGCGCAGCACGAAGGTGCGGCCCATGCTGCGGTAGCCTATGAGAAACAGGGGAATGTTGATCAACAGGCTGGTCATACCCACCGGCCAGCCAAACGCATGGTGCAGCACCATGCTGATGCCGGTGACGCCGCCCGGGGCGATGCCGTTGGGCACCAGAAACAGGGGATAGGCGACGGCGCCAATCAGGCACCCCACCAGCATCAAGGCATAGTGCATCACCCATTTTGCGCGGGCGTTGCCCGAGCCCGCGAGCATGTTGGTCATAAGGCCTCCACATCATGAAATTGCCGTTCATAGTATAGCATAAGGAACAGGTAAAAAACGAGCGCGGCAGGCAGGAAAGCCGCTGCCAAGCGTCGAAGGATATCTATACGGAATCACTCAACAGAGAGGAGCATACTGCCATGAAGACCAACATCACCGCAAAGGGCATGGTCGTGACCCCCGCCATCACCAACCGGGTACTCAAAAAAACACAGACGATGAGCCGCTATCTGCGGCCGGATACCGAAATGAACATCCGCATGCGCCGCGAACGCGACCAGCGCATCGTAGAAATCACCGTGCCCATGGACGGCATCACCATGCGTGCCGAGGCGGCCAGTGAGGATAACCTCTTTATGTCCATCGACCGGGCGCTGGCCAAGCTGGAAAAGCAAATCCTCCGCCACCGCACCAAGCTGGAGAAGCGCCTGCGCGAGGACGTCAACCTGGAGGAGACACCCGAATTCCTGGAGCAGGTACCTGCCGAAGAAGGTCAGGGCCGCCAGGTGGTGCGCGATAAGACCTATACCCTGCGCCCCATGAGCCGCGAGGACGCGGTGCTGCAGATGGAACTGCTGGGGCACAGCTTCTACGTGTATATCGACCTGGATACCGATGAGACGCATGTGCTCTACCTGCGCCGCGACGGCAACCTGGGTGTGCTGACCCCCGAACAATAACAAAAAAAACAATTCATAGCGGCTGCCGTCCATGTGGGCGGCAGCCGCTGTGTTATTTATTGTGATTACTGCCGCGCTCGCTCCTTCGCGAGCGCCAGCAGAGCGTCGGCCTCATTTTGAACACGGCCGGACAATACCGCGTCCAGCAGCCACTGCAATGTATGGCCCAATTCGGGCCCCTGTGGGATGCCCAGCGCCATCAGCGCGCGGCCGTCTATCTGCAGGTCGCCGATGCTCAGGCAGGCTCCGGAAGCAACCCGTTCCTCCGCCGCGCGAATGAGCGCCAGGCTGCGGTCAGCCTGGGGCGCCATGTACGGCGCGTGGGCGGCCAGATCCGCATGCTGCAATTGCAGCAGCTGCCGCAGCAGTTCAAGCCCTAAACGGGATAGCCACTTTTGCAGGTTGTCCGGCCCCACGCGGTCGTCATGATGGCGCACAAGCGTGATAACGGTGTCGCTTAGTTGTTTGGATTGCTTCAGGCTTGCCATGCAGTCCGCCGCGATGCGCGCGCTGACCGCCGGATGCCCGCGGAAGTGCGAGGTGCCATCCGGGTCATAGGTGGCGGTGGAGGGTTTGCCGCTGTCGTGCAACAGGGCGGCCCAGCGCAGCGCCAGCTCACGCGGGGTATGGCGTATGGTTTGCAGGGTGTGCTCCCACAGATCCCACTTGTGCATCCGTGTACGCTGGGGCGTGTGGTGCATGGGGGCCAGTTGCGGCAGCGCCGCGAACAGGATATGCGGATGCTGACGCAGCGCCTGTGGTGCGTGCTCACCCATCAGCAGCAGGTTGAGTTCCCGTGCCACCCGCTCGCGGCTCAACTTGTCCATATTGTGCGCCAGAGTGTTCATGGCCTGCGCGGTGGCAGGCTCAATGTCAAAGCCCAGCGTGGCCGAAAACCGCAGCGCCCGCAGGATGCGCAGCGCGTCCTCGGTGAATCGCGCGGTGGGGTTGCCAACGGCCATCAGGCGCCGGTCACGGCAGGCCTGTACCCCATCATAGGGGTCAACCAGGCCGCGTCTGGGGCTATACGCCATGGCGTTGACGGTGAAGTCCCGGCGCTTCAGGTCCTCCTCAATGGAGTCGGAAAAGCGCACGGAATCGGGATGCCGACCGTCCGTATACGTGCCGTCGTTGCGGAATGTGGTGATTTCAAGCGGCATGTCGCCACTGATGAGGGTTACCGTGCCGTGTTTGAGGCCGGTATCCACAATGCGCTCGCCCTCAAAGCAGGCATGCACCTCCTGCGGTCGGGCGCTGGTGCACAGGTCGTATTCATGGGGCTGCTTGCCCAGCACACTGTCGCGCACGCAGCCGCCCACCACGTAGGCCTCGTGGCCGCAGGCCTCCAGGCGAGAAAGCGCGTCCGCCACAGGCGCAGGCAAAAGTATCTGCATCGTTGGTCTCCTGATTGATTTGAATGGGGTCATCATAGCTAGCAGGGCTCAACTTGTCAAGCGGGGCAAAGCATGCTAAACTTTCCATTGGATTTGAACGGCGCAAGCGGCATAGGGAGGTCTTGGCATGATGTGGCAGCGTGTCAGCTGTGAACAGGAGCGGGTCGACGCCCCCGGCACCAAGGGGACGCTGATGCTGGGCGATGCCCTGGCCCTGGATTTGAGCGCCTGCTTTGGCCGTGTGCAGTGCGTATACCTGGACCCGCCCTACTTCACGGGGGAGCGCTTTACCATGCGCATGCGCGTGGGGGAGGACGGCTGGAAGTCCGGCCGCCGCACCATCGAACTGCCCGCCTACAATGACTTTTCCGGCGCCAGCCGGGAGGAGTATCTGGCCTTCCTGCGGGAGGCCATTCACCTGGCCCGCAAGCTGCTGACCGAGAGCGGCTCGTTCTTTTTGCATGTGGATTGGCGCGCCAGTGCCCATGCCCGCCTGCTGTGCGACGCTATCTTCGGGGAAGAGCAGTTCCGCAACGAAATCATCTGGAGTTACCAGACCGGCGGGCGATCCATGCGCTACTTCAGCCGCAAGCACGACACCATCCTGTTCTACGCCAAGTCGAAAGAGCATTACTTTGATATCACCAAGGTGCCTGCCAGCCGCAAGGAGCAGCGCAGCAACCACCTCAAGCGCCATGTGGATGAAGACGGGCGCGGCTACCGCTCCATCACCACCGGCGGCAAGACCTATGTCTACTATGATGATGAGCCCAGCTACCCAGACGATGTGTGGACCGACCTCAGCCAGATGCAGCAAAAGGACCCACAGCGCACCGGCTATGCCACGCAGAAGCCGCAGGCGTTGCTGGACCGCATCATCCTGTGCTGCACCCAGCCGGGCGACCTGGTGGCCGACCTGATGTGCGGCTCGGGCACCACGCTGATATCGGCCGCTGCCAACGGACGGCAGTTTCTGGGCGTGGATAGCAGCCGCCAGGCTTTCAGCGTGTGCCGCAAGCGCCTGGCCGAGGTGCCGTTGACCTGTTACGCGCCCTTTGCCCAGGTGCCTGTGATGCTGGATGCGTCGGCCATGCCGGGCATCGGTTTTTACGATGTGCAGCTCAACGCCTATACGCTGTCGGGCGATGCCTTTGAGCGGCGGGGCAAGGGCGGTCAGCCGTTCCATGTTGCCGGGCTGGATGTGGTGGATCAGTGGTACGCTGGCCTCATCAACGGGGGCGTGTTTGTATCCTATGCCTCTGCCGTGCGGCGCAAGCAGACGCCCGCTTTGCCCACTGTTCTTTCCATCCCGCTGCTGCGGGGCACGCTGGCTATTCTGGTCATTGATGTGTTGGGCAACCGCACCCTTTGGACGGCATCCGGCGAGGTGTAATGGCACCAATGTGGGTTTGCGACGCAAAAATGAAGCCTATTTTACGAAAATAGTGGTAATTGTTACCGTTTTATGTTAATATACCCATGGAATCTGTAATTTGTGTGCGCCGGCGTTGTGAACGGCGGCGGAGGTGACTTCAGATGGCTTCAGTTGAAGATATCGGCATAGACCTTGGTTCGTCCAATGTGCTGATTTATGCCCGCAAGAAGGGCATTGTGCTCAATGAGCCCGCCATGCTGGCGGTGGATCACGAATCCCGCAATGTCATCGCCATTGGCCTGGAGGCCTATAAGATGCTGGGGCGAGAACCCAACAACATCGAGGTTATCCGCCCGCTGCAGAAGGGCACCATACAGGATTTTGACATGCTGTCCATCATGCTCAACCACTTTGTGATGCGCGTGATTGGCAAGCATATTTTCGCGCGTCCCCGTGCGGTGATGTCGCTGTCCGCCTCCTCTAACGAGATTGAGAAGCGCCAGCTGATCATCGGCATGTTTGAGGCGGGCCCGCCGCACCCAGATGATTGACCGCCCGCTGGCCGCGGCGGCCGGTGCCGGCATGGATATCACGCAGTACAGCGGCCAGATGGTGGCCGATGTGGGCGGCGCCACAACCGATATCGCTGTTATCGCGTCAGGCGAGATGAGCGCGCGCAACACGCTGCCCATCGCGGGCGATGCCTTTACCGATGCCATCATACGCTTTGTGCGCCTCAAGCACAATTTGCTCATCGGCTTTCATACGGCGGAGGACGTCAAGTGCGCCATCGGCACCGTGTACCCCCTGGGGGAGAGCGCTGTGGCCTTGCCCATCGCCGGGCGCAACCTGGTCAGCGGCCTGCCCAAGCAAATTGAGGTAACCCGCGAGGAAATCACCGAGGCCATGGAAGAACCCCTGCACCAGATGCTGGAGGGCTTGCACGCGGTCATCGAGCGCGTGCCTCCGGAGCTGGCCAACGACGTGTTTGAGAATGGCATTTTGCTCACCGGCGGTGGCGCGGCCATGAAGGGCTTGCCCGAAATCATCTCCGAGATGATGAAGATTCCCTGCCGTGCGGCGGAAAACCCGCAGCAATGCGTGGCCGTCGGCTGCGGCAAGGCGCTGGAGCGCCCGGCGGATTTTGACCGATTCCTGGGCGACCGCCGAAAGACAAGGCGCTGAGGCAGCGGGAGGGCAAGCGCGTGGATGGTTGATGCCGGTTCGTCCATCCCGGGAAATGCAGCAGGCGCTGTGGGCATACCGGGCCGAGCTTCTGGCCCATGGCGAGACGCGCATCAACGGCACTTCGACCTTGCGTTCTTTGATGAATTTGAAGAGTGGCTGGCCGTCGCAACTTTCATGGTGAAGGAGCAAGTATCCAGAGAAGGTGTTCACGCGAGCACCTTCTTTTTGATACGCGTTGAGGATGAAAGCGTTCTCGGTTCCGTTCAAAACCGCCACTCCCTCACGCCGGAGCTGCTGTTGCATGGCGGTCATATTGGCTACGCCATCCGGGCCCACAGAGCGAGGCAAGAGCTATGGCAAGCGCCAGTTGATGCTCGCGTTGGCGGAAGCAAAGAAGCGGGGTCTGCCGCGGGTTATGATATCCTGTGATCAGGAAAACACGCCCTCCAGCCGGACCATCCGAAGCTGTGGGGGCGTGCTTGAAAAGGAAACATTGTTTCAAGACAGATTGCAGCAGGTATTCTGGCTTGAAACGGGCTTATCTGGTGATTGATCCAGCTGTATAGGGCAGACTGAGCCTGTTGTTATGCCGTGCGCAGGTAGTGCTTAAGCAGCAGCAGGGTATTCCACAGGCCGTCCTCGTGTACCCGCTCATAGCCGTGGCTGGCGGCCACGCCGGGGCCAACCAGGGCATGCCGCCAGTCGGGCAGCTGAAAAAGGTCGCTCTGGTGAGGTTTATATCCTGGGTGGCGAGCGTAT
>ENA-UOOH01001739-UOOH01001739.1-fermentation-metagenome-genome-assembly--contig:-NODE-1739-length-20431-cov-5.338388_pt1 | contig 20431 bp, 13 predicted proteins | sample MGYA00245778_ERZ724025 | MGnify/ENA primary metagenome ERZ724025 (study PRJEB28704, sample SAMN03018313) | fermentation metagenome | biome: anthropogenic terrestrial biome; feature: soil; material... | reverse complement strand
CCGACCCCGACCCCGATTTCCCGCGTTCTGCTCGTACACGTACACGTACACGTACACCTGCTCGTACACCTGCTCGTACACGTACACGTACACGTACACGTACACGTCCCCATCCCCTGTTCGCGAAATCCAAGGCGACCCCGCCATTCCCACCCTCGTGTACGAGAACGTGTACCGCTTCAATGGGTACGCGTACGTTTCTGGGCCCAACCCGGGATTGGGTTCCCCGGGCTGGACCCTGAAGAGGGGCTTACTACCCACTGGCGATTTGGCGGCAGAGGAACGATAGGGCTGGGGTTCGATAGGGCTGAAGCCGTGGCCTTGGGAATGCGAACCATCGAGTGTTGGGGCGATGACGGTGTTGTGGATATTTGCATGCGTATACTCCACGCCGAATCACGCGATCCATCGATCCCGATTCCGATACCGACCCCGACCCCGATTTCCCGCGTTCTGCACGTACACGTACACGTACACCTGCTCGTACACGTACACGTACTCGTACACGTACCCCTGTTCGCGAAATCCAAGGCGACCCCGCCATTCCCACCCTCGTGTACGAGAACGTGTACCGCTTCAATGGGTACGCGTACGTTTCCGGGCCCAACCCGGGATTGGGTTCCCCGGGCTGTGCCCATATCCCACCAGACCGAGACGGTTCGGCTACCCCACTGCCCACTACTCACTGCTCACATGGCCAAAGGCCCCCGGCCTTGGAATCGTTCCAACCCTGTGGCACAATAGCTTGTTTTCGAATCCAGGTTTGGTTGGCATAGTCGGATGTGGAGCCATTATTTATGCAAGGAATCGTCATCTGCTTGTTCATGGGATTAACCCTGCTCTGCTTGGAGGTCTTCCTCCCGGGCGGGGTCATCGGTGCCATCGGCGCATGCTTTCTCGTGGCCTCCATCTTCCTTGTCTACCAGACCTACGACCCGATCATCGGCCATGCCATGACCGCCGGCATCCTGGTCCTGGTTCTCACCGGGTTCCTGTTGTGGCTCAAGGTATTGCCCAACACACCCATCGGGCGGGTGCTGACCCTCCAAACCCAACAGGATTCCTCGGTCGTCGATGCCGGGAACCAAACGCTACTCAACAAAACAGGCATGAGCTTCACCGACCTTCGTCCGGTCGGAGTCGGGATATTTGATGGCAAACGCTTGGACGTCATCGCGGAAAGCGGAATGATCAGTAAGAATCGAAGGATCGTCATCGTCGACGTGCAGGGAAATGATTTGTACGTCCGGGAAATCCCACAAAACGAAACCGTGGCCTGACCGGCCCCAATCCCCCCCCGAACTTACTCCGTCACACGAGCAGGAGATTGAGCACTATGAATATGACTGTATTGGCTGCTGGTCTTTTAGACAGCCCGTTCGGCATGGCAATCATCGCCCTCATCGGCATCATCACCATCGCCTTCCTGATGGTCTTCGTCTTCTTCCTGGAGGTATGGCTGCGGGCGAGATTCTCCGGGGCGTCGGTCTCCCTCTTCAACCTGATCGGAATGAAGTTGAGACGCGTGCCACCCCGCCTGATCGTGGACACCCGCATCACCTCACTCAAGGCCGGCATCGCCCTCTCCACCGACGATCTCGAATCACACTATCTCGCAGGCGGTAACGTGGTCCGCGTTATCCAAGCCTTGATCGCCGCCAGTAAGGCTGGAATACAACTCGATTGGAAACGCGCCACAGCCATCGATCTCGCCGGCCGTGACGTCCTCGACGCCGTCCAGACCTCCGTCAATCCGAAGGTCATCGACTGCCCCTCTCCCGCCTCCGGTAGGACCACCATCGACGCCGTCGCCAAGGACGGCATCCAACTCAAGGCCCGCGCACGTGTCACGGTCCGCGCCAACATCGACCGATTGGTCGGCGGCGCCACCGAAGAGACCATCATCGCCCGCGTCGGTGAAGGCATCGTGACCACCATCGGCTCGGCCACCAACTACAAGGCCGTGCTCGAGAATCCAGACAGCATTTCGACCCGTGTTCTCGAGAAGGGCCTCGATTCCGGCACCGCCTTCCAAATCCTCTCCATCGATATCGCAGACGTCGATGTCGGCGAAAATATCGGCGCCCGCCTCCAAGCCGATCAGGCCGAAGCCGATCGGCGCGTCGCTCAGGCTCGCGCGGAAGTCCGCAGGGCCGCCGCCGTCGCCGAAGAACAGGAGATGAAGGCACGGGTCGAGGAGATGCGCGCCAAGGTCGTCGAGGCCGAGGCGGAAGTCCCGCAAGCCATCTCCCAGGCATTCCGAGACGGTAATCTCGGCGTCATGGATTACTACCGACTCAAGAACATCCTCGCAGATACCACCATGCGCAACAGCATCGGACGCGAGGAGAGCTCACCGTATGACCCGGACAAGGCAGGGAACTGATTCCAGCGGACGGCTTCGCGGCAGCCCTCAGCGCTGCCTGAGCCGCTCCGCTTCTCGCAACCGGAGAGGGGGCGACCGCCCCCCTCTCCGCCCACCGCCTTACCCAAGGAAGAGCTAGGATCATGGACGACATCGGTACTATCATATTTCTGCTGCTCGTCGTGTTCGGTCCGATGTTGAAAAAACTCGGCGAAAAGAAGCAATCCACGGGGACGCCAGCCAAATCGCTCGATCCCTCCGATTCGCGGCCCAATGACCCGTTTACACCCGTGCCCACAAGTACCGTCGATCCGGAGGAGGAACTCAGACGCTTTCTCGAATCGCTCACCGGCGCTCCGCCCAGGCCAGCGATCCCTCCGAAACCGGTTGGGACCCGCCAGGACAACGAACCCGCAGCCCGATCGAGCGAGCGCCAGGGATCGCGGTCCTCCGTTTCACCCACCAGGGAAGGTGCCCCGAAACGTCCGCCACGCCCGATTTACGCACGCAAAGCGCCGGACGAAATCAGGCCCCAACGGCCCCTTCCCTCGGCATCCTCCGAATCGTCGGCCCACAGTCCGAGACTGCCGAAGCGACGTCGGGAAAGACCCGCTCCGGTTCGAACGGAAGAGCCCAAGGTTGCGAATATGAGCACGTACGACAGCCAGGCCAATCTTGGCAGTCTGGCGCGCTCCAGTTCCGGCTCATCCGTCGCGCCTCCGGCTCCCCCACATCCCCTGTCCGCCCGCGGTAAAACCGCGTCCCTGCGCGGCAGCCTTCACAACCGGAATCGCCTTCGCCAAGCCATCCTGCTTTCAGAAATCCTGAGTCCCCCACGGGCGCTCCGCCCCTGGGACCAGAATCTTCAACAGTGAGACCAATCAAGGTTTTCTCCATGCCTCATCCATTCACGCCCCCCCTCCCTAAGCGCAGGCCCACCATAAAAACCCTTCGCACCGTCCTGCTCCTTGCCGCGGCACTCGGCCTGCCCTTGCAGCAGACGACCGCACTCTCCCTTGAAGGCCTGTTCAGCGACACCCAATGGACCTCCATGTCCGACCTACCCCAGCTCTCGCCCGCTGGCACCGAAGGCTGGCTCGTCCGCCTTCAGACCCCCAAGGGGAAAGAGCTGGCCGATGCGCTTGCGAACTACCGGGAAACCGGTATGGAGATCCTCGATGCCGTTGTCCTCGCGCAAATCGACGCTTACCTCCCCTATGTCGTCCCCGAAAACGACGAGCAAACCACCTTCCGTCATGCGGTCGAGGCGCGGGACTGGCACTCCGCTGGAGCATTGATCGAGCGAAAGTCCAAAGGCTCCAACCAGCCGGAACTTCTGGCCCTGATCCAGGCGATGCTCAACACCCTGCAGGGCCGATTCAGGATGACATCCAACCTGATCGCACAGATTCCCGCAGAGATCCGAACCCAGTCCCCCTTGGTTCAGCTGGCTCAGGCCCAGCTCCATCTGCAGAGCCGGGAGTACGCCAACTGCCGGGAGCAAATCGATAATATCCTTGGGGCTAAAGGACTTCCACAGCATCAACACGAACTGCAGCTCGTACGGGTCACCCTGCTCTACCTGCTCGATCAGAGGGAACAGGCCGCGCAGGAATACGACGCCATTCTCCTGGCCATGCCGGAGCCCGCGCAGATCGCAACCGAGATCGGACGCCGCCTGCTCGCCTCCGCGCGGAGCGAACAGGCAGCCGAGTGGTTTCTCAAAGCCCTCCAGGAGGATTCCTCCTATACCCACGCAGCCGTCGGCCTCGTACAAGCACACGTTCAGGCTGCGGATTACCCACGGGCACAGCAACAGGCCGATCAGTGGCTGCTCCCCGATGTCCCTCAACATCGTCGTATCCGAGCCCAACTGCTCCGTTTCAGCGGACACCTGGAACAGGCGCTCGAAGAGGTGCGTACAATCCGGCGTAACGGCGCCACCGATCAACTCCTAGTCGCGCTTGAGGCCCATACCCTGCTCGACCTATGTCGTCCCGACGAGGCTGATCGCCTGCTCAGCCCCGAGGTCGACAAGCCATCGCTCGCCTTTCCGATCGTCATCGCCTACGTCCGCACTCTCCGCGACCTGGGACGCTACGCCGAAATCGATCGTTGGTTGATCCAGCTCCCCGACAACGTTGCCGAATCCAACCATTGGCGCCTGCTGCGGGCCTGGTGGTCTTACGAACGCGAGGAATACGTCCGCTGCTCCAACGACCTGGACCTCTGTCTGGCGGACGGTTTTCAAACACCCGCCGTATACGCCCTTTTCGGCGCCGTCCATTTCCAACAGCACAACCGGATGAAGGCACAGGAAGCATGGGAGAAGACCTACGCGAACACCCCCCAGACAGCCCTGTTCCAGACCATCGAGGCAGAGGCCAATCTCGAAGCCAAACGCCTGGATGAGTGCGCCACCCTCCTCGAAATTCTCCTCAAACAACAACCCGATGCAGGCCCTGTGCTCCTCTTGAAGGGGCGGCTCTTGAACGCGCGCGGCCTGCACCAGGAAGGTATCGATTGGTGCCAACGCGCACTCGAAGCCGGCGCACCCGGCCGGGATACCCGTATCGAACTGGCCGAATCCTATCTGCGAACCGGCCGGAACCAGGAAGCCCAGGAACAGGTGGACTTTCTCTACCAACACTATCCTCTGAATCCCTCGGTCCTCGTGTTGAGCGCCGCCCTCCATTACAGGTCCGGTAATCACGAGACCGCCGCGCGGGACGCCAACCTGGTTCTTAACAACGGCGGTACACAGGAGCGTTCCCGGGCTTCCGTTCTGCTGGGACAAATCGCGATCGCCCGGAATCAGGTGACGACCGCCCTCGAATTCGCAGAGGCCGCCGTCCGCATCGGTGCACCCCTCGCCGGACCCTACATCCTGCGCGGCGAAATCCGCTTCGACGATCAGAAATATGTCGCCGCGGAGGCCGATTTCACCCGCGCCATCCGCCTGGAGCCTGAACTGGAGGACGGCTATGCCTGGCGCGCACGTACACTTCAGGCAAAAGACCTCTTCCGGGATGCCATCCGAGATTATACCGAGGCAATCCGCCTCGCCGCCAGTCCCGCCAACCGCGCAAGCCACCACCTGCAACGCGCCCTCTGCTACGTCCAACTGCAAGGCTGGGAATACGCCAGGATCGATTTGGACCGTGCCCGCGAACTCGCTCCGAACCAGCCGGAGATCCTGTTTGTCGAAGGCCGCCTTGCAGCAGCACAGGGCAATTGGCAGGTGGCCCTCGATACCCTGAATCGCTACCTGCAGATTCGAAACGATCCGGTAGCCGAGACCTGGCGCGATCGCAGCCTACAGGCCTTGGGACGCGCCACCACGCCGCTGCCCTCACCAACTCCGGCACCACCGGCCGCCCCGTCGCCTGTCCCCATCCAAAGCTCTGAGGATCAACCTTCCCCCAGTAAGCCAAAGGAACCCTCCGCTACAGAACCACAGGAGGTCATCTATCAGGCCATCCCCGTCCCCGCCGAGCAGGCCGCTCAAAACACGGCCGCCCAGGAATCCGATCCGCTGGACCGGCTCATCCGCTTGACCACATCCGAAGCACTGGAGGCCCCGACCACACCGGCTTCGAACCAGACACCCCAATCTAAGGAGCCCGAGGCAGGGACCCCACAGACCGCGGCCCCAAGCAGTGAACCACCCGCCCACGCCGTCGAAACAGTCGAGAGCCTGCGCGCGAAAGCCGAGGCGGCCCCCACAGATCTCGCGGCTCATGTGGCTTGGGTACGCGCCGAATTCGAACAGGGCGATGCCGACAGCCTGCGCAAGGCGACCCATACTCTTAGCAACCTGCTCCAAAAAGGCACGCCCGAAGGGACCGCCCCTGAACTGCTCCTGCAGGCCTGGAAGGAATGCATTGCCCGAACCGCGGAGGTTGAAGGACCGACAGAGGCTTTGTCCGCGAATGAAACCGCGATTTCACAGCTCCCCGAAGCCATCGAGCTCCACCTCTCCGCCGGTAAGCTCGCCGCCCTGGTCGGTAACCTTGAACGTGTCGGCCAGGCCGTTGGCCAGATCCTGGCTCGCGATCCGAACCACATCGAAGCACGCCTGCTGGAGGTTCAGTGGCTGCAACAGACCGGTGAACCTGAAACGGTCGAGTCCAAGTTTCAGGAGCTCGCAGAGCTGGCCCCGAAAAGCACCTCCATGTGGACCTTGCTTGCCCGCTTCAGGGCATCGCAAGAGGATTGGGACTGCACTCTGGAGGCTACCAGCCGGGTGGTCGCGCTCGGGTCCGATACCCCAGAGATCCGTCGGCTTCGCGCTTCCGCCTTCAGCGCCCAGGACAATGAGAGCAAGGCGATGGAAGAACTCGCCCGGGCCACCTGGCTCGATCCCGATAGTGAAGAGACCGTCATGCACAAGGCGACCATCCAAGTCCATCACGGTAAACTCGATTGGGCCTTCGACAACCTCGTCGCCTTCTATGAGAAACACCCCGAGAACCCAGCCCCGCTCCTACGGCTCTGCCAAGTCGGATGGATCATTCCCCACCGGCGACATACCGTGATCCAAAAATGGCTCCCAACCGCCCTGGAGCGCTTCCCCGAATTGCCTGAGGTCCATACCATCCAGGCCGGTATCTATCTCGACCTGAACCTTCCCCAGGAGGCCACACTCGCCGCCGCTGAAGCCGTTCGCACCGGCCCTGATAACCCCGCCTCATGGCTCCTGCTCGGAAAGCTGCATGCCGGAGAGGGGAAGTTTCAAGAGGCGCGTACCGCCCTGGATAAAGTGGTCGCGCTCGATCCCTCCATCGCTGAGGCATGGAGCGATCTCGGCGCGGTTTTACTCCAGCTCAATGAGACCGACGCCGCCATCGAACACCTGACCCGCGCGGCTACCCTCCAGCCAGACGCCCCCCTGCACTTCTACCGGCTCGGAATCGCACTCATGAGGAGCGAGGAATACCTGGATGCCGCGGCTTCCTTCGCACGTGTGCGTACGCTGCAACCGGATTGGATCGCCGCCTGGACCCAGGGTATCAGTGCAGAACTCAAGGCCGACAACCAGGCCAAGGCCGAGGAGATCCGAACCGAAGCCAAGTCCCGATTCCCGAACGAGAACTGGGACGCCATCCCCTAGCCGGAGGCTGTCCGAAAAGGTCAACGGTAAAGCAAGATCGGGGTCGGGGTCGCTATCGCTATCGGAATCGAATGAACGCGTGATGGGATTCGGACACGAAAAACCGGGTGCCGCAACCGTATTGTTGCGGTGCTGACACATCGCGGCAGCGAAGCTTGAGCGGTCCATGAGGGCCAGGCGCCAACCAGGGCTGGGATCGATCCCGATCCCGATTTCGATTTCGATTTCGATTTCGACAATGAGCTGACTGATCGGCAACCGCTCGTACTCGCCGCATCATCGTGTACGTTTCTGGACCGAGCTTGAGGTCGTCCGAAAAGGTCAATGATCGGGGTCGGGGTCGCTATCGCTATCGGTATCGAATGAACGCGCGCTGGGATTCGGAGACATGCAACCGGGTATGCAACCGTATTGTTGCGGTTCTGACACATCGCGGCAGCGAAGTTTGAGCGGTCCATGAGGGCCAGGCGCCAACCAGAACAGGAATCGATCCCGATTCCGACCCCGACCCCGATTCGGACCAATGGCCTGACGCATCGGCAACAATTGCCTGGGGGCGACACCTGAAGGAGCACGCCTTTTGGGATACCCAATAGCTCGAAAACGCCACCGCGCCTCTGCGCCTCTGCGCGAGATTCTCCGGTTCCGGATGGGGCGGTCAGGTCGGGAAAGCGGCTGCCTTTTCGGACGGGTACTAGCCGGTTCACCCCCCGGCCACTGGTGCCAACCAGACCTCTTGCCGGAGCAACAACAGCAGGTAGACGACATATACCGAAACCAGGACCGCACCCTCCCTGCGGTTCAGCTCAAACCGTGTCCAAAAGAACGGTAGAACCAATCCCGCCGAAATCACCATGGCCCAAAGGTCCAATCGCCCGATTCCACTCCCTTCGACCGGGGAAATCAGGGCGGCAACGCCTAGGATGCACAGCAGGTTGAAGATGTTGGAGCCAATGACGTTGCCTACCGCGATCTCCGATTGTCGATGCCATGCCGCGACAACGGATGTGGCCAGCTCGGGCAGGCTTGTCCCCAGAGCCACGATCGTCAGCCCGATCACCGCTTCACTGACCCCCATCGCCTGAGCCAGAGAGACCGCGGAACGTACCAGCCAGTCCGCCCCAAGCACCAGCAGCCCAAGCCCACCCAAGATCGAGAGTACCTCCCACCCCCAATGACTCATCATCTCCGGTAGCGCGCCGTCATCAAGGACCATCTCCCCACGACACGGATCCCGCCGCGCCATCCAGATGTTGAACCCGGTATACGCGGCGAAGAGCAGCACAAAAAAGAGCCCCTCCCCAAACACAATCCTTTGGTCACGATAAAAAAAGACGAAGAGCAGACTCGAGCCAATCATTAGCGGCACATCCAGCCGAAGGATCTTTGCATGAATCCGCATCGGCGAAAGCAACGCCGCGATCCCCAGGATCAGTGCGACGTTGAAGATGTTCGATCCGACCACGTTCCCCACCGCGATCGCACCTTGGCCCGACCAGCCGGCCTTCACACTGACCACCAACTCGGGCATGCTCGTCCCATAGGCAACGATGGTCAACCCGACCACCAGGGGTGATACACGCATCCGAAGCGCCACCGATCCGCTTCCACGGACCAGTCCGTTGGCACCCCAAAAAAGGACAATGAACCCCGCGACGAGAAGTCCCAAATCGAGAATCATCTTATCCTACCTTCCTTAGCGTACGCCCCTCGGCTTCCAGTCCGGCCATCAACATCCGCCCTCCACAGTATCGGGCCGGATGATCAACTGGTTGCGTGGTGAGGGCCCTGAAGGGCTGAATCCCGGCCAGCTCCCAGCACCTTCGCTGAATCGAGACTTCCCGGCAAACCGCGCTGTAAAAAGTTACTGGCCGAGTGTCGCACCCTCACGCAGCACGACCGCACCTTCCGCGGTCCGCGGGCTGAGGCCCCCGTGTGAGGTCGGAGGCCGGTCACAATCCAGGTCGAATCACGCGCTCTATCGATTTCGATTACGATGCAGAAGCAGAGGCAGATTCCCCATTTTCTCCATCTGCATATCACTCTACCACAAGGCGAAAGAATCCCTTGGGAATAGGACGGAGGCCTGAGGCCCGCCCTCGCAGCACGACTCCGCCGCTGCTCCAATCGGCCTTTGCGGTCTCTGCGCCTCTGCGCGAAACCTCCGGCCATCAGCAGGTCCAACGTCCTCTATCCCATCGCCATCCGTCCCCCCACAGCGCGCCTCCGCCCCCTCCTCCGAGGCCCCAGACCTCAGGCACCCGGTCGCGGGCCGGGCAACAGGACTTCAACCCTCCGAAACCGCACGTCCATTTCCATTCCACCATGCAATTGTAAGGCGATTTTGCCTCGGGTCCGTCCCGGATCATCCTTCAATTCTGCGCTCTTGTGGCCGTTGACAAAGACCGCAACGTCCCGGCCTTGTGCACACACAACCATCTCGTTCCATACCCCGGGTTTGTACCACTTCTGCACGTCTTCCGGGCTCGGCTGGACCACCCAGGCACGTCCCGCCGTCTCGTACAACCCACCGGCGTCACGCTCCGGATCGATCTCCGCCTGAAAGCCATGAATGCCAACCTCGTCACCCGATTCTTCCGCACGGAAATAAAGGCCGCTGTTTCCACGGCTGGCCAGGTATTCCACACGTACCACGAAATCGTCGAATTCTCGGTCGGTGACCAAGAGCCCATGCCGAGGTTCCGAAGCAGGACTGCGCCCCACAATCGCACCCTCCTCGATCGCCCAGGTGCCGCCCGGAAGGATGTGCCAACCATCCAGCGTCTCGCCGTCCCATATCGGGGTCCAGATGTGCTTACCCAAATCCCGAATCCGAATGTTGCGCCACCGAATCCGGCCTTCCTTGCCGGAATGCACCTGCAGGGCAATCAAACCCTCGATGTCCATCGCATCCAAAAAATCGGCGCACGGAACCCCGTTCACCCAGGTCCGAATGCGCGGACCGATCGCCTCAATGACATACTCGTTCCAGCCATCCACCCGGAAGGCGCGCTGCGCCGCCTCGTCGGACGTGAGCGGATAGAGCCAGCCACGCCGGGCCTCGTCGTATACGCCGCCGGACCATGCGCGCGGGCTGGGATCGATCTCGCACTGATAGCCGTAGACTCGCCCATCACGCTCACGCTTGTGCGAGCGGAACTGGATGCCGGAGTTGCCGGGGACGTCCAGCTTCAATTCCAGCTTCAGGATGAAGTCGCCATAGACCTTATCAGTGCAGAGGAAGGTGTTGTCCCCAGGACCAACCTCGCCGACGATGCAGCCCTCCTCGACCCGGTACGTCGCACCGCCCCCAGCCTTGTGCCAACCCTTGAGACTCTCGCCGTCGAAGAGTGGCACAAACCCAGCCTCATCAGCCGCCGACAACAAACCGCCGGTCGATAAGATCACCGCCCCGATCAGACCCATCCATACCATTCGCCGTGTCATGATCCGCTCCTCGTTTGGTTGCCGCTGAATGTCCTTCCAATCCGTATACCATGCCGAACCACAAACACCCGAGGAAAGAATCATTTCGAGACAAGGCAAAAGGCGTCCTCCCGATCGGGAAGACGCCTTGCTATTATCCACCTCGACTCCACAGGAGCCGTTCATTCGTCAGTTGGAACCGCGGCCGCCGATTCCCTTGGTGCCCGCATCGAAGGCCTTCGCCGCCTCCTTGGGACGCAGGCTGCGGGTCGCCTTGCCGGCCATCCACATCTCGGAGTGCCCGAGCTCGTCCAACTCCGCCTGGAGCCGAGCCTGGTAGTCGGACCCGCTGCATGCCGCCAGGACGCGCGCGGTCTCTTTGCCGGTCTTGACCGACTCATACAGCTCCTCGAACAGCGGCAGCGTCGCCTTCTTGAACTTCGGCCGCCAGTCCAATGCGCCGCGCTGCGCCGTCGCCGAGCAGTTGGCGTACATCCAGTCCATTCCGTTCTCGCCCACCAGACGGATCAAGCTCTCGGTGAGTTCCTCAACCGTCTCGTTGAACGCCTCGGAGGGACTGTGCCCGTTCTTCCGGAGGACATCGTACTGGGCTTCCATCACGCCCGCCAAGGCCCCCATCAGGATGCCGCGCTCACCGGTCAGATCGCTGAATACCTCGTTCTCAAACGAGGTGGGGAAAAGAAAGCCGGAGCCGATCGCGATCCCAAGCGCGATCGCACGCTGCTCTGCACGCCCCGTGAAATCGTGGGCTACCCCGAAACTGGAGTTGATCCCCGCGCCGGAGAGGAAGTTACGACGGACGGAGGTGCCGGAGCCCTTGGGCGCCACCAGGATGACGTCGACGTTGTCCGGAGGGATCACGCCGGTCTGGTCCTTGTAAACAATGGAAAAGCCGTGCGAGAAATAGAGCGCATCACCCTCATTGAGGCATTCCTTGATGGAAGGCCAAATGGCGGATTGCGCAGCATCCGAGACGAGCATCTGAATAATCGTTGCCTTCTTCGCCGCCTCCTCGATCTCGAACAGCGTCTCGCCTGGAACCCAACCATCCGCAATCGCCCGGTCCCAGTCCTTCTTGAACGCACTCGCCTGACCGATGATGACCTTGAAACCGTTGTCCTTCATGTTGAGGGCCTGAGCCGGCCCCTGGACACCGTACCCGATGACCGCGATCGTCTCGTTCTTCAATACCTCAAGGGCCTTACCGACCGGGAACTCTTCCCGCGTGATGACCTGCTCCTTGACTCCACCAAAATCAATTGTCGCCATGCTAAGCTCCTTAATCAGTGAGGGGGGGGTCGCTGTAACCAATCGCCTGTTTCGCCGCAGTGGTGCTGGATCGCCGTGCCTTGCAGCTGTGAAGTAGCTCGAGGACCGTCCCTGTTCGTTTCCATTTCTGCCGATGAGGTTTAAAAACCGACAGTAAACGCGCACAACGGAAATGCAAGCTGCCCATATTAAGAGTGGACAGTGTGTAGCCAGAGGTCGTCCGAAAAGATAGCCACTTTCCCATCCGGAACCGGAGAGCCTCCCGCAGAGGGCGCGGTGGCGTTTGCGACCGGCCCATGGGAGTGGGTAGGTTCCATACCCTGCCCCCCGCCTTTTAGGGGGATACTGGAGCGTTACCGTTTCAGCAGGCCAAGGCAGTGGCTGATAACTGCTCCGATGTAGCTGCCCTCCTCCTTCCCATAACCTCTGCGCCTCTGCGCCTCTGCGCGAGTCCTCCCCATCCGGAACCGGAGAGCCTCCCGCAGAGGGCGCGGTGGCGTTTGCAACAAGACCATGGGGATGGGTAGGTTCCATGCCCTGCCCCCCGCCTTTTGGGGGGATACTGGAGCGTTACCGTTTCAGCAGGCCAAGGTAGTTGCTGATTACTGCTCCGATGTAGCTGCATCCCCCCCTCCCAATACCCCTCTGCGCCTCTGCGCGAGTCCTCCCCATCCGGAACCGGAGAGCCTCCCGCAGAGGGCGCGGTGGCGTTTGCGAGCGGCCCATGGGAGTGGGTAGGTTCCATGCCCTGCCCCCTGCCTTTTAGGGGGATACTGGAGCGTTACCGTTTCAGCAGGCCAAGGTAGTTGCTGAACCACCCCGCCCCCATCGGTACAATCGCCCATGGACTTCAACCGCTCAGTCGGCAAGGCCCAGCCGTAGCTCCATATCGCCGAGTTCCGCTATCAAGGGATCACTCGTGGCGAGGATGGTGATACCACCGGCACTGCAAACGTTGTGAATGACCTGCCCGAGCAGGTCCCTCCCCGCCGCCCCCCGGATCGCCCACGGCTCGTCCAGGAAAAGAAACCGGGGACGGTGTACCATCACACACGCCAAGCTCAGTCGCTGGCGCTTCTCATCCGAAAGGTCCGAGGTCGGCCCCGCATCCAGCAGTGAAAAACCCACCTCCTCGAGACAACTCTGTACCTGGCTCCTGGTCAGGGCAATCCCCCGGAGCCCCGCAAAATAGAGGAGATTCTCCGCTGCGGAAAGCTCTCCACGCAGGGGTGGTCCAGAGGCGAAACAGCCGAACATCGGCTGCGCCTCAATCGGATCGAGCGCGTGACCGTCAACCCGAAAGGCCACCTCCCCGTGGTCCGGCCGAACCCAGCCGCTCAATACACCCAAGAGCGTGCTCTTCCCAGACCCGGCTGGGCCAATCACCGATAGACACCGCCCCGCGTGACATTGGAACGATAGGTTGCGGAAGAGCTCCGCACCCTGAAAACCCTTGGTCAATTCGCGGGCTTCCATCCAGACGCCACTGCCCCATTTGCCGATTCGCTCCCGCTTCTGCGCGCGAATCGCCGCCTTCTCCAGAAAGCGTTCGACGTTTTCCTGAACCAGACAGAGGGCATCAGACACCTCCCTCGCACGCTTGGCGGCATTGTGACGAGCGGTTTCTTTCAGGCCATCCAGGTCATAGAGGTAGAGCCCGGGAACATCGCCGGCCTCCCGTGCCACGTCCCGAGGAAGAGCCAGATCAATCGCCATCAGCGGACGACCCCGACGACGCTTCATCGCCTGGGTCATGCGGGAAACATCAAAGACCACATCCGGATGCCCAGTGGAGGTGATCAAGACGTCACACTGCAACAACAACTCGTCGATCGCACCCCAATCCACACCGATCACCTCGCGATCCCTGAACCCCGAGGCGGTCCGGGCCGCGCGCTCCAACGATCGGCTCACCACCCAGATGCGCGACATCCCCTGATCCCGCAAATAACGCAGGGTCAGGATGCCCATCCTGCCAGTCCCAATCACCAGCGCCTTCCGCTGCGAGAGATCGCCGAATAGCTTGCCGGCAAAATCGACCGCCATGGAAGCAACGGAAACCCGCCCCTGACCTAGGCCGAACTCTGTTCGTACCTTCTTCGCCAATGCAAACGATCGCTGAAACAGATAGTTGAGATGCGCACCCGCCGCACCTGACTCCCTGGCTGCGGAATAGGCGGACTTTACCTGCCCCAAAATCTGGGCCTCCCCAACCACCATCGAGTCGAGCGAACAGACCACCCGAAAGAGGTGCTCGACGACCTCCCGGTCGCGCAAACGCAATGCGCTGCCGTGAATCAGCCTGGGATCAACAGCCTTGTACACCGCAAGGCGGTTGAGGATCTCATCCGTCGGTTCGGTCGTCTCCGCTACCGCCAGATAGACCTCGACCCGGTTGCACGTCGACAGTACCACCGCTTCCGCAATCCCTTCCATCGAAAGGAGTGCTTCCAGAAATGGGTGTACATCAGATTCCGCCAGGCTGAGGCATCCGCGCAGATCCTGATTCGCTGTCTGATGGTTGATGCTGACCGCAGCAAGTCTCATAGCAAGGGAATGTCCGTTTCAGACCAGATCCAAACGAAACCGTAGCATGATGCATCCGCAGGTGCCAACACACTGCGAATGCCCCTCGCACCGCACCTCGCACATCCCCGCATGTACGAGCGCCCTGAGTCGCCCGTCCACCACCCTCGCGCCCCCGCCCTCAGGCAACCTCACCGCGGCGCTGGCGAAATTGATCGACCGCGACAGCGACAACGATAATCGCACCAATGATAATCTCCTGCAGGTAGTTAGGCCAACCAACCTGTTGGCAGCCGTTGCGCAGAAATGCCATGATGAGCGCACCGATCAACGAACCCAGAATACTGCCGACGCCTCCACTCAGACTCCCGCCGCCGATCACCACCGCCGCTATGATGTCCAATTCCAAACCGACCGCGACCGTGGGATCCCCGACCGTGAGCCGCGCAAACTGCATCGTCCCGGCCAGTCCCGTGAAGAAACCGCAAATCGTGTAAATGAGGACCTTCACCCGGAGCACCCGGACCCCGCAAAGCCGCGCCGTCGCCTCGTTGCTCCCGATCGCCACCACATGTCGCCCGAAGACGGTGCGGGTCAACAACAGCGCAACGACGATCGCAAGCACCAAAACCATCCAGACCCCAGGCGCAACACCGCCCCAGCCATCCGGCTCCTTTACCATGAACTCGTAGAGCCAGCAATCGATCGGACCGTTGATCTTCTGGCTCTTGGCGAGCCACTTCGCCCCGCCACGCGCCATCCCAAGCATGCCGAGCGTCACAATAAAGGGCACCATCCTCAGCCCGGTGATCAGACTCCCGTTGATGAAGCCGATCAACGTCCCTACAGCCACACCCGCTACCATCGCCAAGGCGGGACTCGGTACCTGCAACAAAACCCACGCCACCACCACGCTGCAAAAGGCCACTGTCGAACCGACACTCAGGTCGATCCCGCCCGAGACGATGACAAGCGTCATTCCGAGGGCACCCAGGGCCACAATGACCACCTGGGTCAAGACCGTCTTGAAATTGAACAGCGAGAGGAACGCCCCTCTGGCGTCACCAGCGATCAGTGCAAAAAAACCGATCACCACGAGCAGCCCGATAAAGGGCCCCAACACCCCCCAGAGATGGCGGAGGAGACGATTCCCCAACCCGGATGGCATCCCCCCTCGCCCCAACGTCACTTCGGCCTGTTCACTCACGATCTTTTCTCCTGCCCCGTAGCCACCGTCATGATCGAGGTCTCATCCCAGTCCTGCACCTCGCGGACCTCCCGAAGCTCACCCCGACACATCACTCCAATCCGATCGCATACCCCAAACAATTCCGGCAGATAGGAGCTCACAAACAGAACCGCCTTCCCCTGGGCCGCGACCTCGCCGATCTGCCGGTATATTTCAACCTTGCTGCCGACGTCAATCCCACGCGTCGGTTCGTCCAGTAAAAACACATCGACGTCGTGATGCAGCAGCCTACAGAGCGCGACCTTTTGCTGGTTCCCACCAGAGAGCGCTGCGACCGGTTGCCAGGGGTTTTGAGCCTTTACGTCCATCGCTCTGAGCCATCGCGCAACCCCACGTTCCTGGGATGGTGCATGCACAAGCCCCCTCCGGACATAAGGTGAGAAATCGCTCAGTGCAACGTTGTCCGCAATCGACATCGTGACCGCCAGACCCTCCTCCTTGCGATCCTCACTCAGGAGTCCGATTCCCGCCTTCAGCTGCTCGGCGGGACTCCGCCGCTCGCTGCTCGAGAACGCGGCGGCAGTGACCCTGCCGGCGCGAATGGGGTCGAGCCCGAAGAGCGTGCGCAACATCTCGGTGCGCCCCGCCCCGATCAATCCGGCGATCCCAAGCACTTCACCCTTGTGGAGCTTCAGGGAGACGTGCCGCGGTAACCGCTCCCCGGCGAGACCCTCCAGCTCCAGCACCACCCCGCCTCGCTGATGCGGGACCCGGGGGAACATCTCGTCCAGTTGGCGACCGACCATCGACTGGACCATTCGCAGCAGCGGCGTGCCGGCAACCACCCCATGGTCTACCGTCTTACCATCACGCAAAACCGTGAATCGATCGCCTACCGCCTGTACCTCCTCCAGGAAATGACTGATGTAAATGATCGACACCCCCGCCCGTCGCAACCGCGCAATCACCTGAAAGAGACGCTCGGTGTCCGCACGCCCCAAACAACTCGTCGGCTCATCCATGACGATCACGCGCGCCCGCCCGACAAGCGCACGCGCGATCTCCACAACCTGCTGCCCACCCACACCCAACCTGCCCACCGGCATGGTCGGGTCCAGTTGATCATGATCCAATTCCCGAAGTGCAGCACGAACAAGGGCACGCTGCTCCGATCTTCGGACCCACCCGCCCCTGTGCCGCTCGTTTCCAAGCATGACGTTTTCTTCTACGCTGAGATGGGGCGCCAGCGTCAGCTCCTGATAGATCATCGCAATCCCACCGGTGCGTCCCTCCAGCGGATTGCGGGGCCGGAACGGCTGGCCATCCAACACGATCTCGCCGGCGTCAGGCTGCAACGCCCCGCTCAGAATCTTCATCAGGGTGCTCTTGCCGGCTCCGTTCTCACCAATCAGCGCATGAACCTCTCCACGCGCAACTTCCAGATCCACCCCGCCGAGCGCGACCGTCGGGCCGAAGGCCTTGCGGACACCACGCATCTGCAAGATCGCGGCCTGCTCCCCCCCGATCGGCGAGGGCGTCGTTTGTTCCATCTGTTCCATGCCAACCCCGGCGCTATTCATCCAACCACTGGGCTAAGTCCGGCCGAATCACATCCTGAATTGCCGGATCGTTCAGATTCTCCGGCGTAACCAACAGCACTCCGGTGTCGACACGCTTCTCGACCGGCTCCCCACGCAGGTGGGCCACCATGGTTTTGACGCCCAAATACCCCATGTGGAAAGGGTTCTGCGCGACCAGCCCCTGAATGATACCGCTCTCCATCGCGTCCAGTAGCGGCTCGCTGGCGTCAAAGCCGACAAACGTCACCTTCCGATCGAGCTTCTGCGCCTTCAGGGCCTGCAAAAACCCGAACGTCGAGGACTCGTTCGGACAAAACAATCCGTCCATCTCCTGGCCAAACCGATTGAACAGACTCTCCGCGAGTTGGTAGGCCGTTTCCGTTGTCGCACCCGCGTACTGGTCACTGACGAGAATCTCGATCTGCGGGAACCGCTCGCGCATCGTGTCGAGGAACCCAGCCTCCCTCTGCTGCGTGCTGGCAGATCCCTCCTGATACCGAATCGCCAGAATCTTGCCCTCGCCCTCCATCAGCGTTCCGAGATGCTCAGCCGCTATCGTCCCACCCTTGTAATTGTCCGTCGCCACAAAACTCACATGCTGGTCGCTCTGCAGATCGCTGTCAATGATGACCGTTGGGATGTTCCGCTTGGCCGCCTCTTCGACCGGACGCACCAACGCCTTCTCGTCCAATGGCGCCAGCACAATCCCATCCACGCCCCGCGATACAAAGGTCTCCACGACCGTGATCTGTGAGGCTCGATCATCCTCCTTGAGCGGTCCCATCCAGATGATCTCAACACCCAACTCATCCGCCGCCTTCAAGGCACCCGCATGAATCGATTTCCAAAAACTGTGGGTCGTGCCCTTCGGGATCACCGCGATCCCACCCTCTTTGCCGGAACAGCCGATCAACGCCAGGCTCACAGCGATTGCCAAACCGAATATCCCCAATCCAAATTTCTTCATCGTGGACCCCTGTTCCCTCTTGTTCCTTTAACAATCTCTCGCGCGGCTTCACCCCGCCCGGTCGTGTCCCAGGCACGGCCAAGGTCGCCCAAGTAACGGCACCCAGCATCCTAGACGGCGTGAACTTGGAGCACAATCAATTCCTCGGCCGATTTTGACAATCCAAACCCGCGGCCCTACAGGAAGACAATGGGAGGCTGATCCAGGAATTGACCCCTGGAATATTCAATTCCTGCGGGGCCTCGCACACATCCTCACCCTATGGTGCGTCTATCATGGCCGACGTCGATCTTCCCCTGCCCAACGGACTCTCCGCCCGAGAACTCATCGGCTCAAAAGAGGGTATCACTTACAACGACTTCATCCTGCTCCCCGGCTACATCGACTTCGCTGTGGAAGATGTCGATCTGCGTGGCCGACTTACCCGCGAAATCACCCTCAATTGCCCGATGGTCTCCTCCCCGATGGATACCGTCACAGAGTCCAAAATGGCCATTGCAATGGCCGTCCACGGCGGAATCGGGATTATCCATTTCAACAACACCATCGAGGAACAGGTCCGCGAAGTGCGCAAGGTCAAGCGCTTCGAGAACGGATTCATCCCCGACCCCGTCGTGCTCAGTCCCCAACACCGGATCCGCGATGTGGATGAAATCCGGCGTAACTTCGGCTTCAGCGGTATCCCCATCACTGAAGACGGTAAACTCGGCTCCAAACTGGTCGGGATCATCACCCAGCGCGATATCGACTTCGAGCCGGATCGCGATCGCCCGCTCGGTGAAGTCATGACCAAAGACCTTACCGTCGCCCACGAGGGTGTCACCCTGCATGAGGCCAACCTCATTCTGCGCGAGAGCCGCAAAGGCAAGCTCCCTATCGTCGATGACCGATACCACCTGGTCTCCCTGATCAGCCGCAATGATATGCGGACCAATCGGGATTACCCCTTGGCCACCAAAGACGCCAACAAACAGCTGCGTGTCGGTGCCGCCATCGGAACCCGTACCATCGATCGCGATCGCGCCGTCGCACTGCGTGACGCCGGTGTCGATGTCATCATCGTCGACTCCGCCCAGGGCGACAGCGCCTTCCAACACGATATGATCCGCTTCCTGAAACAGGAATGCCCCGAAGTACAGGTCGTCGGCGGCAACGTCGTCACCGCCGATCAGGTCCGCCACCTCGCCGAGCTCGGCGTCGACGGACTCCGTGTCGGCATGGGCATCGGATCGATCTGTACCACCCAACGCGTCCTCGCCGTCGGCAGACCCCAGGCCACCGCGGTCTTCACCTGCGCCATGGCCGCACGCGAGTACGGACTCCCCATCGTCGCCGACGGCGGCATCGCGGCCATCGGCGACATCATGAAGGCCTTCGCCCTGGGTGCCAGCTCCGTCATGATGGGCTCCATGTTCGCCGGAACCGAGGAAGCCCCAGGCCGATACGTCTACCAGAACGGCGTCAAGGTAAAGGTCTATCGCGGCATGGCCAGCTCCGAGGCCATGCGCGAGGGTGGCGATAAGCGCTATCTCGCAGAAGACCAAGCGATCAAAGTCGCCCAGGGGGTCAGCGGGACCGTGATCGACCGCGGCGGTATGCGCGATTACATGCCGTATCTCACCCTCGCCGTCCGCCACGGATTCCAGGACCTCGGCAGGAGAACCCTCGAACTGCTGCACCAAGGCATCCTCGACCAAAGCCTGCGATTCGAAAAAATCAGCGCATCCGCCCAACGCGAAGGCGGCGTCCATGACCTCGTCAGCTACAAGGAGTAGTAGTGGTCAGCGGGAGGCGGCCCGAATCGTCGCCCTCCTTCAGACGTCGCCTCCAGACTATGAAGGCCGACCTGTCCGATCATTGTATGAATCGGGGTCGGGGTCGGGGTCGGAATCGGGATCGGGGTCGATCCCTGTTCTGGTGGGCACCTGGCCCTCATGGACCGCTTAAACTTCACTGCCGAGTTGTGTCAGCACCG
>ENA-UOOH01001738-UOOH01001738.1-fermentation-metagenome-genome-assembly--contig:-NODE-1738-length-20435-cov-4.984887_pt1 | contig 20435 bp, 14 predicted proteins | sample MGYA00245778_ERZ724025 | MGnify/ENA primary metagenome ERZ724025 (study PRJEB28704, sample SAMN03018313) | fermentation metagenome | biome: anthropogenic terrestrial biome; feature: soil; material... | reverse complement strand
CATGGTCGAAATCGAGAATTCCTGTTCTGGATGGCGCGTTGCCCTCATGCAGCGCTCAAACCTCGATGCCGAGTGTTGCCAGCACCGCAACGGTCCCCGGTTTCTCATGTCCGAATCCCATCACGCGTCCTTTCGATACCGAGACCGATAAGGACCGCGACCCCGATCTTGCTTCGCCATTGACCTTTTCGGATGATCTCTGGCAGGCGATTGTCGGCCAAAATCCATTCAAGCCTATGATTTTCTCTAGCCCGAGACCATCCGAACGGACTAGGATCAGCACCTCGAACAATCCAATCACCCCGTGAATCTACTATGAAAATCGATCGCAGAAATTTCCTGACCACCCTCGGAGCTTCCGCAGCCGCAACAGTGCTGCCGTCTGCGGCACAAACCGCAGAGCCCCACGGCGGGCGGCGACCGAAACTCGGTCTGGCAACCTATTCCTATTGGCACTTTCGGACGGAACGTGTTCCGATCGAACATGTGATCGAAGAAGCCGCAAGGCTGGAGGTGGAGGGTGTCGACGTCCTGCACCGGCAAATGGACAACGAGGAGCCGCAATACCTTCAGAAATTGAAGCGGCATGCCTTCCTTCATGGTGTGGACCTGATCTGCCTCTCCATCCACCAGGACTTCGTCACGCCCGATCTCGAGGAGCGGAAGCAGAACATCGAACATACCATCCATTGCATGGAACTGGCGCATGAGATGGGTATCCCAAGCATCCGCCTCAACTCCGGCCGCTGGGGAACCAGCAGTTCCTTCGACGAGCTGATGGCCAATCGCGGGATTGAACCGGTCCTACCCGGACATACGGAAGACGAAGGCTTCGCTTGGGCCATCGATTCCATCGAGAAGTGCTTGAAACGCGCAGAGGAGCTTGGGGTGCTGATGGCCCTCGAAAACCACTGGGGACTAACCCGTACCTCGAAGGGGCTCCTGCGGATTCGCAAAGCGATCGACTCCCCATGGCTCGGCGTCTTGATGGATACCGGCAATTTCCTGGATGATACCTACGCCCAACTCGAGGAGATCGCACCCTACGTCAACTTCGTTCAGGCCAAGACCTACTTCGGCGGCGGTGAGTGGTACACCCTCGACCTCGACTATAAACGTATCGCCGGCATGCTCATTAAGGCGGGTTACAAGGGGTATATCTCCATCGAGTTTGAAGGCAAAGAGGCACCGGAAACCGGGGTTCCCAAAAGCATCCAACTCCTTCGCGATGCCTTCGCCTAACCCCCCCATTCCCTTCATCCAGCGACATCCGCAAATGGCCATAGATGAAGCATAAATGAAATCGTGGTCGGGGTCGTGGTCGGGGTCGCTATCGAATTCGCTGTCGGAATCGGTATCGATGGCAAGCGTGGTTCGGCGCGGAATCGCCGTGCGCAAACGTCCTCACCCCCGCCACCGCTCCAAACCCCTCGCCCAGTGGGTAGCCAAACCGTGCCAACCCAATGGCCCTCGTCTACCTCGATAACCTCCTACTCCTACTCCTACTCCTACTCGTACACCTCACCCGCCCCCCCCGTTCGCGAACCTGGCTCCCTCGCTCGATCAAGGTTCGGCACACCGTGTAAGCCATGCCGCGAAGTTTAGTGCTATCGGGTAGCCATCCAACTTCTCGTGAACAAGCTCCATTCGCATCCTCGTTCCTAGTGTACAGGAACGTGTACCGCTTCGCTGGGTACGTGTACGATCCGGGGCCAACAATCCATGCTGAAGCACCCTTTCGATTTCGATACCGATTTCGATTTCGACAGCGATGCCACTATCGCTCCAGACTGAGACGGTCTGACCAGTCCGGACTACCCACTCTTTTTCCTTGCCCCTTCATTCGATTCTTTGCGACAAAGGGTCATACACTCACGTCGAAGCATGAGGTTTCGACGGCTTGTCAAATTCCACTCAAGAGAGGCCTGAGTCATGATGAGTTCGAGTCACAAGGCAATCTGGTGGGCGGGGATCGTGTCGATGCTGGTATTCACCGCGGCAATTCGGGTACCGGCAGCCTCGTTCAGTGGTCCGGTGTTTACGGAACACCAAGATATCGGACCGGTCGCAATCGCAGGTAACGCTACCTATTCAGCAGCGACGGAAACTTACACAATCACAGCATCGGGCGCCGATATTTGGGGCAATGCAGACGAGTTCCACTACCTGTTCGCCCCGCTGTCCGGCAACATCCGCATCTCGGCCACCCTCCAGTGGGTGGATCTGGCCAACATCAATCCAGCCATCAGTGACTGGTCCAAGCTGGGCATCATGTTTCGGGAGTCGGTTGCTCCGGGCAGCAAGCACGTCTATGTCGCCTTTCCCTCCGGCAACACGGCGCAACTCCAGCACCGTCCAACAACCGATGGCACCTCCTCCAACCGCCTGGGATTCACCCCGGGGGGCGATACGCTCCGCGTGCGGGTCACCCGTATGGGCTCGGCCTATGCCTTTGAATACTGGCAGGATAGTCAATGGGTCTACTTTGACGGCCTTTCCCAGGAGATGCCGAAGGACATGCTCTGGGGAATCGCCTGCACCAGCCATAACAATGCAGCCACCGTCCAGGGTCTGGTCAGTGAGCTGACAACCGAGGCGATCCCCGGTGGCGTCACTCGCGCACTGGACTCCACGCTCTACAGCCTTGGCCGGCCGGTCCATGTGACCCTTAGCCTCGGGGCGAACGAACCAGTCACCGGCACTACGGTCACGGAAACCGTGCCCGCGGGCTGGGCGGTTTCCGATGTCTCCAATGGTGGCACCGTCAGCGGGGACGTCATCACCTGGAACCTCGGCGCTGTCTCTTCCAATATGACTCTCACCTACACGGCAACCCCTTTGGCGGCCACCGGAGACGAGAGCTTCCAGGGCGAGTTCGCCATGAACGGATCAACCTATCCGATCCTCGGCACTTTGAATATCGCCATGACGGCCCCGTTTGACGGGCCCATCTTCGCGGAGCACGCCGATATCGGAGGCGTTGGGATCGCAGGAGATGCAACCTACAATGCAACCACCGAGACATTCACAATAACAGCGTCTGGTGGCGATATTTGGGGGACAGCAGACCAATTCCATTACCTCTTCGCGCCGTTCACCGGCAACCTTCGCGTCGCTGCGACTTTGAAGTGGGTCGACCTCCAGAATATCAATGACAACGTCAATACATGGGCCAAACTCGGCATCATGTTCCGTGAGTCTGCGAATCCCGGAGACAAACATGTCTTCCTCGCATTCCCATCGGGCAACCCCGCCCAGTTCCAATACCGTCCTACCACCAACGGGGAATCACTCAACACCGGAGATTACGCGGTCGGGGGTGACACGCTTCGATTGCGAGCCACGCGTCTGGGCAACACCTACACCTACGAGGTCTGGCAAGACACGGCTTGGGTGCTCCTGTACACGCTCCAACAAGAGATGCCGGATAGTATGTTCTGGGGTATCGCCTGCACCAGCCACAACAACGCGGCGACGGCCCAAGCCGAGGTCAGCGACCTTGTCGTCGAGCCGATTCCTGGGATCGCAACACGATCCTTCGATTCCTACACCTATCACGCCGCCCAGAATGTTCAGGTGTCTCTCGAACTGACCATGGATTCGCCCTCCACCGGAACGACGCTGACCGAAACCGTGCCCGCGGGCTGGGCCGTATCGAACATCTCCCACGGAGGGACCGTCGCAGGCGCCACCATCACCTGGAACCTCGGTGATGTCGATGTCGATACGACGCTCACTTATACCATCACCACCGGCGCGGTGGATGGCGATCAGACCTTCGGTGGCAATTTCACCATGAGCGGGATCACCTTCAACACCTTTGGCGCGACCGTTCTCACACCCGAACCTCCGCTTCAGGTCTTCAACGGTCCGGTATTCACGCACCATGGTGACCTCGGAAGCGTCTGTCTGCCGGGTGATGCCGGATACGACAATGCCACCGCCACATGGACCAACGCTGCCGCAGGCTCCGACATCTGGGGGACGAGCGATAACTTCCACTTCGCTTTCGCCCAGACCGACCTGCGGAACTTCTCCATCTCGGGTAAACTGATCTTCCCGGTTCTTGGTATCCCCGATATCGGGGCACCCATCGATCCATGGTCAAAGATCGGTTTCATGGTCCGAGAGAACCTCTCCGGCGGCAGTGTCAATGTCATGGCGGTGCTCTCCGCGGACAGCGGTTCACGACTCCAATACAGACCACAACAGGGCGCCGAGTCGATCACGCTCGATTTCGGCTGGAAACCGTTCAGCTCCAACTGGGAAGACCCGCTCTACGCCGAAGTCGGCGAGGCGTATGTCCGGCTGACCAAGACCGGGAATTCCTTTGTTATGGAGTACAAACTCAATGCCGGTGATCCGTGGACCTATGGGACCACGGCAGAAGTCGATCTCGGGGACCCGCCCTATTACTGGGGTTTCGCGGTGACCTCGCATACGCCTGTAGCACCCGAACTGTGCAGTCCGTGGCTCGATATCGTATGGGGCGATCTCCAAGACCTGGTCTTCGAGGAAGGTGCCGTGGTCAACGAGCCACCCGTCATCACCGATATCGAAAAACTGGCGACCAGCATCCGGATCACCTGGGATAGCCAGGCCGGCGTGACCTACGGCGTGATGGCCAAAGAGAGTATCGACGCTGCGTGGGTCGAAATCGCAACCGTACCTGGAGCCGATGGTTCGACCAGCTACGAGGATACGAATGCGGTCCAGCCCGCTAAATTCTACTCCGTCGTGGCTAAGTAACATCCCTCCGCTTGCCACCCCTCCGGCTGGAGGGGTGGCCCCAACGAACATCGGGCCGGCCATGATCATGAGCCGGCCCGGTGGTCCACCCCTAACAGAACATGAAAACGACCGGACGCCATGGAACCATGGGCATCCGGTCGTTGCTGTTTTCTCGAAAATGCAGTGGATCAGTCCATGTGGAAGATCTTTCGAATCTGATACTTCGACGTCTCGCGCGCCATTGCCGCGATTGACTCGGTCAGCTGAATCTCCTTCGGACAGACCTTCACACAGTTCTGTGCACCGCCACAGCCACTGATCCCATCCTTGTCGATCAGCGATTCAAGCCGCTCCCAGCGGTTCATCTCGCCGGTGGGATGCAGGTTGAAGAGCCGCACCTGGCTGATCACGGCCGGTCCGATGAAATCGGAACGTTCGTTGACCTGCGGGCACGCCTCCACACAACAGCCGCACGTCATGCAACGGGACAGCATGTACGCTATCTCTTGTTGCCGCTCGGACATGCGCGGGCCGGCACCCAAATCGTACGATCCATCAATCGGAATCCATGCCTTGACCCGCTTCAGACTCTCGAACATGAAGCTGCGGTCGACGACCAGATCACGGACCGTGGGGAATTTACGCATCGGCTCCAGGACGATCGGCTGCTCGAGCTGGTCAACCAGCGCACTGCACGCCTGCCGAACCTTGCCGTTGACCAACATCGTGCAGGCGCCGCAAACCTCCTCGAGACAGTTGGAGTCCCACACCACTGGTGTCGTCTCCTTGCCATCCTTCGTCACTGGATTGGATTGGATCTGTTTCAGGCAGGTGATCACATTGGCACGGGGAAGATAGGGAACCGAAAACACCTCCCACCGCGGTGGATCGTTCGGACTGTCCTGCCGCTTTATCTTAAGCTCAATCGTGCGTTGCTCCGTCATGATTGGTAACCCCGCCTTCTCCTGTTCTATATCGACGTACGGCCCATATGGACCGCAAGGTGGCTTGCGAAACGCTCATCAATCGTACTTTCTGGGCCGGGGAGGAACGAGTGAAGTGTCGATCGCCTCGTAGGTGATCTCGGGAACGCCGTCGCGGTCCTGGGCGATGGTCGTCTTCAGCCATTCGTCATTCTGGGCCTTGAACCGACGCAGGTAATCCAACTCCTCCGGAGAGAAGCCGAGCTTGGTTTCGTCTCCGTCAAAACCGGGAGCGGTCACCTTCTCGGTGTATCGCAGGTAGGAGTCAGGCTTGAAGCCGGCCGGTTGAGAGATTTCGAACTCGGGCTTGTAGTGCGCCCCACGACATTCGTTGCGCAACAGAGCACCCTTGGTGATCACCTTGGCCAGCTCGAACATGTACCAGAGGTGGTGCATGAAGCGCAGGGAATCGTTGGCCCACGTCCCGCCATCGAGGTTGCCGCACTCAAACCAGAGCGCCTGCATCTTGTCCAGCTCTTCCAGGGTCTTCTCCAGCCGATCGTTATGGCGAACAATCAAGACATTGCTGAGCATCAGATCGCCGAGGTCCTGATGCAGCTGGTAGGGATTGATCTTGCCGTTCATGGCCCGGATTTCATCGAACCGGGTGCTCCATTCCTGGGTGAACCCCGCGTAAAGGCTCTCCGGCTTCTCCTGTGCGCGGGCAGAAAGCCCACCGAGATAGGTCTGAATGGAAGGAGCCGTGATCAAGCCGGCGTAAATGCAGCTCAATAGCGAGTTCGCTCCGAGGCGATTGGCACCGTGATATTGGTAATCCACCTCGCCGACCGCATAGAGTCCCGGAATGTTCGTCATGTGATTGCGCGGGCTGCCCTCCACGATCCTGCCTTCCGCATCACGCTCGTAGTCGACCCAGAGGCCGCCCATGCTGTAATGGACCGCGGGGAAGATGCGCATCGGGACCTCACGCGGATCCTCGCCGACGAACTTCTCGTAGATCTCCATGATCCCACCGAGCTTACGATCCAGTTCCTCGCGGCTCTTGTGGGTGAGGTCGAGAAAGACCATGTTCTCCCCGTCGATCCCCATCTCGAGGTCGACACAGACGTGGTAGATCTCCTTGGCTGCCACATCGCGGGGGACCAAATTCCCAAACCGTGGATATTTCTCCTCGAGAAAGTACCAACGCTCCTCCTCGGGGATCTCTCGTGGATTGCGGGTGTCTCCCTTTTTCTTGGGGACCCAAACCCGGCCGCCTTCGCCGCGCGCAGATTCGGACATCAACCGATGCTTGTCCCAGCCGGGAATCGCCGTCGGATGAATCTGGATGAATTCGCCGTTGGCATATTTTGCGCCCTGCTTGTACACCGCCACGGCCGCGGATCCATTGTTCACCATCGAGTTGGTCGAACGTCCGTAGACCAACCCAGGCCCGCCCGTGGCCAAGACCACCGCGTCGGCAGGGAAGCTGCGGATCTCCATCGAGTGAAGGTCCATCGCGGTGATCCCACGGCACGCACCATCCTCGTCGAGGACCGACCCGAGGAACTCCCAGAACTCGAACTTCTCCACCAGGCCCTCAACCTCATAGCGGCGCACCTGCTCGTCCAGCGCGTAGAGCAGCTGCTGACCGGTCGTGGCGCCGGCATAGGCTGTGCGGTGAAAGAGTGTCCCGCCGAACCGTCGGAAGTCGATGAACCCCTCGTTGGTCCGGTTGAAGGTGACCCCCATACGATCCATCAGGTTGATGATCCGCGGGGCATCCTCACACATACTGAGGCAGAGCGGCTGGTGCGCAAGGAAGTCGCCTCCCTTCACCGTGTCGAAAAAATGAACCCACGGAGAATCGCCCTCGCCCTTGGTGTTCACCGCGCCGTTGATACCCCCCTGGGCACAGACCGAGTGGGAGCGCTTCACAGGTACGAATGAAAAGAGCTTAACCGGGATGCCCAGCTCCGCCAATTTCATGGTAGCCGCCAAACCGGCAAGACCACCGCCGACAACAATGACTTCGCTTTTGGCCATATAACTCATCTACCAGTTGATATTTGCACCAGGAACCCAAGCCATTCCGAGGAAGGCGAGGAGTGAATTCATTCCGATGAAAAACATGAGCAACCCGATACCTATACAGATATACCCGAGGTTGCGCTGAGACCGGGCGCGGGTCACCACACCCCACGAAAAACAGAATCCCCAGAGTCCGTTTCCGAAGTGAAAAGAAGCAGCGGCGATCCCAAGGGTGTAAAAGGCGAAAACCAACGGGTTTCGAATGCTCTCCGCAACGATGTCGAACAGCGCCGGACCGTGCGCATTCGTGAAGCGCGTCGAAACGACGTGGAAGACGATGTAAAAAAAGGCGATCGCACCGGTCACCCGCTGCCCGAAATAGAGCCAGTTGCGGACATACCCATAGGTCAGTGCGTTGTTCTCACCCTTGTAAGTGATGTAGAACCCATAGCCCGCATGAAACAGGATGGGCGCCGCAAGAAGAAAAATTTCTATGAATAGTAGATAGGGAAGCTCCTGAAGAAATGCAGCCTTTTCGCCATACGCCTCTCGCCCGAATAAGGCAAAGCTGTTGGTGAAGAAGTGCTCGAGCAGAAAAAGACAGAAGAACAGCCCGGAGAGCGAATGGAGCTTTTTCAGCAGAAATGATCGCTCGTTGATTGCCATGTAAGATCCTCCAAAACCCGTTGTTTCGCAGACTCTGTGAAATATTGCACGAATAAGGACTCCAAGTCAAAGACGAATCCGAGAAGGCTTCACTTTTCTTCCCCATCAAGCCATGAATCTGCGCCCCTCTCAATCAAACTTTTGCACCTGTCCCAATTTTCTTAACAGCACGATGCTGCGTGACCCAGGGCACCATGCAACAACACGCATCCGGAGATCCAGAATTCGCCGGAGCCCGTCCGGAACGGTATCCGCTTCCCGACCTGACCTCCCCATCCGGATTCGGAGAGCCTCCCGCAGAGGACGCGGAGGCGTTTTCGACCGACCTATCGGGGTGGGTAGGTTCCATGCTCTGCAGCCTACTTTTTCGGGGGTTTTTTCAGTTATGCCGTTTCAATAGACCAAGGCCGTTGTTGAAAACGGCTCCGATGTAGCTGCATTCCTCCCCAACTAATCCTCTGCGCCCTCTGCGATCTCTGCGGGATACCTCCCCGGCCGGATCCGGGGGCCTTTTCGGACGAGCTCCAGCCACCTTTTCGAACGAGCTCTAGCCGGGACTGCCCACCGGATCGCGTTCCCCCCAGCCCAAGGCCGCAAGCGCTTCCCCAACCAGGTACAAGCTGCCGACGACCAGGATCGGCCACGTTCGGGTTTCTGCGAATTCCAAAGCCTCCTCCACTCCGCCAAACTCGAGGACTTCCCCGGAAAATCCAAGCCCATCGAGCTGTGCATGCAATACCGAGGGCACCTGACTTCGCTCCGACATACCAAGGACCGGGACCAGCAGGAACCGGGAGGCATACGGCACAAGATCACCGAGCATCGCCTCCGTCGCCTTGTCTCGCATCGCCCCAAAGATCATGGTCCACCCCCCCGACACCGGCAGCTCATCCAAGGTCCCCGCCAAGATCCGACAGGCCGCCGGATTGTGCGCCCCATCCAGGACAAGCAGCGGCTCCCTTCGGAACAAATGGAGACGCCCCGGCCACGTGACCGCGGCAAGTCCTTGCAATAGATGCGATCGCTCGATCATCCAGCCCATCGCCTTCAGCTGAGCCAACACGCCCAGGGCCACACGGAAGTTCTCACGCTGATGCAAACCAACCAGGGGACAATCGAAGTCAAAATCCCCCCAAACCGTGCCCTCAACCCGCAATCGCTGCCCAGACCAGTCGCCGCCGATTGCATGGACCCTGCCAAGAGTCTCCACACCCGAAAAGGGCGCGGAATTCGCCAGCGCGCGCGAGTGCAGGACCGCGCTCGCCTCCGGCCCCGTCTCACCACTGACCACCGGTATCCCGGGCTTGATGATTCCGGCCTTCTCCGCCGCAATCTCCGTCAGCGTTGAACCGAGGTACTCTGAATGGTCCATCGCAATGTTTGTGATCACCGAGATCAAGGGTGTCACCGCATTCGTGGCATCGAGCCGCCCGCCGAGGCCCGTCTCCCAGAGGACGACATCGCAATGCTCCCGCGCGAAACAGAGGGCAGCCAATCCCGTCGTGATCTCAAAATAGCTCGGGCCATACCCCGTAGACTTCTCCATCGCCTCCACCACAGGGATCATCTCCCTGAGCAACGACGCCATCACCATCGACGCAATCGGACGCCCGTCGACACGGAACCGTTCGCGCACCGAAACCAGGTGCGGGGAAGAAAAAAAGCCGGTGTGATACCCACCGGCGCGCAGAACCGATTCGACCATGGCACAGACCGAGCCCTTGCCGTTGGTGCCCGCGACATGGATGAACGGCATCCCGGCCTGCGGGTTGCCGAGCCGCTCAAACAAGAGGGAGATCGTCTCGAGCCCGAGCCTCTGTCCAACCCTTCGCGTCTGGGCAAGCCAGTCATAGAGCCGACCAGTTTCGTCGACCATTTCACCCTCCCCACTCGTAACCAAGGCACTCACGCCGACTCGGACGCGGACGCATCGCGAACCGCTGGTTCGCCCTTCCCATCGCCCCCTTCCCGCTCGGATGCCCCGGCGGCAAAAGAGGTGAACCCATCCAGCAGGTCCAGGAAGGTCGAAATCCGTGCCTTCAATTCCGAGCGCGGGACGATCTGATCAATCAGCCCATGGTCGAGTAGGAACTCGGCCGTCTGGAAGCCGCTGGGCAACTCCTCGTGCGTCGTCTCGCGAATCACACGCTCGCCGGCGAACCCAATCAGTGCCCCCGGCTCCGCCAGGATCACATCGCCCAACGAAGCGAAACTGGCCATCACCCCGGCCATTGTCGGATGGGTCAGGATGGAAATGTAGGGGAGCCTCGTCTCCCGCAATCGGGATAGCGCACCGCTGGTCTTGGCCATCTGCATCAGACTCAACATGCCCTCATACATGCGGGCACCCCCCGATGCACAAACCAATATGAGAGGAAGACGCTCCTCTAAGGCGCGCTCGGCCAGACAGGTGATACGCTCGCCAACCACCGATCCCATGCTGGCACCCAAGAAACTGAAATCCATGATCCCCAAGGCCGTCGGACGACCGTGGATGCTGCACACACCAGTCACGATCGCGTCCTGCATCCCTGTCTTCTTCTGATTGTATGCGAGTTTTTCGGGATACGGCGCGACCCCTGTGAACTCAAGCGCATCGACGCTCTCCAGATTGGAGTCGTGCTCCTCCCAGCTGTCAGGATCGGCCAGACATGCCAAGCGCTCCTTGTGCGTGATCGGGAAATGATAGCCACAGTGGGGACACACTTGCAGCGAATCGGCCAGGGCCTGCTGAAACAAAACGCCGTCGCAACCGGGGCATTTGCGCCACAGCCCAGCGGGGATGTCTCGCTTCTTCTGCTTTGGGGTTATGTACTTCGGTTTCTTGAAGAATCCCATATCCGCGGCCCTTGCTGAAGTGACAGGATGATTGTTCGATCGAAAGGCAACGACGGAGGCTCGGCCGCCTTCGCGCACCGCTATTGTAAAGGCCACTTTCAACCTGGTCAAAATCCGCCGCGCGCAAAGGTGATCGCTCCAATCCGCCGCGGACGCTCCACCTCAGGTAAGCGCTGCAAAACCCGAGCCACCGCCGTCAACGTCGCACCCGTCGTCGTCACGTCGTCCACCAAAAGGACCCGCTTGCCGGCAATCGCCTTCGAGGAACGTACAGAGAAGGCCCTTTGCACATTCAGCCGCCGACCTGCCGCCGAAAGCAGCGCCTGGGTTTCGGTCGACTGATGGCGCCGAACGACACCGGTTGCCAACTCCATGCCCCATTTCCGCGCCAGACCGCGGGCGAGAAGTTCGGCCTGATTGAAACCACGCTTGCGTTGGCGCCGTGGATGAAGGGGCACCGGCACAAGCAGATCCCATCGGCTGCGGACAGCCGGCTCGGCCATCGAGATGCACCGACCCATCAGGTCCGCGAGATCCCCAGCCAGCCAGGTCGCTCCGTCGTATTTGAACCGGTGCAGCAGCTCACGCGCGCCCCCCTTCAGATAGAAGCCGGAGCGCATCCAACAGATCCCCAGTGCAGGCCTGCGCCGCCGACAGGCCTGACACCGCAGATCGTCCCCTCGGCCGGACCCGAGCGGGCGCCCGCATACACCACAGATGGGCGCCTCAATCGTGGCCAGCCGCCGCCCGCAATCCGGACACAAATAGCGGAAAGCATCCGGCCCCTCCTGCCATATCCACAGCTCACGGTCACACAAAGAACAGGCCCGAGGATACACCAAGTCCAACAGGACCAATAAGCTCCTGCCCAATTCCGTCGCCACACGGCAGCACGCCGCTTTCATGCATGGCCTCCGCTCCTGGCGCATGCCGCCCTGAGCGAGCCGCCACAGCCGCACGCTCAACAGGCAGATGCCCCGTATGCCGAGGAGAGCGGGTGCATACGAGTCGTCAAACGCTATTATGTTCCGAATCGGACTCAGGAACGAGGCATTTCACCATGTACCACCAGACCAGCCCCCAGGCGCCAAGGATCAGAACGATCCCGATCAGCCCGTCAATGGCGTGCTTGGAGCCGACCAGCCAGACCCATTTGTGCGGCGTTCGCTCGGTGGTCTCACCGATCCAGCGGATCATGAAAACCCACCCTGCGTGCAGGCCCATCCCCAGCGTCAGGCGCCCCAGACGATGCCGCAGGGAACCGAGAAACAAACCCAATAGAAACAGCGATAACATCGCCAAGTACATCCCGCGCTCCGGATGGAAGTACCGGAAACAGGAAGGCAACGCCGCAAGCCCGGCATACCACTCCGTGCCCGACATCCCTTCCGGCAATTCGGGGCCGCGTAGGTAGTGGGGGATCATGTAGATCAACGCACCGAGCGCAATCCCGACCAACTTGCCCTTCCAAGCCGTCAACCAACCCTGCATGACGCCGCGGAAGAAATACTCCTCCAGCAAAGCGATCACCCCGCCGGAGACCAGGCCGCCTCCAACGATCACCGCGAAGTCGACCGGGCGCAGCCCAGGCGTCATCGGCCGCCAGCCCATAGCCAGTTGCAACACCCAAATGGGGATCAGGGTCAAAAGCCCGATCCCAAAGCCGACCGCGATCTCCCGCCGCCAACCCTTCGGGAAGCGCCATCCGATCGAGGCCTTCGAGGGATGCCAGCCGCGCCGCAACATGTAGAACAGCACCCCGGCGAGCCAGACCATGAAGATGCGGTCGAACAACCGGCCGAACTTGATCGAGTCACGCGCGATCGCGGCAGCAATGGAACCCTCCCAGCGATACAAAAATGAAGTCAGCAATGCCGAAACCAACACGCCGACCAACGCCCAGCCGGCAAAGAACCCCAATCGCTTTCCCGCCTCACTCCCTCGCTGCCGAAGTTCTGTCACGAGTCTCCCCCGTTCGTGGTCTGTGCCGTTGAATCTCATCGAGTCGCCGCCATTTGCCATAGAGAGCTCCTATGCAAACACCCCTGGACAATTGGCTTCCGGCCAGGATCGGTCCGTATGTGCCTCTCCGGTTCATTCGCAGTGGCGGCTTTTCCTCCATCATCGCGGCCCGCCATGAAAAGTCAGGGCAACGTGTCGCCCTGAGAATCCTGTTTCCCAGATACAAATTCAACTGGGGCCTCCGCCACAATTTTCTCCACGGCGCCAAATTGCTCCGCTCGCTGAACCACCCGAATTGGCTGGTTGTCATGGAGTCAGGTAAGAGCCATGGCTTGATCTATACCGCCATGGAACTGATCGACAGCGGGACCCTCGGCAACCTGATCCTCGAACAGGCCGAAACCCTTCGCAACCACGCCATGCCGGTCATGCTCGGCGCCGCCCGCGGCCTTTCCCACCTCCACGCCCGTGGCTGGCTGCACCTCGATTTCAAGCCAGAGAACGTCCTGATCAAAGCCCCCTGGCAGCCGATCCTTATCGATCTCGACCTCGCCCGGCGCCTGCCACGCAAACGCGAAAAGGGCAAACGCGTCCGCCGCGTGCCGGGAACCCCCGCATACATGGCCCCCGAGTTGCTTCAAAACCACCGGATCAGCGAACGCTCCGACGTCTTCGCCTTCGGTGTCACTTGCTTCGAGATCCTGACCTTCCACAAGCCGTGGGGCACAACCCCGCAGGAACTCTCCCTGGCCTATTCCAAGCGTGAGGGACAGCCCCCGCTCACCCTGCGCTACTGGAATCCGACTGTCTCCCCGGCCCTCGCCGGCATCATCCACCGGTGTATTCAACTCAACCCTGAGGATCGCTACCCAACCATTCATATGGCCCTGCGTGACCTGGAACGGATCGGCGATCAGACCCTCGTCCATTCCGATCCCAAGGATCCCCTCTTCGACACGGTCATGCTCCGGAGCGCAGCACCGGTCAGCACCCCACCGCCTGAATCACCAGAACCCGGCCGGCCCCAGATGACCCCAAAGCCGTATTGGGTAAAAAAACAGCCGGGCGGGTATTAGCCCGCCCGGCTGTTCAAAAATCTGGCGATCAATTTAGATCAAGCCGGCTTCCAGGAGGCCTTTGTAAACCCCCTTCTTCTCCAAGGTCCGCAGGCCGCGCGCAGTGAGGCGCACCACAACAAAGCGCTTCAGCTCGGGAACCCATAACCTGCGACGCTGCAAGTTCGGCTCAAACCGGCGACGGTTGACCGCGGTCACGTGACGGCCAATGCCGCCCTTCTTCTTGGCGAGACCTTTGCGCAGAATCCGATTCCCAACAACCGGCTTCTTTCCTGTTATCTGGCAAACTTTACTCATGGTTCATCCCTCTTGAAATGGTGAAGTGCTTTCTGTAACGCACGCTCGGTCCAATGTAAAGCGGACTGGACTCATAACATTGACAGGGGTTGGGCAAAAGTCCAGAAGCAGGGAGAATAATCAGAGATCTGAAGGAAAGAAAACCGCCCCCTTTCGAATCCGGGTGCGACCTGGCCCCGAAGGCGGGATTCGACAATCCTCGCTTTTCAGATCAAGCTTTTCATCTATAGGAACATGCCCTGCCCCGCTCCTTCGATCCGATCAGATCCGGACCAGCACGCCACGACCAGTATGGAGTGAATCATGCCGAACTGCGCCCCGTCCGAACCCTCCAGCCCGCAATGCGAGTCCCCAAGCTCAAGTCGTCCGCTGTGGGCACCCTGGCGGATCGACTACATTCGGGGAGAGCGGCCTGATATCAAGTGCGTATTCTGTCACGCCGCAGCCTCCGAAGATGACCAGCAGGCCCTCGTCCTCGCACGCGGCTCCAGCTGCTTCGTCATCATGAATCGCTACCCGTACACCTCCGGCCACCTGATGGTCTGCCCCAACCGCCACCTCCACGACTTCAACGAGCTGACGACCTCGGAGCTGACCGAGATCATGTCCTATACCCAGAAGGCCATCGCCACACTCCGCACCTGCATGACCCCGCAAGGCTTCAACGTCGGCTTCAATCTCGGCGAAGCCGCCGGCGCGGGCATCGCCGATCACATCCACCTCCATATCGTCCCACGCTGGTCCGGTGACACCAACTTCATGCCGGTCCTCGCCCATACCCGGGTCATGCCCGAAGCCCTTGACCAAACCTGGAAGTTGCTCGTCCAAAACTGGTCCTAAAACCCTCCCGCAGTTCCCCTCAATGCCGGCTCGCGCAAACGCTCCGGCCCCGATGGAACCCCTCCACTGAGACCATGACTCGACGCTCCCTCCAACACAGCGCCCTGATCGGGTTCGCCCTCCTCGCCGCCGCCACCCCCACCTACCCCTGCGATATCCCGGTCTTCCGCTACGCACAGGAGCGATGGCCCCTCGCCCCCTACGAGCTCTACTGCAACCCCGAGTCCACCGAGCTCACCCAAGTCCTCCTGCAGCACCAGGCCAACCTCCAGCCCGCACCAGCCCCACCGGAACCGGCCGACGCCCCACCCGGACTCCACCTGATCCGCCCCTACGCCAACGGCAATCGCGAGCTCATCTGGTCCGGAGACCCATCCACCACATCCCTGCAATCCATCCTCAATTCTCCCGCCAGGACCCGTATTCTCGAGTATCTGGCCGACGACTTCGTCGCGGTTTGGATCTTTCTCGACCCCGAAACCACCCAGGACGACGCGGGCTTCCAACTTCTCGAAAACAACCTCCGTGCCATGGAGTCCACCCTCCAGTGGCACCGCGAATACCTCGATCTACTCAAGAAGAACAGACTCCTCGCACCTCCCCCCGACATCCGGTTCGCAGCGGTTCGCATCAGCCGGTCCGATCCCAACGAACAGGTCCTCATCCGCCAGTTGCTGACCTCGGAATGGGACCTCGCCGAAGCGAAAGGCGCTATCGCCTTCCCCGTCTACGGCCGCGGACGGGTGCTCTATGCCCTGGTGGGAACCGGCATCAGCGGGCGCAACATCGCAGAAGCCTGCGCATTTCTGGTCGGCCCCTGCGCATGCACCATTAAGGATGACAACCCCGGCGTCGACCTCCTGCTCGATTTCGACTGGGATGATCACATCAGCGAACTGCTCATGACCGCTGAGGAGATCGCTCCGCCCGCCGGATTCGCCAATCTCGGCGATACCCTCGCATGGGGGCCTCCCACCGATGCGGAGTCCGAACCCGTCCCCGTGGCTCCCCCCCTCACAAACGAGGCCGATGTTTCCACCGACGCCGCTCCAGCGCCTTCCACCATTCAGAGGTCCGCCCTCCTGACGATGACCGTCGCTCTTCTGGTGGTCCTGACCGCCTCCGTTTGGCTCTTGCTGAGAAAACGATGATGATACTGAACCTCACTATACCCCTCCGCCCTCACCTCCCGGCCGCCCTCCTGTGCGCCTTCTTGTTCCCCGCCTCGCTCCCAGCCTTCGATTGGCCGATGTGGCGCGCCGATGCCGGACGTACCGCCGCCGTCCAAGGGGATATCGCGGTCCCTTTGCGAATCGGTTGGCGAACCCAGTGCATCCCCCCGACTCAGGCATGGGAAGACCCGCTCAATCAGGATCTGATGCAGTTCGATCGCATCCTGGAGCCGGTCGCCGCCCACGGCCGGCTCTTCCTCGGATCGAGCACCGCCGACTGCCTCCAGGCCTACTCCCTAAACAACGGACAACGGCTCTGGACCTTCTTCGCTGACGGCCCCATCCGCCTCACGCCCGCCCTCTGGGAGGATCTCGTCTTCTTCACCAGCGACGACGGCTTCCTCTATTGCTTGCGCCAGGAGGACGGCAGCCTCGTCTGGAAACACCAAGGCGTTCCGCGCGATCGTCTCCTACTCGGCAACAGCCGCCTGATTTCGACATGGCCCGCCCGTGGCGGACCCGTCGTCGGCGAGGACGGCACCGTCTACTACGCCGCCGGCATCTGGCCGTTCATGGGCATCTTCATCCATGCACTCGATGCGAGGACCGGCACCGTCCGCTGGACCAACGACGGCTCCGGCGACATGTACATCCTTCAGCCGCACAATTCCCCCGCCTTCAGCGGGGTCGCCCCCCAAGGCAATCTCGTTCTCGTCGGGGAGACCCTGCTCGTTCCCGGTGGGCGCTCCGTCGCCGCGGCCTATCACGCTAAAGACGGTCGCTTTGCATACTACCATCTCGCGGAAAACCAACGCCGTGGCGGTGCCTTCGTCTGCGGCAAGGGCGGCATCTTCCTGAATTACGTCCGTGACGGGATGACCGACCTCTTCGCCCTGCAAAACGGTGCCGCCATCCTGCGCGACTTCGGCCGCCTGCCGGTCCTGGGTGACCATGCCATCCTCAGCGCGGACCGCACCATCACCGCCTTCGCTCCACAATCGCTGCGGCAAGAGGAAATCGTCACCGAAAAAGACGGGGAAAAGAGTGTCAAACGAGTCTGGACCATCGATCGGATGTGGGAATCGCAACAGGGTGCACAGGGCGATCTGATCATGGTCGGCCGCCGCGCGTTCGGCGCCCAGGGGAAAAAGGTCTTCTCCCTCGACCTCGGTCCGAATGCCACCCGCCCCAAGCTCGATTGGTCGATCGAACTGCCCAACCAAGTGGTCCGCCTCATCGCCGCGTCCGGGAAACTCATCGCCGTCACCCACTCCTCCGAGATCTACGGCCTGCTGCCCACCACCGATCCGGTCCAGCCCCGCCATGAGCCCCGCCCCTCCGCCGACGCAGAGCCCATGTCAGATCAGGTCGCGGCCCTCGCCCGCACCATCGCCGAGGCGCATCGAAACATCGAACGCTACGGCTTGCTCTATCCGCCCTGCCCCGACGGCCTCCCCGATGCCCTCGCCGAAATGACCGCGACCCATTGGATCGTGTTCGAACCTGACCCCACGCGGGCCGAGGCCCTACGCAAACGCTGGACCGACAGCGGCCTCTACGGCCGACGGATCTCCCTGGTCCGACGCGGCCTTCCAGATCTCCATACGGCACCCTACCTTGCCGCAGTCAGCGTCTTGCCCGAGCCGCCCGAGGAGACCGCCCAGTTGCTGGGGGTTTGGGAGCGGGTGCGTCCCTACGGCGGCCGACTCTTCTTCCCGGCCGAAGCGGCCGAACGCATCACCCGAGCTCTCGACACAGAAGCCCAAGCCCAATTCTTCGCGGCCGACTCCGTCGGGTGGCAGGAGCTCCGTCGAGAAGGCGCCCTGCCCGGGGCCGCCAACTGGACCCATCAGTACGGGGATCCCGCCAATACCGTCAAATCAGATGACCAACGCGTGCGCCTCCCCCTCGGCCTGCTCTGGTTCGGCGGCAGCTCCAATCTCGATGTCCTGCCACGACATGGCCACGGTCCCCCGGAACAGATCGTCGGAGGCCGCCTCTTCATCCAAGGCCTCGACTGCCTCAGCGCGCGGGACGTCTATACCGGTCAGGTCATCTGGAAGCGGGAACTGCCCAAGCTCGATACCTACGGGGTCTATTACGACCATACCTATAAAGACACCCCCCTGAGCATGGCCTACAACCAGGTCCATATCCCAGGTGCCAACGCACGCGGTACCAATTTCGTCGTCTGCGAGGACCGCGTGTACATCATCCACGGGGATGCTTGCCTGGTCCTCGATCCTGCCACCGGCGAGGACGTCGCAGAGATCAATCTCCCCCTCCCCGAACAGGAACGTCCGGTCTGGGGCTATCTCGGGATCCAGGACGATATCCTGGTCGCCGGGTTCGGAGGGGTGCGCTACTCCGATTATCTCAAGTCCGCATCGGACAACTCGATCGATTCGGATAAGGACCTCGACGCAACCTCCAGCAGGTCCATCGTCGCGTTCAATCGGTACACCGGTGCAGTGCTGTGGACCTTCCACTCCCGCCTCGGCTTCCGGCACAACGCCATCGCCCTCGGCGGTGACAGGCTGTTCTGTGTCGATGCCCTGCCCGGTCCCGTCCAAGAGGTGCTCGAACGGCGCGGCCGCACACCCTCAGGAACGCCGACCCTCTACAGCCTCGATCTGAAGACAGGCCGACCGGTCTGGGTGGAGGATGGAAGGACCTTCGGCACCTGGCTCGGCTACTCCAAAGAGTTTGATATCCTGCTCGAGTCCGGCCGGAAGAGCCGCGACACCGTGTTCGATGAACTCAACTCCGGCATGAACGCCTACCGCGCCTCCGATGGATCCCACCTCTGGAGCTCCGACGCCAGTTACGGCGGACCCCTCATCCTGCACCACGATCGCATCATCTCCGATCGCTACGCCTTCAGCCTGCTGAACGGTCAACGCCTCAACCGCCTCGACCCGATCACCGGTGAGGAACAGCCGTGGGCATTCCACCGGCAATACGGTTGTAATTACGCCATCGCCAGTGAATACCTGATGACATTCCGCTCCGCCGCCGCCGGCTTCTTCAACCTCGAAAACGACGGCGGCACCGGCAACTTTGGAGGCTTCAAATCCGGATGCACCTCCAACCTGATCGCCGCCGACGGCGTTCTCAACGCCCCCGATTACACCCGCACCTGTAGCTGCTCCTACCAAAATCAGACCTCGCTCGCCATGGTCCACATGCCTGAGCTCGACTACTGGGTTACCTACACCGGCGGCATCGGGGCCGGTACCATCCGTGAACTCGGCGTCAATTTCGGTGCGCCCGGTCATCGCCGCGACCAGGAGGATCGCCTCTGGATCGCTGTTCCCAACGTGCCATACCTTTCAAGCAGCAATAAAGATACCGGCTTAAGCGATCAGGTCGCCGTCAAAACTCAAGGCGGACGCCCCTTCACGCGCCATCCCTTCAACCTGCCGGATGAATACGCGGAAAATTGGATCCTCGCTTCCGGACTCGAAGGCGTGGAGTCGATTCGAATCCCCATCAACACCGAATCCCCCGTGCAGTGCGAAGTCCGCATCCTGTTTTGTAAGCCCGATCTGACCGAGCTGGAACGCTATCAGTTTTCCGTGGAGATCGAAGGCGAGCCGGCCACGGATTCCAAGCCGGACATTGACCTGAGCGCAGATTGGACACCAAGCGAACTCGCCTGGAGCGGAGTGATCCAAGACGGTCACCTCGACCTCAAACTCCAGGCCACGCACCCACAAACCAGGACCATCATCAACGGACTCTACCTCAGTACCCACGCCATGATCCCGGAAGGGGAGTAGTGGGAACGGAGAAGCGGACTGTTTGTCGTTCGAAAAGGTCAATGGCGATGCAAGATCGGGCCTCGCTATCGGTCTCGGTATCGAAAGGACGCGGGATGGGATTCGGACACGAGAAAC
>ENA-UOOH01001735-UOOH01001735.1-fermentation-metagenome-genome-assembly--contig:-NODE-1735-length-20452-cov-20.640290_pt1 | contig 20452 bp, 16 predicted proteins | sample MGYA00245778_ERZ724025 | MGnify/ENA primary metagenome ERZ724025 (study PRJEB28704, sample SAMN03018313) | fermentation metagenome | biome: anthropogenic terrestrial biome; feature: soil... | reverse complement strand
CTTCTTTAAAATGGCTGTTCCAATCATAGCTTTCAAATGCATCAATGGTTAAAAAATTTTTCGCGGCATAGTCACCAAAATGAAAAACGTCAGCATTTAAATCCTGGCATTTTTTTATAAGTGATGTGATTCCTTCTTTAACGCTTTTTTTAAAGGTCTGCTCCAATAGTGACTGAAGTTCCGGTTGTTCATAATTTATCATGCTCTGTACGGCAAGTAAATCCGCATCCAGTTGAACTTTGAGCCGAATAACAGGCTTAGCTCCCTTGCAATCAACTTCAATATCGGGCTTTTTAGAGGCTCTAACGTCTAATGGTATAATCAATTCAGGTTTCTTAGGATCTTGCATTGTAAAGGAACCTTGCTTGAACTCGCCCCTTGTCATGAGCAAAAACCGGGTCTCATCCCCATTCAGTTCACCCACCATCTTATCGCCGTTAAATAATGCAGTACCCCATACCTCAATTTTGTTTTGGCCGGTTCGCGGAAGCTGGCCCGCAAAATAGTCTCCTCCTGTTTTAAATTGTGTCCCCCAAGGTTCACCTTTCTCAGCAAAACTTTTTGAATCATTTACCGAGGCCATCGCTGAAATGGCCTGACCGTAAGGAGACTTGAGGCCCTCATAGAAGTTTTCAAGAGTAGTGTGCGGAAAAAAACCGATATTTTCACTTGCGTGTGTAAGCACTTGAAAACTTTTTGATATAGTCGTCCCAATAACCGGCTTAATCTCCTTTATAAAATCTATAGCTCTCCCCTTCACAACAAATACATGGGCGCTTCTGCGCATCTCATGGAATCTGCTTAAGGACGCTATATATTCCCCGATCAGCCCTTCTTCAGCCAACTCTTCAGAAAACACAATGATCTGCGTATGTGAGAAATTAAGCTTTCTTGGTAATGAGGCATTTAACATGTCGATGCCTGTAAAGAACGAGGGCACATCAATAGAAGCATAACTGTGTCCGCTCTGCTCATCTCCGCCGCTGCCGGATTGTGACTGCCCGCCGCCGCCACTGCCGGATTGTGTCTGTCCTCCGCCTTCTTTCATGGTGGGAAACTGTATCGTTAATCGCCATTTATCGGATATTCCCTTATCGACGCCTATGGCAACAACATACAGCATATCGTCCATTTCGTGAGCATCATAGCAAGCTGTTAAACTTAGCAGAAAAGTGCCTAAAATCAATAGGATGATTACCTTACGCATTTAGTAGTACCTACCTTTTTCCTGACCAATGCTGCTATCAAGGCTATCAAGGCCAATCCGAAAAGCGGCAATGAACCCCAATTCCTTATCAACACAACATACCCCAAAATAATGGATATGATATCCTTATGCATTAAAGCGACTGCATAAAGGATAGTACAACTGCCAATTATGATTGGCTTTTTGTCCTGTATTCTAAAAGTTTTACAGAATATCCATATGAACGAATAGAAAACCAAGGATGCCGATATAAAACTGCCGATAATCCATACATATAGAAATAATGGCTCAACTCTCTGCACAAATCTTCCATAATCTATAAGTGTTGACATCGCATACATAGGCGCGGTTATTTCTTGGGCTACGTAATACGGGAAAGTCAATGAATAAGATAGACCCGATACAGAAATAATCGCAGCAGACAGCAAAATACCGGTTATGCCCTCTTTTTTAATAAACTTAACACCCTGAAAGGATTTAGCAAATATCGCGAGTATAATCACTTCACCGTAAACGGAACTTCTTACAATACCATGAAAAGCAATTTTATCTAATCCATATCCAAAGATGGGGAACAAGTTATTAATATTATAATTCTGTATACCCAGAAGTAGTACGACTAAAAAACCGGCTAACAAGGCATAAATTAAAAGCTTTGAAAGCCTTGCAATACTCTCTAAGCCCAACAAAGAAAGAGTAAGAATACAGGCAATAAAAATACCGATAATGAACCAGTTGGGACTTAGAGGAATAACGAAAACCTTTAGAAATTCCGATAATTCATTTACTCTGGTAACAGAAATAAAAAACATGTATATTCCTAATATACCCGAAAAGATAAATCCAACAGCTCGTCCTAAGGTTATATCAAATATTTCCACGATGTCTTTGCCCGGGAAACGCTTCAATAGTAAATAAATGAAGCAAAAACCCACAAGAGCAACTGCAGCTGAAATTAGGGTAGTATACCAACCTGCGTTGCCTATAAGCCCTGCAATTATTGCCGGGCTTGAGAAAAATACTTTAGAAGTTATTGTTACCGTGATAAGGCATACGGCTTCCTGAACACCGAATTTCCCCTCTTTAATCATTTGCCGTTACCTCTTTTAGCTTGCTGTATCCAGCCTCGCACTGTGCCGTTCGTTCTTTTCCTGTTGTTTGTATTAAGAAAGTCCGGTCTTTCTTTGAGCGTCCAAGGAGGGACCATGATACCAATATCATGATTTGCTTTCGTTTTCGGTGCAACAGGACTGAAGTATGGCACACCAAAGGATTTCATGGAGCAGGCAAGACCGCCAAAAATGAAAATACCCGCCGCAATACCGTAAAAGCCCGCAATCACACCAAAGAAAATAAATATAAACCTCATTATCCTGACCCCAAATGCTATGCTAAAATTAGGAATTGCAAAGCCGCACAATCCAGTAATTGAGACAACCATAATTAATATAGGGCTCACAATACCTGCGGCAACAGCTGTCGAGCCCAGAACAATAGCGCCGATAATGCCTAAGCTTTGGCCAATTGCCCCAGGTAACCGTATCCCTGCTTCCCGCATAAGCTCGAAGGATAACTCCATGACCAGAAGCTCCAATATTATAGGGATGGGGATATTCTCTTTTGCCTTGGAAAAAGAAAATAGAAGTTCGGTGGGAATCACTTCCTGATGATATAAAGTAAGGGCAATAAAAAGGCCGGGTAAAAACATTGCAAAAAAGGCGGCAACCATTCTAATAAGCCTCAAAAATGTGCCAAATTGCCAACGAAGGGTTCCATCCTCAGCGGAGTGGAAAAAACGAAAAAATGTTATCGGGACTATACTTGCATATGGTGAGCCATCACAGATAATGGCGACCTTTCCGTCCATTAAAAAGGATGCCGTTCTATCGGGTCGCTCGGTGCTTAATATTTGAGGGAACAGAGAAAAAGGGTGATCCTCAATCAGTTGGTCTAATCCACCATCCCCCGCTATAAAATCAATATCAATGCTGCTGATCCTTCTCTTTACTTCCTGCACAATTTTGGGATTGGTGATACCCTTAATATGCATAATCGCGCAGGCCGTATTTTCTGCCTTTCCAATAGGCATCATCTCGGTAACAAGGTCTTTGTTTTTAATGATTTTACGCACTAATGTCAAATTTGTGCGCAGATTCTCAGTAAATGCCTCTTGGGGCCCCTTGATTACAGATTCGTCTAACGGCGTGGAAACACTTCTTTTTTCATATCCGCGGCTTTCGATGAGAACACATTCTTGATTGCCTTCAACAAAAAGTGCGGTAAGGCCGTTTAGTATCTGCTTGATAATTTCCTTATAATCTGTCTGCCTAATAACCTGATTAATTGCAAGAAGATTATCTGTGATATAATCAACACTTATTTTCGTGTTTTTGTTGTTTTTTTGCTCTGCCATCAATTGACGCAGAATATAATCGTTTATGGTGTTCTTATCGACCATACCGTCAATATACACAATAAAGGCATTATTTTTCTGCACTACTTTAAATTCCCTGATGACAATATCTTGATTGGTAGAGAAATGAAATTCCTGCTTCATTTTTTGTAAGTTTTTCTTCAGATCTTTAGACACATTATTGCGGTTGTCCTGATTTTGATCCGCTGTAATACCGTTTGTTACTTTTGGAGTATCTTCCTGTTTTTTATTCTTCATTACTCTTTTGAGCGTCTGCATTATATTTTTCGACGGCTGATGAAGGATGTTCTCCTCATTTTCATTGAAGTTTTGGGCGGCCGTTTCTGATGTTTCAGGCGCTTCGCCGTTTTTCATATCCTCTTGCTCGTCCTCAAGCAATTCAAACCGCTCATTATTTTTTGGTTCTTTGTATATAACAATATTTTTTATGACCGAAATAACACTCATCTACCTACCACCTTGGGGCTTTTTTGTTTATTTTCTTCTAAATCGTCATTATTATACTGAAAAGGCGCAAATCCTTTTTATTATTTTAGGCTATCCAGTTAACTCCGCAGCGCCAAATTCGTGAAAAAATGACAGTTCCCATGTTAGACTTGAACCTGTCTGCTCATAAACACTTTTCCATGCAATGCATCATAACATTACGAAAGACTGCACTAAAGGTTTAATCCTTCGATGCAGTCTTCACTTCGAGTCTCCGCTTGAAGAGAGTCGGTCAAAAATTTACTTGTTTTAGTAAATCCCTAAGTTGAACTCCCTTTCGGAGGTCTTTTGTTTTTATTAAAAAAGATCGATTAAATGCACTGGTTACTTCCCATTTGCTCACCATAAACTGTAAAAATAAGTAATGATCATTTCAGTTTTTTACCTGCGTGCTTACCCGTGCTTACCGCTTTTATATGCAACAAGGGAGCAGACAGGCATGTTTTGGCTTGTGAATTTGTCTTCATATTCGGTTGTAACATTGTTCTGAGAAAAATCGCTGTTATGAAGATTGTAGGTATTATCTTCAATAAGAAAACCTGAAAGATTAAATTGTTCTATGGAATAATCGAACAGATCACGATTGTCGGTCTTTAAAGCAATAACACCGTCATTGTATAACAACTTTTTGAACATTTCAAGAAACCGGATATTTGTTAGCCTTCGTTTAGCATGCCGCTTTCTTGGCCACGGGTCGGAGAAGTTTAAATAAATTTTTTCTATTTCACCCGGATCAAATAGCTGCATGATATTTTCTGCATCCGCATGAATTATAGCGAGGTTGGAAAATCTCTCCTCGTGTATTTTTTTAGTGAGCTTCACTAAAACAGAGCCAAATTTCTCAATGGCAATATAATTAATGTTTTGGTTCTGCCTTGCAAGAGTCGTAATAAACTTGCCTTTTCCGGAGCCAATTTCAATGTGTATAGGATTTTTATTAGAGAAATATTCAACCCATTTTCCCTGAAGCTTTTCAGGTTCCTCTATAAAATTCGGATGTTCCCGGATTATCTCAATAGCACCCGGTATATTTCTAAGTCTCAAGAAAAAAGCCTCCCTTTATCAATAAACCATATGTTGGCATTCAAGCACTAAAAATGCACCCGAACTACGCATAATAAGTATTATACAAGGTGCTGCAACCTTTGTAAATATATTATATCATACATAAAAATGTGTAAAATAGTGTAATTGTATTGTGATATGTAGTAAATTTAACGCAAGAAGCTTGACTCCCAATGCAATGAAGCAAGTATTGATTTAGTTCAAAATCAGCGTGTTTTTACGCATATTTTCACAAATAAAACGAGGTTTTTATTTTAATTAATCAATTGTTTTTAGTAGTACGAGTTACTGGGGTAATCAATGCTTGCAGTTTTGGAATTAATGTTCAATCGCACAAAAGATCACAAAACACATACCGCTGTATAACAAATTTCCTGTAAGGCTTGCAGCATTACAGGAATTTGTTATAATTACAATTGTGTTTGACATAATTATTATTTAGCTGTTCAAAATATATTATAGCAAAGGAGTGTATGGTTTTAGCGTTCTGCAACGCCGTACAAATACATATGAAATACAAATTACTTGCAGTTGATATTGATGGAACCCTTATAAACAATAAGCGGGAAGTGACACCAAAAACAAAGGAATATATAAAAAAGGCAATAGATCATGGAATCGTTTTTACAATCAGCAGTGGAAGACCCATTCAGGGAGTTAAGCTCATTACAGATCAGCTTGACATAGATATACCTGTCATAACTTATAATGGCGCAATGGTGATAACCGCCGATGGTAAAAACATTATTTATTCATGTAACATGAAGGAAGAAGACGTAATTAAAATTGATAGATTTGGGAAAGAACTGGACACGACAATAGCAATCTGGTCTGGAAATAAGCTTTATACAAACCATATAGATGAAAAGGCTATCAGATACAGTCAAGTGAGCGGAACAAAGCCGCAATTGTATAATGATGTAAGAGAGCTTATCGGCCAGGGTATAAATAAAATGCTCTGGTACGATGAAATAGAACGAATTAATGCCTTTGAAAAGGAGATGCAGAATAAATTAGGTGCATCGGTTAATTTCCATACTTCCCAGCCCATTTACCTTGAGTTTGTAGATATAAACGCATCCAAAGCCATTGCTCTTGAGAAGATGGGTGAGTATTACGGTATAAAAAGGGAAGAGATGATAGCCGTTGGAGACGGATTTAACGACTTATCAATGATAGAGTATGCGGGTCTTGGAGTTGCAATGGATAATGCACCGGATGGAGTAAAAAGGGCTTCAGATTTTGTTACTCTTTCCAATGAAGATGACGGAGTAGCATATGTAATTGAGAAATTTATATTTGATAATTAGAAATTGATAAAGTGGCTGCGGTATGCACGTGAATTAGTGTACGATTAATGCAAACGCACATTGAAATATGCTTATTATCCTTGTGAATTGGTGGTATAATTCTTATATCAGCTTTGATTAAGCACTTGACTTCGCGCAAACAGTGCAGAAATCATTTATTGAAGTTTGACGCAAAGATAGAAATCATTTATTATAGTTTGACACAAAATGTGTAAAAATTGCTATTTGGATTCTATTACAAAAAGTATAGAACTCTCTAACTGAATTTAATCGTAAAATGTGCAGAAAGTACTTATTGAATCGTTACAAGGAGTAGACACAAATGGATAATTTGATTGCACTAATTAAAGAGAAGTATCCAAAACTTAGTAAAGGCCATAAAGCTATTGCTTCTTATATTATCGACCATTATGACAAAGCAGCTTTTTTAACTGCGTCAAAATTAGGGGAAGAGGCGGGCGTTAGTGAATCCACGGTAGTACGCTTTCCTTTAGAACTTGGTTTTGATGGCTATCCGAGTTTTCAGAAGGAATTGAACGGGCTGATAAAGAGTAAGCTGACATCTGTACAAAGACTTGAAGTGTCATCCGCACGAATTGACAAGGATCATGTTGTTAAAAGTGTTCTCCAGGCTGATTTGAATAAAATTAAACTTACTTTAGAAGAAATAGATGAAGGGAATATAAACTGCATTGTAGATGAAATTCTTAAAGCAAAGCACATTTATATCCTTGGTGTTAGAAGCTCAGCTTCATTAGCCAGTTTTATGGGGTTTTACTTTAATTTGATTTTTGAGAATGTGCGTCTTGTACATACTACAAGTGCAAGCGAGATGTTTGAGCAGATTGTTAATGTGGGTCAGGGTGATGTGGTAATAGGCATCAGTTTTCCAAGGTACTCCAGAAGAACTACAAAGGCTATGAATCTGGTTCGAAGCCAAGGTGCCACTGTTATCGCCATTACTGATAGCAGTAACTCACCGCTGGCAAAGTGTGCTCATTATTCAATTTATGCAAGAAGTGATATGAATTCCTTTGTTGATTCACTTGTGGCGCCGCTTAGTATTATAAATGCCATAATTGTATCGATCGGTCTTAAACGTAAAGATCAGATACAAACAACCTTGTCAAAGCTGGAAAGAATATGGGATGAATATCAAGTTTATGATCAGGGTGATATGAATCAGGCAAAGCAAACAGATTAAGAGCTAAATGAATGGAGAATGTATGGGATTAATAGGTGTTATCGGAGCCGGTCCAGCCGGGTTAGTGGCTGCCGGAAGGGCAGCGGAACGCGGACACAGTGTTTTCGTTTTTGAGAAAAATGGCTTTGCGGGTAAGAAACTCAGAATTACCGGTAAAGGCAGATGTAATATTACAAACAATTGTGATGTTGATGCGATGATATCCAATATACCTGGAAACGGTAAATTCCTGTATTCATCTCTTTATTTGTTTTCTAATGAAAATGTGATTAGTTTTTTTGAAAATATGGGTCTGCCATTGAAGACCGAGCGTGGCGGACGGGTTTTCCCTGATTCGGACAAAGCGAAGGATGTTGCAGATGCCCTTTTGCGTTACACCTCTAAGAATAGGGTTCAATTAATTTTTAATTCGAAGGTTAAAGAAGTAATAGCTGAAAATGGAGAAATTACAGGTATAAAACTGGAGGATGGCACTAAAAAGAGCTTTGATGCAGTAATTCTTGCAACAGGGGGAGTTTCATATCCCGGAACAGGCTCAACAGGCGAAGGACATAAAATGGCTGAAAAATCAGGGCATACAGTAACATCTCTAAAGCCTTCATTGATACCATTGGTGATAAAAGAAGGCTGGGTCAAGGAAATGCAAGGGCTTTCTCTCAAAAATGCAGCAATTCGTATAACAGATAAAAAAGGTCATTTACTATATGACGATTTTGGAGAGATGATGTTTACCCATTTTGGAGTAACCGGCCCGGTTATATTAAGTGCAAGTCGTCATATTCTAGAATATAATTACAAAAATGTGTTTCTCCATATTGATTTAAAGCCTGCATTATCCGAAGAGAAAATGGATGCCCGATTGCAAAGAGATTTTTTGAAATACTCCAGGAAACAATTTAAAAATGCTCTGGATGATTTACTTCCTAATCTTATGATTCCGGTTATTATAAAGCTTAGTCAAATTCCTCCTGAAAAGCCTGTTAATCAGATTTCAAAGGAAGAAAGGCAAACCCTTGTAAAGCTTTTAAAGAACCTAAAATGTGAAATAGTTGCATCCAGACCTATAGATGAAGCTATTGTCACAGCAGGAGGGGTAAGCGTTAAGGAAATAAATCCGAGTACAATGGAATCAAAAATTGTAAAGGGTTTATACTTTGCCGGTGAAATAATTGACGTTGATGCATACACAGGAGGTTTTAACCTGACAATTGCATTTTCGACCGGATACACGGCAGGAAATAGTGTTTAGCTCTGTTGTTTAGATATGATTCTGCTACAGACACTAATACGGGTGAATAATCATACATAATCATACCAGAAAACATATATTTTATACAAAAATAATTTTATCCTAAGTGACTGTTTTTTTGAATATAGTATATTTTTGTAAATGTCTAAAAAGCACAGTTAGCCTACTGCTAAGTATCAGACAGTAGGTTTCCATGCTATAAATTATTTCAAGTTAACACAGCAAATCTGCAATACAACCGAATTAAATAAATGAATAAGGGAATAATACGGTAATCTGACAAGAAAAATAATCTAAAGTTGTGTGATGAAAATGAGAATGGGTTGGTTTTTCATTTTTCTGTCCATAGTTATGGTTATAGTATGTATTGGAGTACAGATTTGCCGTGTATATCCAATGTGGACGGAAATACCCAAGGATGAATATATGGGAGAGCCCATGACATCCTTTCATTCGTTGGTTGAAAAAGGGAATGCGACTCTTGATATAATAGGCTTATACAAAATATATAAAGCCATTATTTATAAAAATGGAGAGCGTTATCTTCTGATTGAAAATTTCCCGGTTTCGATTGATGTAATGGAAGGAGATGTCCTTGAAGTATGGGTTCTTGAGGAAATCCCAGGCACATCTTTAATAGTAAAAAGCATCTCCGACAATATGACATTAAAGTATTCAAGAAATTCGATACCGCTAGCAAAAGGCTTACACAGGATAGGCAAAGTTTTACTGAAACCTTAACGGTTTGCCTTGTATTCAATGATTTGTTTATATATAATAAAAAGGGTCTTTTTAATCAAAGATAATGTTTGTAAGCGTTATCTCTATTTGATATGGAGGTTTTTATGGAAAAAGAGCAGTGGCAAAAGGGCTTTGGAAGTAAAGATATTGTAAGGGCTGCAATTCGCATGGCTTTGTCGTCTGACCGAGAGGAAGAAAAAAACCTTAAGCAGGAGTATTTCAGTACAGGAATAAAAACCTGTGCCGTTGATTATGGCGGTGATTTTATAACCTCCATCATGAAGATTATAGAAAGAGCTGTTGTATCAGCTAAAAGAGAAGGCGTTATAATAGAAAGCCATTTGGAAGAAGGCGCTGTTGCAGGAGCTGCGCGAGAAGCATTGTCACAGGTCACCAATAAGGCAATAGGGCTTAATGTTGGTGGGAAAATAGGCGTTGCCAGATACCATGATCATGTTGCTGTGTGCGTATTTTTTGGTATAGGGCTTCTACACTTGAATGAAATCTCCATTGGCCTCGGTCATAGGGCATTGTAACAGATAGACTATATTAGTGTTAATTTTCATTTTTTTTCAGTAGTTTGAGTTACGCAGTGGAACCAAACATTTGTCAGCTATCCGACTACTTAAGAGGTGGTTACACGATAGTGAAGCAATAGCGGTTTATAATTAAGGCTTTACAACGAAGGCTTTATAAATGGGGGAATGTGATGAAAAACATACAGATAGCGATAGATGGTCCGTCAGGTGCAGGGAAAAGCACTATGGCAAAACTAGTTTCAAAGGAATTGGGAATTCTCTACCTGGACACAGGCGCTATGTATCGCACAGTTGCGCTTAAAGCACTCAAAACAGGTGTTGATACAAAAGATAGTGCTGCACTGTCTGAAATGGTAGCTGATATTGTTATAGATGTTATTTATCATGATGAACAGCAAAAGGTATATTTAGATGGCGAGGATGTAACAGGAGAAATAAGAACGCCGGAGGTTACCGTGGGTTCATCTGATGTTGCTGTTGTTCCTGAGGTTCGTAAAAAGATGGTTGAGCTGCAGCAGGAAATTGCAAAAGCAAAGAGTGTTGTAATGGATGGTCGTGACATAGGAACCCATGTGCTTCCGAATGCCGATGTTAAGATTTTTCTAACTGCTACACCGGAAGCCAGAGCTAAAAGAAGGTACGAGGAGTTAAAAGAAAAGGGAGCTTTAAAGCAAAGCTTTGAAGAACTTAAAAAAGAAATGGAATATAGGGATCAAAATGACAGTAACCGTAAGGTTTCACCGCTCAAAAAAGCAGATGATGCTATATTGCTTGATACAACCGAGCTTTCGATAGAAGATTCAGTTAAAATGATACTTAATATTGTGAGGAAGATGAGTTAATTATGTACAGATTTGTTTGCTGGTTAAGTAAAATATTTTTTAAATTGTTCTACAGAGCTATTTTGGAAAATCTTGAAAACGTACCTGAAGACGGAGCATTAATTATTTGCGCAAATCATATCAGTCTTCTTGATATGTTTTTATTTGGTCCTCCGATACTCCCGCGGAAAATCCATTTCATGGCAAAGCAGGAGCTATTTAAAATTCCGCTATTGTCCGGAATTTTAAACTCAATTTGTGCTTACTCCGTAAATAGGGGGCGCGGTGACTTAAACTCAGTTAAAACAACATTAAAACTACTCGATGACGGTAAAGTTGTAGGTATATTTCCGGAAGGAACCAGAAGAAAAAAAAACAAGAAAAAGATTAAACCGAAATATGGAGCTATTTTGTTTGCGTTGGAATCCGGCGCGCCCATCCTCCCCATAGGGATAAACGGTAATTACAGGTTGTTCTCAAAGCTCAGGGTTGTTTATGGGAAGCCCTATTACCTTCCTTATGAAAAAGGAGAAAAATTACCGAAGGAGGAAATGCAGCAATTAGCAGAACAGCTTATGGAAAAGATATACTCTTTGGTTGATTTAGAATAACATGAAGATTTAATTTGTTACAGCGATAAGTGAAAAAAATGAGAGATTATTAATGGAGGGAATTATGGCAAAAATTATAATGGCTGAAAAAGCCGGTTTTTGCTTTGGTGTAAACAGAGCTGTTAAGCTGGCGTTTAAAACATGCCAGGAAAACCCTGACCATACATGCACATATGGAGAGCTTATACACAATCGTCAGGTAAACGAAAAGTTTAATGAATTGAATGTTAGATGCGTTAAAAATACTGATGATATTCAAAAAGATGACCATGTTGTAATAAGGGCTCACGGAATAGGGAAAGATGTTTATACAGCTATTGCTGAAAAAGGGGCGTATACACACGATGCAACATGTCCCGATGTTAAAAAGATACATAAGCTTGTTGATCAGAAGCATAGTGAGGGTCATAATATTATTATTGTTGGGGACAGGCAGCACCCGGAAGTTATTGGAATAAATGGCTGGTGCAACAATGAAGCATATATTTTATCTGAGGAAAGTGAAGTCCAAGAATTACCTGATGTGGAAAATGATGTTTGCGTTGTTGCTCAAACCACTTTTAAACCCGAAAAGTATGAAGAGATTTACAATTTAATTAAGAAAAAGTTTGCAAAAGCCGTGAAATTTGATACAATATGTAGGGCGACAGATACGCGACAGCGAGAAGCAGAGGAGATGTCCAAAGCTGCCGATATGATGATCGTAATCGGAGGGTTTAACAGCTCAAATACACAAAAGTTGTTTGAAATATGTTCAGCTAATTGCCCGCTGACGTATAAAATTGAAACAGTGGCGGATTTACCGGCATTGGATATAAAGAAAATTAACACAATAGGGATTACTGCAGGGGCGTCAACGCCTGACTGGGTAGTCAAGGAGGTTTTTGAAACTATGGAAGAGTTAATTAACAAACAGGAGACGGAAATGTCCTTTAAAGAGGCTTTCGAGGAGTCCGAAGTGAACAGCTTAAGGTCAGGTGAGGTGGTAAAAGGTCGGATAATTGGTTACAACACCAGTGAGGTCTTTGTTGATCTCGGTTATAAGGCAGATGGAACCATTTCAATGGAAGAGTTTTTGGATGATCCTGAATTTGACCCCGAGAAAGACCTAAAGGAAGGAGAAGAAATCCTTGTTTATATAATTAAGATAAATGATGGCGAAGGAAATGTTTCATTATCTAAAAAAAGGGTTGAGTCTATTCAAGGTATGGAAGACATTGAAGTGGCCTTTAATGAGAAAAAACCTCTTGAAGCTATTGTTAAAGAAGTTGTAAATGGCGGGGTTGTTGCAAATTATAAAGGTGTACGTGTGTTTATACCTGCATCCCAAATCAGTGATCATTATGTTAAGGATCTTAACGAGTTTCTTAAGAAAAAGGTTAAGTTTGAAGTTGTGGAAATGTCAAAGAATAAACGCCGAGTAGTAGGTTCCTGCAGAAATATCCTTGAAAAGGAGAAGGAAGCAAAATTGGATGCTTTCTGGTCCGATGTTGAGGTTGGCAAGGAATATACAGGCACAGTCAAGAGTATTACTAATTTTGGTGCTTTTGTTGATCTGGGTGCAGTTGATGGACTAATTCATATTTCTGAATTGTCGTGGAAGAAAGTAAACCGTCCTTCCGATGTGGTAAAGACCGGTCAAACAGTTACAGTTAAAATTCTTGCTTTTGACAAAGACAAGCAAAAGGTTTCTCTCGGTTATAGAAAAGCAGAAGACAACCCTTGGTACAATGTAGAGAATAAGTATTCTATCGGTGATACTTTAGAGGGCAAAATAGTAAGGCTAGTACCGTTCGGTGCTTTTGTTGAGTTAGAAGAAGGGGTAGAGGGTCTTGTTCATATATCTCAAATTTCTAACGTTCGACTTGGCAAGCCCGATGAAGTGTTATCTGTTGGACAGAAAGTGCAGATGAAGGTTCTTGAAGTAAATCCTGAGCTTAAGAAAATAAGTCTTAGCATCCGTGATGTTGAACCGATTGACCCTGTCCGTGAGGAAGGCGAAGCTGCTACCGGTGAAGATGACGAACGAATTCCCACAGCTCATGTTGAAGAAATGACAAACACAATCGGAGATATTATAAACCAATAATATAAATATGCCGATACAATAAATGAGACCGAAAGCACCGGTCTTATTTATTGTATCTTTTTTTGCTTTATTATTATGTATGTATGTATGTATGTATGTATGTATGTATGTATGTTTGTTTGTTCGTAAGGAAGTATAGATAATACAATGAGGCTTACAAAGTACAGTGAACTCGTTCAGCTGAAGCTGAACATCACGCGTTTTTACGAAGTAAAATACGCATTGGGTTTCGTTGGGGAACTCTACCCCCACCTAAAAAGGAACAAGGAACCCCCACTTATAGAAGTGTGGTTCTCGGGAATTTGATGAAATTTAATAAAAAAATGAAGCTTACAAAGAGGGCTCTTCTTTGCTTGTTTAAGCAGAGTGCACAGTATACAGAGCATAAGTCAAGGGTGAACAATAAGGTTCTTTAGCAAAAAAATAGCAAAGTCACTTTTTTATGTAGGAGATATTGATGGCAGATTATAATGAGTTTATAAAAGCTTTTTATTCGATGTCCGGTATAGATTTAAATTTGTATAAAGAAAAGCAGATGAAACGTCGATTGACATCTCTGGTTGAGAAGCATGGTTTTAATAGCTTTATGTCTTTTTTTTATGCAATGAAAACAAATGTTAAGTTATACGACATATTAATAGATTTTATGACCATAAATGTTTCTGAGTTTTATAGAAATCCAGGACAGTGGAAACTTCTTGAAAATTTAATAATTCCAATGCTTAGCAGCAAAAAGAAAGGCATCGATGATATAAAAATATGGAGTTCCGCTTGCTCTACAGGTGATGAGCCCTATACTCTGGCTATGGTGCTTAACAAGTATGTTACTCTTAAAAAAGTAAAGATTTTGGCAACGGACATTGATTTAGCAGCGATAGAAAAAGCAAAGCAAGGCATCTATCCTGAGAGAAGCATAAAGGATCTACCTTTAGAATATAAATGCAAGTATTTCACTAAGTTAAGCGAGAGTACATATAAAATATCTGATGAAATAAAAGATTGTGTTAATTTTAAGCAACTTAACCTTTTAGCTGATGCTTATCCAAAGGACAACGATCTTATAGTCTGCCGAAATGTTTTGATATATTTTACCGAAGAGGCTAAGTACCAAGTATATAAAAACTTTAACCAGTCTCTAAAAATGAACGGGATCCTTTTTTTAGGGAACACTGAGCAAATAATCTCAAGTGCGAAATTCGGCTTTAAATCGATACAAACATTCTTTTACCAGAAAGTAAAGGACATTGATGATTGACGTATGTGATGCTGATACCTGCATGCTTGGATGTGGTATCACATCGCTGCCGTAGCCTATTACGCTAGCATACGACCAAAATTACCTATATAATTGGCGCAAGAAGCAGTATCTCTTCATTTCTGTTGTAAATAGAATTAAACTGTGAAATAGGAAGCGGATTTTGTCCACGCCCTGCTTCAATGGTATATCCCGGTCTTTGGAACTCCTCAATAAACCAGTCCTTATACCCGGCATAAGCAGCTTCATAAGGTGTTGAGGAAAGTGCATAGCCACTTGCTCTTGCAAAAGTCTCACCGATTTGCTGAGCTCTTGGGATCTGCATGTTTTTGTAAAGCCAATAAATAACCTCACCTTGTGTGTGGTATGCCAAAACAAGCTTGAAGTTATGTGCTCTTGTAAACTTTGCTATAGCTTGAGTTTCAGGTTCAGAGAGGGGAGAGGGACCTCCATAACGCGTCGGACCAGGACCGAATACTCCAAGAGACGGCTCTTGAGCTTTTGCTTCTTCCCAGCTTGCCGGATAATTACGATTTAAGTCTGTGCCACGGATGTTTGCTTGCCACACCTGTGAAAATGGCAACCCTGTGGTGTTCTGCTGTATGAGCTGATTATAATAGGGGTTGTCAGGCTTTAACCCTTCAAGTACAAGGTTTACTCCATCCGGGTTAACCATTGGTACTATATAAATGCTGCTGCTGTTCCATATTTCACGGACATTATAGCCTCGGATAGTTGACCCGGTTGAATACGCACGCAGGAAGTTTTCAATAAATTTCATTAAGACCGGAGCGGTAATCCATTCAAGAGAATGATGCGCCGCATTATAATGAACCTCAACAGGACCCGTACCCAATCGTATGTAATATAGATTCTTTCCAAGCACGCTTTGTCCAATGACACCTGTCTCAATAAATGGGTATCTTGCTTCAAGCCCGTCTATGTCTGTTTCTAAAATTTCATATGTATAATCGATATCTGTAAAAACTACGTCAATCCCATATGGAATAGTTATTCGCTGGCCAACTCTAAGATACAGAGGATTCACTCCAGGATTTGCAGTAAGAATGGCATTAACAGTTGTATAATAGCTCTGTGCCAATTTATATAAAGTATCACCCGGTCTAATGGTGTATGTATCATACCCGCGTAAAAAGCTTTGGAAGTAATTCCAGGTAACAGGTCCTACAATTCCGTCGGGTGTGAGGCCATTATCTCTTTGGAAAGCGATAACAGCCTGCCGGGTTTGATTGCCAAACACACCATCAATAGCACCTGGATAATATCCTATTCTGGAAAGAAGACTTTGAACAAGCTTAACATAAGGACCACGGGAACCTAAGGTTAAAGTTTCCATTCTATCACCACACATAGATATACTTTACTACATCATATAACTATATGTAAAAAAGGTTACTATATATGTTGAATTAGAAATTCAAAATAACCTCGTTATATTTCATATTCAATAAAGGGATCGGGAATAACAATCCTATGTGCTTCAGCATCGCTGACACCAACATATAAAGTGGATTTTCCGTTTTTTCCTCTAATAATTCCACCGCTGAAGATTACATCGGCTAAATCCGACTGCTTTGCATCACCCTCATCAAAATCCGCACGTATAGCAATTATTTTCATTGGTGATACCTCGCCGGTATCAGGATTAAGCGAAAACGTTATGGAATAATAATGCCTGTTTTTATATTGATCGTAGCAAGCGATATGTCCTAATGCACCTATCAGACCGTTTTTTAACAGATGAGGCTCGTTTACGCCACCCCATTCTTCAGCAATAAACTGACCGTCAAAAAGCTTGGCATTTGTAATAACCTCAGCTGTAAGCTCGTCAAGAGTGTTAATTATGGTAAAGCCAATGGTTCCGCACCCGCCAATTTCACCGTGAGGTCTTGTGAAAACACCAATTCGCCCATCCATTAATTGAACAGGTCTGATATCCTTCATCCAATCAGGACCGGTTGCAAAATGTGTTAGCTGATTTATTGTCTTCCCTCTGTAAAATAAAGTTTTCCAGCACAAGTGATCGGGATTATTAGAATCTGGGCGAACCTCTACACCACCAAATATAAGCTCTCCATTAATTTTTGTATAAAAAGGATCTTGCAGCTTAAAACTTATGGTGTTTTTCCTTGGTCTCCATACATTTTCTGAGCAGGTAAAGAACATTATATCTGAGTATTGAGTATCTCTTCCTTCAACACGTCCTGCGATTACCAGCTCGCCTTCATCCTCGAATGGGGCGGTGATGTTATATACATCCCTACCATCTACACCATCAAATATAAGCTTTTCTCCCTTATAATTATTTTTCAGGGACATATATTCATTTAGTAATTCTTTGCATGTTTGTGTTTTTGTCATAAGATTTATCATGTGCTCTCCTCAGTAAATAATAAATTTTATATTGTCTGCTAAGTTGGAATTTTTAGTGTCTGCTGTATTATAATATGTACAAGTTTGTTTTTCAACACCTTTTGTGATCTTTACATCGATTATTTTCACAAAAAGTTGCTGTTCACAGGTAACTGGGGAAAATAGGTGTGCTATATAACGAAACATAGTGGAATGTAGGTCATGCAAATGATGCGTAGTTTCCGTTATTGTATAGCTATTATACAAATATAGAGAGTGCGAACAATAACCACAAAAAAGGTGGCTGATTTAGAAAAACAGCCACCTTTTAGAAATAATATTAATTGAGGTTTAGTTATTTCGTTTAGCCTAGTGTACTATCATTTCTTATTTGCCGCTTTGTATGCTTCAAATTGTGTCCTGTATGTATTCATAACTTTCTCAAGCCCTGCTGCTCTAAGCTTTTCAATAGCTTCCGGATAGGCTTTGTCGTATTCAACAACACCACATGCTATTGGGGTCATGTATGCAGCAATTTCTGTTCGTACGTTTGCAAGCTCTGCCTGAATGCTTGTAGCATCAAACACAAAGCCACCTGCTATTGAGTCTACAGCGGTCTCGTCAACATTAAACAGGATTTTACTTGTTGCTGCGGGAGAGTTACCTGCCTGGCGTGAGAAATTAAGATTTCCAATCATCCAATCGTCAGCAAAATATAATGGGCGACCCTTAGCAAGGTCTATAATATCTTCTCTTTTCCTGTCACCTTTTTTGATGTAGTCTATTCCTTCTCTGCCGTACAGGTATAGGTCATAGTTATCCTGATTTGAATATAACCAGTTTATAAACTTGACACCTGCTTCAGGATTTTTGCTGGTTACAGGCACTGCGTTCATGTTTCTGGTACCGTAAGGTCTGAGGTTTGGCTTATTTGGAAAAAAATTAAGGAACTCAAAATCATCAACAGTAATGTTGGGATAATTCTTTTTGATATTATCTATGGAGTTTCCATAGGTTCCTGCATGTACAAACCAATCTCCGGAATCAAGCTGTGAGTTCAAATGCTCTGACTTAAATACCAATACGTCTGGATTTATCAATCCTTTTTTATACCAGTCGTTAGCGTTTTGGCAATCCTGTTTAAATTCCTCGGTTTCAAAATAACATTTTACCTCGCTTGTGTTTTGGTTAACATAAAAGATATCATCATATACCCAGAAAGGCCATGTGTCGTATGATTTATGATCTAAACCAAACTTATACACCTTTGAACCTATTAACGGTATGTAAGGCTTACGGTCGCCTTCCCATTTTTCCATAACAATCTGGAATGTCTCTGTTAATTCTTCAAAGCTCTTTGGAACAGGAAGGTTATATTTTTTTAGAATATCAAGCCTTATTGTCATTTCAGGGCTATGTGAGAATTCAACCCAGAATGCAGGAATTGCATAAATTCTGTCATTAACCTTTGCAGCTTCTATCATAATATCAGGATTGACTTTTTTAATAGCAGAACCGTATTGGGTCATATATTCGGTTATATCAGTAAGAGCACCCTTGCTAACATAGAACGATATTGGAGTTACATCATTCATTACGTTAAGAAGATCAAATTCCTCACCGGTTGACAGCATGATATTTACCTTTTGATCCCATGCATCCCAAGCTATATACTGTCTTTGCAGTTTAACACCAACGCCATCCGCCAGCATTTTTTCGTTTATCATTTCCTCCACAGCTTCATATTCAACGGGTTTGTCTCCCGGCAGCACATATTTGCATGTTATTACCTCCGGAGCACTCTCTGTTGTATTTCCTGCAGTAGATTTTGTCGTTCCCTGCGAACCTACACCGGTGTCAAAACATGCTGTCAATAATGCTGCACCCAATGCTGTAATTAAGATAAGAAGGATAATTCTTTTTTTCAATGACATCCACTCCTTTTCATATTTATATATAAACCCAAAATGGGATTTATATCAACCTTTAACTGAGCCTACAATAAGACCTTTTACAAAATACTTCTGTAAGTAGGGATACAATATAACAATAGGCCCTATTGTTATAATTGCAGTAGCCATCTTCAAAGATTCCGCAGGGGGAGTTGCTGTTCCTGTACTGCTTAAAAACTGAAGCTCCCGGAGCATTTGTATTTGTGACCTTAGCTGCAAGAGCAGGTATTGTATGGGGAAGAGCTTTTCATTATCAACAAGCATTATTGCATTCCACCAATCATTCCAGTATGCAAGCCCGTAAAATAACCCAACAGTTGCGAGAACAGGAATACTAAGAGGAAAATAAATTTTGAATGCTATAAACATATCGTTCGCACCGTCAATCGTTGCAGATTCTCTTAAGGAATCGGGTATTCCGTCCATAAAGTTCCTGACGAGAAAAAGGTTAAAAGGGTTAAACAACAGGTTTGGAATTAATAACGCGAAAATATTGTCTTTTGTACCAACTGCTCTGCAAATCAAATACCATGGAACCACCCCCGAGGTGAAAACCATAGTAATGAAGAAGTATAAGGAAAGAACATTACGGTATTTAACATGCTTGTTTGAAAGCGTATATGCAGCAAGGCCTGTGATGGTTAGTGCAAGAAATGTTCCTATAATGGTAATGCTTACAGAAATGATATATCCGTTCACAACACTTGAGCCATCCTGAAACATTAGCTTGTAAGCGTATAACGAAAATTCCTTGGGTATGAAGCTATATCCGTTTTTCATTATGGTTGACTCATCAGTTAAAGATACCATAAGGGTAAGCACCATAGGCGCAAGGCATAAAAGTGTATATAACGAAACAAAGGCGTATATAAAAGTTTTAGAAATAGTAAATTTCTTCATAATTACCTCCAATCTAGGGTCGAACTACTTTCATTAAGTGTTTATCAAATGCTCGCGGCGTAAAGCGTATTTGCAAGCAAAAACGCGTTTTGGAGCACAATTCACGCAAGCGCTCATTGAATTCTCACAATATTGCAGCGAAACCAAAACTAAATATTACGTCTAAAAAAGCGCACCTTCAGGGAAAACCTTTTTCGTTAGCTTGTTAGAGCCATA
>ENA-UOOH01001729-UOOH01001729.1-fermentation-metagenome-genome-assembly--contig:-NODE-1729-length-20504-cov-4.368135_pt1 | contig 20504 bp, 23 predicted proteins | sample MGYA00245778_ERZ724025 | MGnify/ENA primary metagenome ERZ724025 (study PRJEB28704, sample SAMN03018313) | fermentation metagenome | biome: anthropogenic terrestrial biome; feature: soil; material... | reverse complement strand
CCGACATCACGGCGTTTGTACTGGTGTTTCCTCCTGCCGACGAGGATGATAAATATTGTGTCCTGCCATATTTCTGGATACCGGAGGACAACATCGATTTGCGTGTTCGACGCGACCATGTGAGCTACGATGTGTGGAAAAAGCAGGGCTTTATTCAAACCACCGAAGGCAACGTGGTGCATTACGGATTTATCGAAGCTTTTATCGAAGAACTTGGAACTAAGTACAACATCCGTGAAATTGCCTTTGATCGCTGGGGAGCCGTCCAAATGACGCAGAATCTCGAAAATCTGGGCTTCTCGGTCGTACCTTTTGGTCAGGGCTTCAAAGATATGTCGCCGCCTACCAAAGAGCTGATGAAATTGACGCTGGAGGAGAAAATTGCCCACGGCGGCCATCCGGTACTGCGCTGGATGCTGGATAACATCTATATCCGCACCGACCCGGCTGGCAACATCAAAGCGGACAAAGAAAAATCCACCGAAAAGATCGACGGTGCAGTCGCCACCATCATGGCGCTTGACCGTGCGATTCGGTGCGGAAACGATACGGGCGAAAGCGTGTACAACACACGCGGACTGCTCGTTTTTTAATTGGAGGTAACTGCCTATGAACATTTTAAAGGGAATATTCAAAGCCCGCGACAAGCCTAAAAATCTTGGTGGGGGCACCAGCTTTTTATGGGGCGGCTCGTCCTCCGGCAAGGTTGTCAATGAAAAAACAGCCATGCAGATGACTGCGGTTTACTCCTGTGTCCGCATACTTTCTGAAGCAATCGCAGGACTTCCGCTGTTCGTCTACAAATACGGCGACGATGGCAGCAAGGACAAATATCTCGACCACCCGCTCTGGCGTGTGCTGCACGACGAACCGAACCCGGAGATGACGTCCTTTGTTTTTCGCGAAACCATGATGAACCATCTGCTGCTGACGGGTAACGCCTATGCGCAGATTATCCGCAATGCCCGTGGCGATGTTGTGGCGCTGTATCCTCTCATGCCCGACCGCATGACGGTTGACCGGGATTCACAGGGACGGCTGTATTATCGTTACAGAAAAAGCAGTGACGATGCCCCGGAAGTCAGCAAGAATAAACCTCACGATTTGATCCTCGCACCCAGCGATGTGCTGCACATTCTCGGCTTGGGCTTTGACGGGCTGGTCGGCTATTCGCCCATTGCAATGGCTAAAAATGCTGTGGGGCTTGCCATTGCCGCAGAGGAATATGGTGCGAAATTCTTCGCCAACGGTGCCGCACCAGGCGGTGTTCTCGAACACCCCGGCACATTGAAAGACCCGGAGCGTATCAGAGAAAGCTGGCAATCCACTTTTGGAGGCAGTGCCAACAGCAATAAAATCGCCGTGCTTGAGGAAGGTCTCAAATATACACCCATCGCCATATCGCCCGAACAGGCGCAATTTTTGGAGACACGGAAATTTCAGATCAACGAAATCGCCCGTATCTTCCGAGTGCCGCCGCATATGCTCGCTGACCTTGAAAAATCAAGCTTTTCCAACATCGAGCAGCAGTCACTGGAGTTTGTGAAATATACACTCGACCCGTGGGTCATCCGCTGGGAACAGGCGATGAACAAATCGCTCCTTCTCGAAAGTGAAAAACGCGATGTATTTACCAAATTCAATGTTGACGGACTGCTTCGCGGCGATTATCAGAGCCGCATGACAGGCTACGCTACGGCGCGGCAGAATGGTTGGATGTCTGCCAACGATATTAGACAGCTTGAAAACTTCGACCGAATACCGGAGGAGCTCGGCGGTGATCTTTACTTGATTAACGGCGCGATGACCAAATTGCAAGATGCCGGTGCATTTGCAAATATAACTACAACAGAAACGGAGGAAGCCTCAGATGGACAAAACAAATCGGGCGCAAAGCCCAGGAAAAGTCCCCGTCAGGGCGCGTGACAAAACACACTTCTGGAACTGGGACAATGATGAGGAATCGGGTGTCCGCACCCTTTGCCTTGACGGCACCATTGCGGATGAGAGCTGGTGGGGAGATGAAATCACGTCTCGGATGTTCAAGGATGAGCTGTTTTCCGGCAGCGGAGACATTGTCGTTTGGATCAACTCTCCCGGCGGGGATTGCGTGGCGGCTTCACAAATTTACACCATGCTCATGGACTACACTGGCAATGTCACCGTAAAAATCGATGGTCTTGCGGCGAGCGCCGCTTCGGTCATCGCTATGGCGGGTACAGAGGTGCTTATGGCTCCCACAGCACTGCTGATGATTCATAATCCCATGTCAATCGCTATCGGCGATACCGAGGAAATGCAGAAAGCCATCGCAATGCTGGACGAGGTTAAGGAGTCTATCATCAACGCTTATGAAATTAAGACCGGGCAATCGAGAGCGAAAATCTCCCACCTCATGGACGGTGAAACCTGGATGAATGCCAACAAAGCTATCGAGCTTGGCTTTGTGGACGGCATTTTGGAGGACGCCAAGCGTGGCCATACCGATGATGTGGTCTTTGCGTTCAGCCGCAGGGCGGTTACCAATTCGCTTATGAACAAGCTCATCTCGAAATCAGCTCCGAAGCAGGAGCAAAAGAAGCAGGATGCGCCTGTTGGCGTTTCCGTCGATGCGGCTATGCAGAAACTGCAAGCCCGTAAATACATTTAACGGAGGTATTTGATTATGAAAAAGGTACTTGAAATGCGTGAAAAACGCGCAAAGGCATGGGATGCTGCAAAGGCGTTCCTCGACACCCGCGCCAAGGATGACGTCCTCTCCGCAGAGGATAATGCTACCTACGACAAGATGCTGGCGGATGTGGACTCGATGGCGCGTCAGATCGCTCTTGAGGAAGACCGCGTGGCAAGAGACACCGCTATGGCACAGCCCACCAGCTCTCCCATCACGGCAAAACCTAACGCACAGGATGGAAAACCCGTCCACTTCAGAGCAACCGCCGAATACCGTGAGGATTTCTTGAACCTCGTGCGCGGCAAACGCCCCGTTCACAACGTCATGGAGGAAGGCACTCCCTCCACCGGCGGTTATCTTGTTCCGATTGAGTTCGACAAAAATCTTGTAAAGGCACTGAAGCATGAGAACGTGATTCGCTCCATTTCTAAGGTGATCACCACCGCCGCACCTCACAGGATTAACATCGCGCTCACCGACGTATCCGCCGACTGGGTGGCGGAGTCCGGCGTGTTTACGCCCAGCACGCCCACCTTCAACCAGCTCTCCCTCGATGCGTACACCCTTCGTGCGGCGGCGCTGGTTTCGGAGGAATTGCTGCAGGACTCAATGTTTGACCTTGAAGATTATCTCATCAGCAACTTTGCACTCGCTTTTGCGGCAAAGGAGGAGCAGGCATTCTGCATTGGGACCGGCGAGGGACAGCCTACCGGCATCTTTACATCAAAGGGCGGCGATGTCGGCATAACGACTGCGGGCGCTACGGATATTAAGGCGGATGAGCTCATCGACCTCACCTATTCGCTCAAAGATGGCTACAAGAAAAGCGCTATCTTCGTTCTAAACAGCGCAACCCTCGCGGGTATCCGAAAGCTGAAGGACGGCAACGGCGTATACATGTGGCAACCGTCCCTGCAAGCTGATCAGCCCGATCGTCTGCTCGGTTTCCCCGTGTATGTCTCGCAGTATGCGCCGACCATCGCAGCGGGCGCTTATACCGTCGCTTTCGGTGATTTCCAGAACTATTGGATTGCTGATCGCAGCGGCAGAACCGTACGCCGTGCGGATGAACTTCACATCGCCAACCTGCAGACCGGATTCTATGCTTTCCAGCGTGTGGACGGCAAAACCGTACTGCCCGAAGGTATCAAGCTGCTCAAGCAGCACGCTTAAGAGGAGGATTTCGCTATGTCATATAACACAAAAAACTACACCGAACAGGGCGGTGAAAAAACCGTCATCGGCGGAACGCTTGAAATCAGGGAGGGAGCCTCGGTAACGGGGCTTACCTCCACCGCCACCCCCGCTTCCGCAGCTGCCCTTGGCGGTGTGAAAGCCGTAGCCAAAGGCGCCGGCGATACTGTTGAGGCAAAAATCGGAGCGGACGGGAAACTTTATGTACCAACTTATCCTGTTGTACCGGAAATACCGATCGCCGCAAATCAAATAGACAGTGTGGCGACAACCGTTGCCGGGCTGGTGACAGACTTCAACGCGCTGCTCGCCAAACTGAAGGTAGCGGGTTTAATGGCGGCGGATGAATAACGGGAGGTGATGGCATGACGCCAGCGGATTTATTGGCTTCTGTAAAGGAGAACCTGATTTTGCAGCACAATCAAGACGACGACCTGATCCTGCGGCTGATTGCCGCCTCCGTCTCATACGCGGAGAGTTACCAGCATGTTCCCGAGGGTTTTTATACCGAAAATCTTATGCCGCCCACCACTGAACAGGCAATCATTATGCTGTCGAGCCATTTCTATGAAAGCAGAGATGGCTCGACGGCTGGTTTCTTCACCGACAGCGTACAGGCAAGTCAACAGGTGTGGAATACGGTTAATCTGCTCCTTCGGCTTGACCGGGATTGGAAGATATGAAAATTTAAAGCGAGGCTTCAATTATGAGTTATGGAAAAATGAATGCTTTTATCGATATAATCACAACTGAACCCATCAAAGATGCAGAGGGCTTTGTCACCACAGGTGACCACACCCTCGCTTCAGTACGGGCGTATAAGGAAGTTCGCAACACTACCGCAAAATGGGAACGGATTATCGGGAGCGCAGCGTTTTCAAGCGTGACCGTGCTATTTCGCTTCCGAAAAATCCCTGACTTAACCGTTACTACTTCTCATTTCATCTCTGACAGCGAAGGCCGTTACAACATCGTCAGCGCGGAGGACGTGCGCGGACGCGGGATGTATGTCGAGGTGCTGGCGGAAAAAACCGAAGGGAGCGTGAAATAAATGGCCCGTTGCGACATCCAAATGCCGGAGGATTTCCTGCTGAAGCTTGCGCGCCTTGGCGAGAAAACCGATGAAATCGTGCCGAAGGTGCTGGAGGCGGGCGGTGAAGTCGTGGAAGCAAAAGTAAAGGATAATCTGCAGGCCGTCATTGGCAGCGGCACTAAGGAAGAAAGCCGCTCCACAGGTGAGCTGCTCTCGGCGCTTGGCGTTTCCGCCGCAAGACAGGATAAGGACGGTAATTTCAATATAAAAATAGGCTTTTCAGAACCCCGTCCTGATGGGAAAAGCAATGCCATGATTGCAGGAGTCCTGGAATACGGCAAGCACGGTCAGACTCCGAAGCCTTTTCTAAAGCCCGCAAAATCCCAGAGTAAAAACGCCGCCATCGAAGCGATGAAGGCGAAGTTTGAATCGGAGGTGGACGGCATATGAGCATACTTTCGGAATTGAATACGATTTTAACGCCCATCTTGCCAGTCGAGACGGGCGTTTTCTCCGGCATCCCGCCCGACGAGTACCTCGTGCTCACGCCGATGACGGACGAGTTCGCCCTGTTCGGCGACAATATGCCGATCATCGATGTGTCCGAGGTGCGGATTTCTCTGTTTTCCAAAGGTAACTATCTGCAGCGGAAACGGGAAATCACACAGGTACTTCTCCATGCAGATTTCACCATAACAGACCGCCGGTATGTTGGCTATGAGGCTGATACCGGCTATCACCACTACGCCATAGACGCAGCAACCAGCGTGACGCTGGACCCAATTTCGCCTGACGGCGAGAGCAATTAACAAAAAGAGGAGGAATTCTTTATGGCTACTATCGGGCTGGATAAGCTCTATTATGCAAAAATCACAGAGGATGCAGGCGGCATCGAAACCTACGGCACCCCTATTCAACTGGCAAAAGCGATGAAAGCGGATCTCTCCGTCGAACTTGCGGAAGCAACCCTTTATGCGGACGACGGTCCCGCTGAGATCGTGAAGGAATTTAAGAGCGGCAAGCTCTCCCTCGGTATCGACGATATCGGCATCACCGCAGCCGAGGATTTGACCGGAGCAAAAATCGACGACAACCATGTGGTGGTTTCCGGCAGCGAGGACGGCGGTCCTGCTGTCGCCGTAGGTTTTCGGGCAAAGAAGGCAAACGGCAAATACCGCTACTTCTGGCTTTACCGTGTGGTATTCGGTATCCCTGCAACCAATCTCACCACCAAGGGCGACAGCATCACCTTTTCAACCCCCACCGTGGAAGGTACGGTGCTTCGCAGGAACAAACTGGACAGCAACGGCAAGCACCCGTGGAAATCCGAGGTCAATGAGGACGATGCAAGCGTACCGGCAGCCGTTATTTCCGGCTGGTACACGCAGGTTTATGAGCCTGTGTTTACTGACGGGGGTGGCGAATAATGGCTGATGAGAGAAGCGCTATGATACAAATCGGTGAAACAAAGTATGAAATGCTGCTCACCACCAAAGCGACCAAGGAGATTGCCAAACGGTACGGCGGGCTTTCTAATTTGGGTGAAAAGCTGATGAAAAGCGAGAATTTCGAGATGGCGCTTGATGAGATTGTTTGGCTCATCACATTGCTTGCCAACCAGTCAGTGCTAATTCACAATCTTCAGAATCCCTCCCAAAAACAGGAACTGTTGACCGAGGAAGCGGTGGAGCTTCTCACCTCACCGCTTGAACTGGGCGAATACAAGAATGCCATCATGGAAGCTATGTATAAAGGAACGAAACGCCATGTGGAAAGTGAGGAAGAAAGCGCCGGGAGTCCCACACTAAAAAACGTGAAAGTCGGGTAAGCGATGAAGAGTCGTTTGCCCGACTGATTTTTTACGGTGTGTCCCTCCTCCAACGCTCAGAGCAGGAGGTCTGGCTGATGCCACTCGGTCATCTGCTCGATCAGTGGGAGGCTTACAAACAATATCATGGTCTGGCAAAACAAAAGCGTGAGTACGGAATTGATGAGATTATTCCAAGCGGACTCGTTTAGAAGGGAGGTGGCTTTATGTCGGATTTCGGCCTAAAAATCGGACTTGAAGGCGAAAAGGAATTCAAGAATGCTCTGCGTGACATCAACCAGTCGATCAAGGTTCTGGGCAGCGAGATGAAGCTTGTCTCCTCCGAATTTGACAAACAGGACAAATCAGTTGCGGCGGTTGCGGCACGGAATGAAGTCCTCAATAAAGCGATCGATGCCCAGAAAGATAAGATCGCTACCCTTGAGTCCGCGTTAAAGAATGCAGCCGACAGCTTCGGTGAGAATGACCGCCGCACCCAGAACTGGGCTGTTCAGCTTAACAATGCCAAGGCTGAACTCAACGGTATGGAGAAAGAACTTGATGAGTCGGCGGACAGTGCCGACGACCTCGGCGATGAACTGAAAGAGTCGGGCGATGAAGCCGAGAAATCCGGCGGCAAGTTTGAGAAATTAGGCGGCGTGTTAAAAGGTGTCGGCGCGGCAATGGGCGCAGTCGCTCTTGCAGCCGGAGCCGCCGCTGTTAAACTCGGAAAAGAAGTCATTGCGGCCTATGCCGACTTTGAGCAGCTGGTCGGCGGTGTGGATACCCTCTTTGGCGACTCTTCCCAAACGGTGCAGAACTACGCCGCGAACGCCTTCAAAACGGCGGGTATGTCCGCTAACGAGTACATGGAAACCGTCACGGGCTTTTCGGCAAGCCTGATCCAGTCCCTCGGCGGTGATACCGCTAAGGCGGCTCAGGTCGCGGATATGGCGATCACGGACATGGCGGACAACGCCAATAAGATGGGTACGGATTTATCCTCCATTCAGACGGCCTACCAAGGTTTCGCCAAGCAGAATTACACGATGCTTGACAATCTGAAGCTGGGCTACGGCGGCACTAAGTCTGAAATGGAGCGGCTACTCGCCGACGCCGAGAAAATCTCCGGCATTAAATACGACCTGTCGTCCTTCTCGGATTTGACCGAAGCCATCCATGTTATCCAAACCGAAATGGGCATCACGGGGACAACCGCCAAGGAAGCCACGGAGACTATCAGCGGCTCCATGGCTGGTATGCAGTCGGCCATCGGCAACCTCATGGCGGGGCTTGGCAACGCAGATGCGGATATTGAACTCCTCATCGGCAATGTGGTCGAGGCGTTCGGGCACGTGGTGAAAAACATCACGCCCGTCATCGAGAATATCGTCAAGGCTCTGCCTGCCGCCCTCGACGGGATACTGGGGGCAATCGGCGAATTGCTGCCGACGCTGCTCTCCACGGTGGTTGATCTCTTTACACAGGTGCTTGAAACACTCCTGAGTCTTTTACCCGAACTCATCCCAGCCGCCGTTGATGCCGTGATGACCATTGTCGGCGCACTGATAGATAATCTGCCCTTGCTTATTGACGCGGCGGTGCAGTTAATTACTGCCCTGGTGATGGGGCTTGGCAATGCTCTGCCTGAACTGATTCCTGCGGCAGTAGAAGCGGTGATCACAATCGTGCAGGGTCTTTTGGACAGCATGGATCAAATTCTTGAGGCAGCCTTCTCCATTATACAGGGGCTTGCGGAGGGGTTGCTGAACGCGCTGCCGGAGCTGATTGACGCCCTGCCCGAAATTATCATGACCATCATTGACTTCATTACCGACAACCTTCCCCTCATCATCGAAATGGGGATTAAGCTCACCGTACAGCTTGCGTTCGGACTGATTAAAGCAATACCCCAGCTTGTTGCAAAGCTGCCGGAGATTATCGCTGCCATTGTGGTCGGACTTGGAAAAGCGGTCGGCGCTGTATTTGAAATCGGCAAGAACATCGTGAGCGGGCTTTGGGAAGGCATTAAAAGTATGGGCAAATGGATCGCCGATAAAGTCAGCGGCTTCTTTTCCGGCATTGTGGACGGTGCGAAAAGCCTGCTGGGAATCCATTCTCCCTCCACTGTGTTCGCTGGCATCGGCGGTAACATGGGTGAAGGCATAGGCGTGGGCTTTATGAAGGCGATGTCCGGCGTAGAAAAGGACATGAAAAAGGCCATCCCCACCGACTTCGGTATCACCGCAAGTTTCGCGGGACTGGAACCCGCCTACGCGGGAACTCCCTTCGTGACCTACAACCATACAGGCACAATCCGGGTGGAGGGCGTAAGTTCCTCTGGTGAAATGACCTCGGTTGTGGATATCATCATAGACAGGCTCAGACAGGAGGTGCGTGTATGAGTTATCTGAAAAATACTGAGACAAATGAAATCATCACGCACTTTGTATCTTTCAGGAAAACACAGGAGGTCATCCGCACGGTGCAGACCGCCCTTGACGGCACGGAATATCTGACCCGTTTCGGCACCCCGACCGTACATTATGAGTTGACGCTCTATGTGAACGAAGCTGGGAAAGCCCTGCTCATGAGCGTTGAAGACGGCGTTCCGCTGCTTGAATGTTCTGTTAGACAGGGCATTTTCACCGGGCGGATCATTGAACTCGGCGGCTTTGACTATCAGGCGGCGGGATGGTACAAGGTCACAGCCACTCTTGCGGCGGTAAGCGAGGTGAGCAACCCATGAGAAGCATTCCCGTTGCATTAAAAGAAAAACTCGCTAACCGCTTCAAGGTGGATAGCACGAACAGCATGGCAAAGCTGCGCGTGGTGGCGACACAAACTTCAGTCAACTCGCTGCTCTCAGAGCCGATTCACGAGGATATCGCTCCGGCTTTCGGGGATGTGGCCGTCCGGCAGATGGCGGGCGACAAAGACCTCGCCCTTGCTTATGCCATCTGCCTTGATGACGGTATCGCCAAGATTTACAAGCGCAAGTTCCCGGCGGGGTTGGAGTATCCTTGGGAATATCAATGGACGCTGGGTCCGGCCGCTGATGTAGCGATTGAATTCAACGGCGTGTGGAAAATGAACGCCGCAAAGGAGTGGTACTACCTTCAGACCGAGGAGTACCCCTACATTTTTTATGTGCGGGGCGGCAATCTCTATGTTCAGCTATGGCGGGACAGCGAAAGCAACGCGCTCCTTGCCACAGGTGTTTCGCAGATATCCGCTTGCAAAGGCTGGCAGTCCAGCGTCGACCGTGACTTGGATCAGGGATTGGTGATCGGCTACCTCAAGGGCGACTCGGTATATTACCGTGCCTTTTGCTGTCAGGACAACGGTTCCTATGTCTGGGAGCCGGAGCATGAGGTGGCCTCCCTCGGTACAGGAAATGTGACCTTGTCGGTTATCCGCACCAACGATTTCCGTATCGGTTTTCTAACACAGAACAACGGCAAGATGTTCCTTGCCTTGACCCATCGAAATTATGCCGGAATGAGTGTGCGACCAGAAACGGTTCATGTCAACGCCTCCAATGTAAGGATGTGGATGTCGGATATTCGCGAGATGGATACGCTCAGCAAGGAATACGCATCGGTAAATACCGTATATCCCTATATTCTCTTAGATGCTCCCGGTTCGGAGGAAATCTTCGTTACTTCTGTAGAGAAGTTGAACAGAACCGAGACTTTTTACTGCTATGGCTTTAAGTTACGGCTTTCAAGGCCTTTGCACGGAATACCGGATACAGGGTTTCTATTAAAATGTACACTCTCCGTTTCAGGAGTGACATTCACCGAAGCACTTTATGACAGTGACGAGCAGGCAATTGTCCTCTACACAAGTGCTGATATCCGCAGGACAACTCCGGTGACCATTACCACGCCGGAATACCGCTCCCTCTGGTATTACAAACTTGGCGAGCAAAGATGGTTTCTGCCCGCCTTGAGTGCTTTCGCTGAAGCAGAGACCATTGATTATTATGCTTATATGAATGAAGCGGCAGGTATCTCTACCATTTCGGCAGAGACATGGATTGACGAGGCTGTATTCTCTTGGTATTACCAAGAGCCGTGTACAGCGACGGTTGAAATTGTATCCGCATCGGTAGAACTTCAGCCTGTTTCCACATTACCGATTTAGGAGGTTTTCAAAATGAAGATACAAGAAAAGGCTATCCTTCACAATCGCTTTGATGTGAAAGTGGTGGATGCTGAAAGCGGCAAGGTGAAACAGACCGCCGTGGGCTACAATGTCATTCTTAATTATTATTTTAGTAGCAGATTGCTTAACACGCCCCACTATAAGACCAGCAATCTATTGACCTATATATCGATTGGTACCGGAACTGGAATACCCGCTGTAACTGACACATCGCTTTTCAACTTTTTAACACGGAAGGAAGTCACCACACTTGAAACAGTCTATGACTATCCGACATCATACACGACCAAACAAATTAAGCTGGAAGCGACCGAATGTAACGGGCACAACATCACGGAAGTTGGGTTTCAATCCTACCGCAGTGCAACCTTTGGTGGAACCTATTATCAAATGACCCATGCCATGTTGCAGGATTCTGAAGGTAACCAGATCGCCATTGCAAAAACCGATACAGATGTGGTGTATATTACGGCAACCTTTTATGCCACTTACACACCGTCTGGATTTGGCGCAAATGGGATTTATCCTACGGCTGAAAATAACTATCTGCTCAGATGGCTGCTCACCGGAACCACGGACAACTATGTGCGCTTTTCTCGCTTTCCCTTGGAGTATTCCTCGGATATGAGTGTAAAGTTTCATGGAAGCAAGAATTACACCTTTAGTAATGGTGAGGGCAATATTGAAACTTATCAGTATGACTTGCCCGTTGTTACCTTCCTTGACAGCGAGTGCAACAACCGCATTGTCAAGCACCTGGGTGTCGCCGGGGTCGGTGCATTTACCTTTCCAAACCACGAGGTTTTTCCACCTTATCGGGTAAATCATCTGGTTATCGGAGAGGGTGACGGTGAAACGGCGGAGTTCAATGTTAAGGCTCCGTTGATACAGGCTGGCACGGCAAGGGTGTTTATTGACGGAGAAGAACTGACAGAAGGCATCGACTTCGTTGTGGATTATGAAAATAACTGCGGTGACTGGTATGAAAATTACCATACGGCAGGAATGACCTGTAAGGATGTAGGGATAACCTTCGGAGACCTTGCGTTAAAAACGCCATACTCAGGCCGTAACTATCGTGATCCCATCGCTTGGTGGGATTGCTATGACGATGCGATGTATCCTTCCTCTTGCACCGTTAATGACGAAAATCCGATATTAATTGACTTTGGAACTGCCAAAGCCTGCAATACTCTGAAAATAGATATTTTGACCGTGCCTTCTGCAAGGCTGGATACTCTTAAAATCCAGTATTCAGCAAACGGTGCGAACTGGACAGATGTATCGAACCTTACAAGAACAGTTCAGGTCTGGCAGTTCACAGAGGTTTCAGCGAGGTATTGGAGAGCCTTTTTAAGCGGTGAAGGCAATGCCACCGTAGTGGTAACATCAAGCGGCATGACAGGCTCTCCCATGACTCTATCTGTTCCCGTGGAATCATCTGACACGGCGGATATTGTAGCGAGCAAAATCAAAGTAGCCATTGAAGACAATGAGAATATTACCACCTTGTATGATGTATCGGTTTCGGATGCAGATGTTATCTTAACCGCAAAAGCACCGGCGACGAATATTTCGAACTTGAACATCGCCTTGTCAAACGGCACTTGTGCGGGACTGACTGCAGTATCCACCTCGGCCAACACGACCGCCGGAGTCGCTGCCGTAAGGCAGCAGGAGCATGTTTATGTGACAGGAACTATTGGAACGGCGGGAAATGCGGCGGTTGTGGTAACGGCTGAGGGCATGGCAAACTCGCCTATCACTCTTTCCGTGCCTGTTGCAAGCGGTGATTCGGCGGCAACTGTTGCCACCAAGGTAAATGCTGCCCTTGAAGAAAATTCCGATATTACCGACTTCTTTACCATCAGCCCTGCCAACGGCAGATATGTTCGCTTGACCGCTAAAGTGGCCGCGGATAATGACCCCACCCTCAACATCAGCATTGCAAACGACACCTGCACCGGATTAACAGCTATCCCCACATCGACATTAGATGCTTCTGGAAATCCCGGAACAAAGCAGGTGGAAACATTAACTGTGGCAGGTAGGGTCAGCTATAACTGGTCATACAGCTTGTATTATCAGAGTCTCCCCACAAGGGACGGGCAAAGTTTCGGCACGACCTTCTTTTTGGGCAAAACCGTCCCGGGACTTAAGTTTACCGAGCCTCCTGCGGCGGGTACAGCGATAACGGCAAGCTATGCCCTTGAGTATCCCTTTAAAACCGAGAACAATCTGCTGAGATTTACCTATTCGATTCAGCTTCAAAGAGGGTAATGCCATGCAACTAACATTTGAATATACTCTTGATGCCGGAGCAGGCTTATTTCCACAGGTGATTCACACCTCGGACAACCTGCTCCGTTTTATATACCTCACTTCCGACGGAACAGTCGAAGGTGCGACCGCTGACCCTGTCCTCGGCTTGTACGGAGATTTGACCTATGAGGAGATTGGCAGGATTTCACCCGACGAAGCGGTATCCTATCCGAGCATTAAAAGAGTTGCTCATTACGGCGCATATGGGTTCTGGAGTGCTGAGGGCGACCATCGCTTTGTGATGTATATGCTGCCCGCCGATATCAGCAATTCCTTTGTTGACGGCTCAATAAAGTACGGTGTGGGCAGCGAGGTTTCCCAGATGTCATGTACACTATTGAACATCAAAGGCGCAATGCTCAATCGCTATCGTGCTTTGGTCACACCCGGCACAAAGATGGAACTATACTTTTCCCTTGGTAACAGCGGTGAAATCCCCCTCGGTATCTTCTATATAGACAGGGCTTCGGTCTCCTATCCGGAGGAAAAGGTGTCGGTGTCTGCCCGTAATGCCATCGGCAAGCTGCTGAAGGAGCAGACCTTTGATGAGGACAACACCTTTGAAGAAACAACGCTCCAATTAAACTTTAGTGAAATTCTCCGTCTTGCAGAGGTGGAGGATTTTTTTGTGGGCGAAAACGCAAAGACATGGAAACTTCGCTTTGAGCCGGATGTCACCATTTTGGACGGCATCAAGCAGGTTATATCTCTCCTTGACGGCTGGAAAGTGGATGAAACAGCGGCTGGTGTCATCGGCGTGGCTAAGGTTTTTGATGTCCGATTTGAACAGCCTGCCGTATACACCTTCGAGCGGGATAAAAGCTGCTGGAGTTACAGCGTAGAGTATGACGATTCAGAAGCGGTCAGCAGGGTCTGCGTCACCTGTGCCGAGCCTAAAAACACAGTATATGCCGATGTGCCGCGAAACAAATGGTGGATACAACCTTCACACCGAACGGCTTATGTTACGGCCGCCGATGGTGCGACCCTTGCCGAGATAACCGCAATGGCGGAGGAACTGGCAGAGACTGTTGCCATCTCCGGCAGACAAGAGAGTTTTGTTGGCATCTTTACCCCACAGCTTACCATCGGGGATGAAGTCCGTCTCATCACTGGCACCAAAGCCGAAACCATCGGAACGGTGGTTGATGTGACTCACAGTTTCGGCAGAGGCGGTTTTTATACAGCATTTACCGTGGACAGCGGCGGGCGCAAAGGCAAGTCACGCCTATCAGATTTAATTGGTAAAGTATCCGAAAAGCCTAATCTGACCGGTGTGACAATTTATTAAAGGAGGAACTTTGAAATGAAAGAGATTTGGAACTGGATTCAGGTAGTATTTGCCACCGTGGGCGGTTGGCTTGGTTATGTACTGGGAGGATTGGATGGCTTTTTATATGCGCTTCTGGCCTTTGTTGTAATTGACTACATCACAGGGCTGATGTGCGCAGTACTAGATAAAAAGCTGTCCAGTGAGGTGGGCTTTCGAGGGATATTTAAAAAGGTGCTAATTTTTTCCCTCGTTGCTGTTGGGCATATTGTCGACCAAAATGTGATTGGAGATGGCTCTGTCATTCGGACAGCGGTCATCTTTTTCTATCTCTCTAATGAGGGCATCTCCATTCTTGAAAATACCGTCCACATCGGTCTGCCTGTACCGCAGAAACTCAAGGATGTTTTAGAACAGCTTCATAACAGGGGTGACAAGGAGGATGACCGATGAACCTGCGTAAATTAATATTCACCAACAACGCCTGTTACAAGGCAGGCAGAACTATTGCCGTCAAGGGAATCATGGTACATTCCACAGGTGCGAACAATCCAAATCTAAAACGCTACGTCGGGCCCGATGATGGACTGCTCGGAAAGAATCAATACAACAATCATTGGAATCAAGATAAGCCTGGTGGTCGTCAGGTGTGCGTCCATGCTTTCATTGGAAAGTTGGCAAATGGGAGCGTCGCAACATATCAAACATTGCCATGGAATCACCGTGGATGGCATGGCGGTTCTGGTTCGAAAGGCTCGGTCAATGATACCCACATTGGTTTTGAAATATGTGAGGATGGATTGACTGATGCCGCTTATTTCAATGCTGTATATAAAGAAGCCACAGAACTGTGTGCCTATCTCTGCAAAGAGTACAAGCTCGACCCAATGGCAGACGGCGTTATCGTCGGACATTACGAGGGACATAAGCGCGGCATCTCCAGTAACCATGCCGACCCCAGACACTGGTTTCCGAAGTTCGGTAAGTCGATGGATTCTTTCCGTGCCGAGGTTAAAAGGTTGCTATCAGCAGCAGAAACACCTGCGCCATCCGAGCCTAAGAAGCTGTACCGTGTTCAGGTCGGAGCATACTCTGTCAAAACTAATGCTGACGCCATGCTCAAAAAAGTTAAGGCGGCGGGATTCTCTGATGCTTTTATTAAGTACGGCGAATAGGTATAACAAAGGTACATCATTTTGGCATAAAAACCAATAAACCACGGGTCAAGTTGTTGACCTACAGTTATAGTTTCAGACCCGCGACTGTGATTTTTCACTTTTGCGGGTCTATTCTTTTGCTCTTTTTTCGTTCAAGGTGCCGCTTCTCCTCCAGTGGGTAGTGAGGAAGAGCTTTCCTCGGACTGGAGGATGACAAATGACGAACGAACAAAAGGAGCAAATTACGGTGCTGCGCCGTCAGGGATATGGGTATTCGAAAATCGCTCAAACCCTTTCTGTTTCAGAGAATACGGTTAAATCGTACTGCAGAAGAAATGGGCTGAATTCTGATACACTCAATAATTCAGCCGCCTGCAAGCAATGCGGAAAATCAATAATCATCAAAGAAAAATGCAAGCCGCGTCAGTTCTGCTCTGACAGGTGCCGTTTTCTGTGGTGGAACTGCCATCAGAGCCGGAGCCGCACAAAAACGACATATCAATTTGTCTGCGAAAAATGCGGAGCCTCTTTTGAAAGCCACGGCAATAAAAATAGAAAATATTGTTCTCACGACTGTTACATTGCGGCACGGTTCAGTAAAGGACGTGATGGCAATGAATAAGGAGTATTTTGACCGTATTTGTTGCTATAAGTCCGCAATGGCACAGGCCCGGTTGATGCTTTTAAAGGGGATTTTAACCGAGAGTGAGTACCTTGAAATTGATACAATGATGGCCGAGAAATACGGATTATCTTCGTGTAGTTTATTTCGGGAGAATGACTTGCTATATAAGGTAAGCGACGGTAATATGTCACACTACGAGGAGGTGAAAAAATGCCTAAAATAGTAACAAAAATAGCTCCTAAGCCCAAGTTGGCGCAACAAATAAAGGTTGCTGCCTATGCCCGTGTATCGACGGGAAAGGATGCGATGCTCCACTCTCTGTCCTCTCAGATCAGCTACTACAGTAATTTGATACAAGGTCACGAGGGATGGCAGTATGTGGGCGTTTATGCCGATGAAGCACTGACCGGAACGAAAGACACCAGAGAGAATTTCCAAAGACTGCTCGCTGACTGCCGTGCCGGAAAAGTAAATATGATACTGACCAAGTCCATCTCCCGCTTCGCTCGGAACACGGTAACTTTACTCGAAACCGTCCGTGAGTTGAAAGCAATAGAGGTGGACATCTTTTTTGAAGAGCAGAATATTCACAGCATGAGCAGCGATGGCGAACTGATGTTGACCATTCTTGCATCATATGCACAGGAAGAAAGCCTGTCGGCAAGCGAGAATCAGAAATGGCGTATCAGAAAAGGCTTTGAAAGCGGAGAGCTTGTAAACTGGCGATTCCTGTTCGGATACCGCATTTCTAAAGAAGAAATAGAAATCGACATGGAAACCGCACCGATTGTGCTTGAAATATTCGAGCGTGTTATTGCCGGAGATACCTTCGGCGTTATCAGTAGAGATCTGAACAGTCGTGGAATTCCCGGTGTTCTCGGTGGAAAATGGTGTGTTCAGCGTATCCGTGATATCGTCCGCAACGAAAAATACACGGGAAATGCAATGCTCCAAAAGCACTTCCGCAACAATCATCTGGAAAAGAAAAAATGCCGCAACACGGGTGAGTTGCCGATGTTCTATGCCGAAGATACACATCCCGCCATCATTGATGAGGATACCTTCAATGCGGCGCAAGTTATATTACAAGAAATACAAAACAAGCAGAAAAACCGTCCTGCACCCAAACATAGCGAGTTTACTGGAAAACTGTACTGTCCGCACTGCAATAAAAACTATAAGCGCACCAAAAGCAGTGGCACAGTCGGATGGAACTGCTCTACCTATCTATCACAGGGCAAAGCCTACTGCCACGGGAAAAAGATACCCGAAACCACACTTAAGGCGGTCTGTGCCAGTGTCCTCGGCATCCAGGATTATTGCTCTGACACCTTTACCGACCGAATTGAACGCATCGAAGTGCCGGAAGATAACCATCTGCGATTCATTTTCAAAGATGGCGAAATTGATGAGCGCACATGGGCAGACCGCTCACGGCGGGATAGCTGGACGCAGGAAATGAAGCAAGCCGCCCGAGAAAGGAGGAAAAATCAATGTCAAGAGCAGTAACAGTCATACCTGCTACAAAAAATAAGTTTACGGCACTGCCTACCGCTTCCATTGCCAAACGCCGCACGGCGGGCTACGCTCGTGTGTCCACGGACAGCGACGAGCAGTTTACAAGCTATGAAGCGCAAATCGATTATTATACGAAATTCATCAAAGCTCGTGATGACTGGGAGTTCGTCACCGTTTACACCGACGAAGGCATCTCGGCCACGAATACCAAATACCGTGATGGGTTCAATCAGATGGTGCAGGATGCCCTGGACGGTAAAATCGACCTTATTGTTACAAAGTCCGTCAGCCGTTTTGCGAGAAACACGGTGGACAGTCTTACCACCGTTCGAAAACTTAAGGAACACGGCACGGAAGTTTACTTTGAAAAGGAAAATATTTTCACCTTTGACAGCAAGGGTGAATTACTCATAACGATAATGTCAAGCCTGGCACAAGAGGAGAGCCGCTCCATTTCAGAAAACGTAACTTGGGGACAAAGGAAGCGGTTTGCTGATGGGAAAGTCAGTATGCCATATAAACAGTTTCTTGGCTACGACAAGGGTGAGGACGGCACTCCGGTTATAAATGAAGAAGAAGCCGACATCGTAAAACTCATCTACCAACTGTTCCTTGAGGGAAAAACTCCGGCTGGGATTTGCAGATATTTGGATAAGCAAGGCATACTTACACCCTCCGGCAAGCAAAAATGGAGTCAGACTACTAATCCGGTTTCGTGAGGGGGTTGAGCGGAACTATTTTTAAATTTTCATAAGTTTTTTTAGTTTTGCCGAAATCTTGTGCCGGCGGTCATTGATAGTTTTCTGCGGAATGCCCGTCATTTCAGTATATTGTAGCCGTTTGATAGAACCTCTCCTTGGGAACAGGATTTAATAGGCTTATTATCACTGCTATCTTTTCCGGCTTTTACTTGTATATTAGTTGGGGCATCAGCATCATGCGCCACCGCAATGTAATTGCCGTTACCAATCCTGCCAAAGGTTTAATTGACATTTTACATATTTACTGCCGGGTGTGATTTTTGATGGTGAAACGCAAAAAACCGAGGTATTATTGCTAAAACCTCGGTTTGATATTGAATGTTTGCATGTGTTTTTTAATGCGAATGTCCTTCGGCCTTTTCTGCAATTTCTTTTGTCTCGTGAATGGTTCCGAAGGGATGCTCCGGGGGAGCATAGATGGAGTATAATTTCAAAGGCCTGTTTCCTATGTTGATGAGATTGTGCCATGTACCCGCAGGAATCACGATGGCGTAATTGCCGTCCACCTTCTTCTGAATATTCAAGCTATCTTTACAGCTTCCCATTTTAACAAGACCACACCCGCTCTGGACCCGTAAAAACTGATCAAGATTAGGGTGCATCTCAAGCCCAATATCACCGCCAACTCGGATGCTCATTAAGGTCACCTGAAGATGCCCACCTGTCCACAATGCCGTTCGATAATTGGGATTGCATTCGGCAAAACGGTCTATGTTTACGACTAAAGGCTCTGGGCCGTAATCATGTAACTGTCCTCCGGATTGATATCTGTTCACTGTGCCTGCCCCTTTCATATAGTATTCTCCTTATACTATATGAATTTTCACGGCCACCGTGTCAATGGCTCTTAGTGATTCAATCGAATCGTCCGATTGGAAATATCAATGAACCCTTGGTCTTTTAGGTTTTTTAACTCCCGAAATAAAGATGGACGCTGCACGCCAAGATAATCGGCAAGTTGTTTTTTGCTGATTGGCAGCACAATTGTATCCGAGCCTTGCAGTATAGATTGTTGTCTGAAATATTCTAAAAGGTTTTCCCTCAAGGTTTTTTGTGTCGCCATTGTAATTCTTTGATTTAGCTTCTGTGAATTATGCGACAGCATTCCGATGAACTCTATTGCAAAATCGTAATTGTGCAGAAAATCGGATATGGCCTTTTGGGTGGCGTGCAAAAGTCGTGCGTCAGACATGCAGTAGATAGTCAGCGGATATGTATGGTTATCGCCAAAAAGCAGGTTTGCCCCCAACATCTGACCTCTGGAAAATTCAAACATGGTCATTGCCGAACCGTTCTCTGAAAGAGAATACGCGACAAAGCCGCCTGATAAAACGATGTCAAGCGTCTTGCAACAATCCTTTTGATTATAAACCGTTGCTCCTTTTGAATAATTCTTTAGAAGCAATTGATTATCAGCAATCAGCGGCGTAATTTCATCCGATTGCAGCTGTGAAAACAGCGGTATAGTCTTAATTATTTCTATCAAAGCAATCTCCTCCATTTCAAATATTATAACAAAAGGAAACTAATGTGTCTATATTTGTGTGGAACAGAACGATATACTACCTTTATTGCTATGATGAAAGAGAGGATACATATGGATGTTTTTACATTGGCGGTTTGGGTCGGCACATTGGTTTTCCTTGGGTTTTCCTTTGCCAAAGATAAGGTGAAAACGAAACAGGCGCTTAAAATGGCGCTTGGAATGGGGAAGGGGATGCTTGCAAGCATTCTTTCAATTATTTTTGCAATCGGACTGATTTTAACGATGATACCACCTGCGGAAATTGCTAAGTTTTTGAGCGGTCAATCAATCCTGCTGGCAACCATTGGAGGGGCATTGCTTGGCACAATCACATTGGTTCCCGCATTTATTGCATTTCCGCTGGTAGGAACATTGGTAGGCGCAGGAGTCAGCGTAGACACCCTTTTCCTTAAACATCACCGTACCACCGGTGGAATCCAGCTCTCCG
>ENA-UOOH01001728-UOOH01001728.1-fermentation-metagenome-genome-assembly--contig:-NODE-1728-length-20508-cov-10.814844_pt1 | contig 20508 bp, 15 predicted proteins | sample MGYA00245778_ERZ724025 | MGnify/ENA primary metagenome ERZ724025 (study PRJEB28704, sample SAMN03018313) | fermentation metagenome | biome: anthropogenic terrestrial biome; feature: soil... | reverse complement strand
ACTTTTTTAAACGCTCAGTAATTTAGTTTACTGGGCGTTTTTTGTTTATGGAAATCTTTTATTTTTGTTACTTTTGCAGTTTAATTCTAAATATATATTATGTATTCAAATCAGGATATAAGTAAGGTTATTAAGACTCACTTTGCTTTTGCTACTCATGAACAGTTGCAGAGGTTTGAAATATTACCTACAATCTATAGTGATTGGAACGAAAAAATTAATGTTGTTTCAAGAAAAGATATTGAGAATATATTTGAAAGGCATATTCTTCACTCTTTGGCTATTGCAAAGGTATGTCATTTTAAACCTAATTCGGAAATTCTTGATGTGGGAACGGGTGGAGGCTTCCCTGGAATCCCTCTTGCTATTTTGTTTCCTGAGGTAAATTTTACTTTAATTGATAGTATTGGGAAAAAGATAAGGGTTGTGAATGAGGTAAAGGATGCATTAGGATTGAAGAATGTTAATGCTATTCAAATGAGGGCTGAACACATTAGTGGACATTTTGACTTTATTGTCTCACGTGCCGTTACTCAAATGCCTGAGTTTGTTGAGTGGGTGAGGAATAAGATTTCAAAGATTGAGTATCATAGCTTAGATAATGGAATTCTTTACTTGAAAGGAGGAGATTTAACTCAGGAATTGGAGCCTATTTTGCAAGGAAAAGGAAAGAAACCAAAGATAAAAATTTATGATATCTATAATTACTTCCCTTCCGATTTTTTTGAAACTAAAAAGGTTGTCTATATAAAGCTATAAATCTTACTTCAGCTTTACCATAATTGGACAATGGTCAGAGTGATGTACGTTATCTAAAATTTCTGCTTCAACAATTCTGTCTTTAATATTTTCAGAAACCATACAATAGTCTATCCTCCAACCTTTGTTCCTTTCTCTTGAACGAAAACGATAGCTCCACCACGAATATTTATCCTTTTTATCAGGGTAGATATAACGAAAACTGTCAGTATAACCACTTTTTATGAATCCATCTATCCATTCTCTCTCTTCAGGAAGGAATCCTGAGTTTTTGGCATTTCCTTTAGGATCGTGAATATCTATTTCTCTATGACATATATTATAATCTCCGCAAATAATTAACTTAGCTCTGGTCTTTGATAATTCTTTAATATATTGTTCAAAATCGGATAACCATTGCATCTTGAAAGCTTGTCTTTCATCTCCGCTTGTTCCTGAAGGATGATAGACACTAATAATTGACAAGTCTCCATAATCAGCTCTAATCATCCTGCCTTCATAGTCATACTTTTCAATACCCATTCCATAAACCACATTGTCAGGTTCCATCTTTGTAAGGATTGCAACTCCACTATATCCTTTCTTTTGAGCTGAAAAATAATAAGTATGATATCCAATTGAATGAAGTTCAAAATTTGGCATTTGATCTAATTGTGCCTTGGTTTCCTGAATACAAATTACATCTGGACTTTCGTCATCAAGCCATGATATAAATCCCTTAGCTGTTGCAGCTCTAATTCCGTTGACGTTGTAAGAAATAACTTTCATTTATTTTAGTATATTTATTTTGCAAATATAGTATTTTAAGATAGAAAGAGAAAATATTTCAAGAATAAATGATATAAATCCGTATTTAAACCTTAATATGTTTTGAATTTATTAATATGAATTAAAGTAAGGAAATATAAAGGATTTTAAACAGAAGAGCAAAGATTTATTTGCTTTTTTGTAGAAAATATTGTATATTTGTTTCGTAAAATTGAAAAATATTACCATTTAGATTCTTCATATAGGTAAAAGGTTTTATGTATTTTGAAATGATGTTATTGATAAAAATGTAAACAATTATAAAAGTGCGGAGTCAGCACCTTAAATTCTGACAAAAATTATATGAAAATAAATGTATTAGTTTTAGCATTCGTTCTTTGTTTGGCATTTCTATTGCCAAACAGCATTAAAGCTCAAGAATTTCCTGTTACCTCAACAACCAATGTTTCTATGTTTGGAGAAGTTGGATTTGATGGTACAAATTATCTTTTTGGATTTGCAGAGGATAGTATTAGTATGGTTTCTGCTCAATTTATTTCAAATACAGGAGGATTAGTTGGACCAAAGATTTCATTAGGTTATAGAGGTGGAGCTCCACTTGTTGAATTTGATGGAACAAATTATTTATTCTTATGGAGTGGTGCCAAACAAGTATTTAATCCAGATAAATCTACAGAAGATACTATTTTCGGACAATTTATAAGCCCAAGTGGTTTATTGGTTGGCAATAGATTTATAGTAGCTACAAATGCCTCAATAAGCAGCCCTAAGGGTGGTTGTCTTGACTTTAATAATGGAAATTACATTGTTATTTATAAACAGAGTTTTAACGAAAATGATTATAACTATGTTGTAACTATTAGTCCTTCAGGAATAATATCTACACCTATTCAATTAAGTACTCAATCAGCAGGGGATAATGCTATGGCTTTTGATGGAACAAATTATCTTGTAGTATGGTGGTCTCACGGCATTAGTCATTATGATTACGAACAAGATATTTATGGTCAGTTTGTTAGCAGTACAGGTAGCCTTGTTGGAAGTACTTTTATGATTGATGATGATAACACAAATAGCGATAATCCTCTTTCCATAGCTTTTGACGGAACAAAGTATATGGTAACTTTCCATGTAAGGGAGTTAGAAACAAATGATTGGAATTTGTATTCTCGTTTTGTTTCAACCTCTGGTGTTGTTGATGATAGGATAATTTTAAGAGACTACTCTTATAAACCAAGCTTTGCATATACTTCTTTTGATGGAACAAACTATTTAGTAACTTGGGCAGATAGTGCTTTTTCATTAGAATCAGTAATTAAAGGCAGATACTATAACACATCAGGAGTTCCACTTGATAACAATATATTTACAATATTCTCTACACTTAACGGCGATGTTCCAATGTATGCTGGTCATTTCTTTACAAATAATAAATACTTAGTCGTAACATTTAGGATGGATACAAGCAATTTCCAATATGGAGATATTTATGGTACTTTTATCCCATCATCAACATCATCACTAATACCAATTGAATTTGGTTACGACAATTATTTAATTTATCCAAATCCAGCAATAGACTATATAGATGTTTCTATATTGAATGATAAAATATTTAACTCTATTAATATATATAATGTGTTTGGTAAAAAGATAATAGCTCAATCAATTAATAAAGACAATATACGAATAGATGTTTCAAAGCTAAGCTCAGGAATATATTTTGTGGAACTTACTGATGGAGTTAGTAGAAATATAAAGAAGATAGTAATAAGAAAGTGAGAGTATTTTGTTTTTATCAAATAAGCTAACTTAAGTACTATTTATTAATGCTTTTTGTTGTTTCAAAGAATTTTTTTCGATAATGACCTGGTGAAACACCAACTTTGTCTTTGAAAACTCGATAAAATGAACTTTCACTCAAGAAGCCACTCATATATCCTATTTCTGAAATACTTATATTTATTTGCTTTTTGTCTTGGAGGATATTTTTAGCATACTTAATTCTATAGTTGTTGATGAAATCTGCAAATGATTGGTTAAATTCTTCATTTACTAAGTTTGAAATATAAGTTCGGTTGGTGTTAAGAAATGTAGATACATCAGATATTCTAAGATCAGGATTTTTAAATATTTCTTTTTCTTCTAACAATAATATAAGCTGCTCTTTTAAGTTATCATTATTTATATTTTTCTGAGTAAATTCTTTTATGTCATTTTTTCTATCAGCATTTAATATATCATTTTTAAATTCTATTATTGAAAAGTATTGCTTATAACCAATAAAACCTACACCATAAAGGAACACAGAATGAACTAATGATGGAATACTAATTAATGCTTGATTATTAATAAAAAAAGATTTTCCTACAATAGCAGATAATGATGAAACAATTGATGCAAAAATAAATACTATTAGTAAATATTTTATTGACCGAAACTCTTTATTTCTAGTTTCTGAATAAAATTCTTTAATTGATTTGTTGTACAATGAAATATGTTTAATCCCTAAAATAATAAATACTAAAACTTGAGTAATAAATATTATCCTAAAAATTAATAGCTTAAGTAATTGTAATTTTAAAATAAGGCTATAATTGTCATCAATGTAGTTGTGGTAAAGTATTTTATAAATAAAGATGTTTTTTTCAGAATCATCCATTAAGAAATATAGAATAAAAGAGAATAAAGATAAAATAAAAGCAGGAATAAATAACCACAACCAAGATAATTCTATTTTTGAATCTTTTGTAAGAAGTCTTATGTAGTAATAGTAAAAAGGGAAAAGAGATAAAGAAGTAAATATCCATATACTTTCAGCAAAACAATATATGTAATATTGATTATTGAAATAAAGAAAATGTGTGAAATAGTTGATAATTGCAATAAAAAAGAAGAGTATTAAGTAGTTCTTATGTAAAGTATTGCTTTTGTGGTTTAGAAATAGAGTTGAAAACCAAAAAACGCATACCCATAATGGAAGACTAGAAAATAAAGCTTTAATCATTTCAGAGTTATTTCTTTCTTATCTTATTTTATGCAAAAGTAATTCATTTTATCTTCAGAGAAAAATTTTATTAACTTTTATAATACATAATGCTGATTTTAAGCTTAAAAAATGAGTTTAAAATATTGATTCCCTTTGGTAAAATAAGAGTTAGTTGCACACATTAAACAAAAAATTGTATATTTGTAGCTTAATTATTGTAATGAAGGTAATAAAATCAATACGTTTAAGCTATTTATACAAGCATTTCTTGGTTTGGAGATTAAAGAATATTTCCGAGTTCCAATTTATGATTTTTATGTCCTTATTGGTAGGATTAGCATGTGGACTTGCTGCTGTTGTTCTTAAAAATACTGTTCACTATACATATCTTTTTATTACTGATACTAAGTGGTTTTCTGCTGATAGTTCCAATTTCCTTTTCCTTGTTTATCCAATGGTTGGTATAACAATTACAGTTTTACTTATAAAATACTTTATTAAGGATGATTTAAGTCATGGAGTAAGTAAGGTTATGTATGCAATGAGTAGGAAAAAGGGCAACATCAAGCCTCATCATACTTATAGTTCAATAATCACTTCTTCAATAACTGTTGCTTTTGGAGGTAGTGTTGGTTTGGAAGCACCAATTGTTTTGACAGGAAGTGCTTTAGGTTCTAATCTTGGAAGATTTGGAAGATTAAACACTAAGAATACTCTAATTCTTGTTGGTTGTGGAGCTGCTGGAGCAATTGCTGGAGCATTTAAGGCTCCAATTGCAGGTATTCTTTTTGTTTTTGAAATACTTATGCTTGACTTAACAATGTCAACTGCAATTCCTCTTCTAATTTCAGCAATAACTTCTTCAATGATTTCTTATTTCTTTTTAGGGAAAGAAGTTCAGTTTAGTTATGATGTTACATCAAGTTTTGAATTAATCAAGATACCTGGTTTTATATTTTTAGGAATAGTTTCTGCCTTTGTTTCTCTCTATTTTCTTAAATCAACAAAATGGATTGCTAAGAAATTTAAAAAGTTTAAAGTTTGGAAAAGATTAATTTTAGGTGGATTAATATTAGGCGTTCTTGTTTTTCTTTTTCCTCCACTTTTTGGAGAAGGATATTCAGCATTAACCATTCTTTTGAAATCTGACACAAATACATTATTCAATAACACTTTTTTTTATCCTTTTAGAGATAATCAATGGATGTTGTTAATTATACTTCTTTCAATAATAATGCTAAAATCTATAGCGACCTCAGTTACAACTTCTGCAGGAGGAGTAGGAGGTACATTTGCACCATCTCTTTTTATTGGAGGATTTACAGGTTTCTTTGTTGGAAGATTAATAAATATGTCTGGGCTTTTAGTTGTTGAGGAAAGTAATTTTGCTTTAGTTGGAATGGCTGCTGTTATGTCTGGAGTTATGCATTCACCACTAACTGCAACTTTCTTGATTGCTGAAATAACTGGAGGGTATGCTCTTTTTGCTCCTTTAATGATTGCATCAACAATTTCTTATATTGTAGTTAAACCCCTTAACAAATATTCAATTTATGCTGAAGAGTTGGCTTTGGAAGGAAATTTAATGACTCATAATAAAGATAAGACAGCACTTCAATTTATTGATAAACATAAATTGGTTGAAACTAACTTTATTCCTTTGCTTTACGAGAGTAATTTAAGAGATATTGTGGAAGCTGTACAGAAAAGCACCAGAAACTTTTTCCCTATTGTTGATAAAGAAAATAAGTTTTTAGGAATAGTTGTTATTGATGATTTTCGTCCTCTTATGTTTAAGCCTGAGTTTTATGATATTTATGGAGTTAAAGATTTTATTCGCTACTCAGAGCATTTTATTGTAGATATTTCCGATCCTTTGGAAGAAATGGTTTCAAAGTTTAGAGGGTCTGATAGATTTACTTTGGTTGTTGTTGATAATGGAAAATACGTTGGCTTTATGTCAAGAGCCAATGTTTATGCTGAATATAGAAAGTATGTTAGTACTTTCTCTGAAGAATAGAAAAATAATAGAATGAAAATAGCAGTTGTTGGGGCTACCGGATTGGTTGGTAGTGTTATTTTAAAAGTTTTGGAAGAAAGAGGTTTTGCAAACGAAGATATTGTTTTGGTTGCTACTCAAAAGAGTGTTGGAAAAAAGATATTGTTTGCTGGTAGGGAAATTGCAGTTTGTAGTGTTGAAGATGCAATAAATCAGAATTGCGATTATGCAATCTTTTCTGCAGGAGGAAAGACTTCTAAAGAATATGCTCCTTTGTTTGCCCAAAAAAATACAATTGTAATAGATAATTCTTCTTGTTGGAGAATGTATGAGAATATACCTTTGGTGGTTCCTGAAATTAATGCTCAATCCATTAAGAAAGAAGATAGAATTATTGCTAATCCCAATTGCTCAACCATTCAATTGGTTATGGCTTTAGCTCCTTTGCATAGGAAGTACAAAATTAAAAGAGTGGTTGTTTCAACCTATCAAAGCGTAACAGGAACAGGAGTTAAGGCTGTTGAACAACTAGTTTCAGAAGAAAATAATAAAGATTGCCAAAAAGTTTATCCTCACCCAATTCATAGAAACCTATTCCCTCATGGAGGAGATTTTTTGGAAAATGGTTATACTACAGAGGAAGAAAAGTTGCTTGATGAAACAAGAAAAATTCTCTCCGATAATTCAATTCAATTAACTGCAACTGTTGTACGTGTTCCTGTTATAGGGGGTCATAGTGAAAGTGTGAATGTGGAATTTGAAAATGAATTTGAAATAGAAGATGTATTCTCAATTTTAGCTAACACTCCAGGAGTTGTTGTTATGGATAATCCAAAAGAATGTCTATATCCAACACCACTTTATTGTCAAGGAAAAGATGATGTTTTTGTTGGAAGGATAAGAAGAGACTTTTCTCATAAAAAAACCCTTAATCTTTGGTTGGTTGCCGACAATCTAAGAAAGGGAGCTGCAACAAATGCAGTGCAAATTCTTGAATATCTTAGTAAAGAAAAATAAGTAGGAGTGATGAAAGATCAATGAAAATACGATTCTTTATATTTCTAATAATATCTCTTTTTCTGACTGATTTGTATTCTCAAACAAGTCAAGCTATTGAATTTATTCCACATTATGGGAAGGTCTTTCAGATGAATGATTTCTTGAAAGGCAACAGAACGGGTAAGCCCATTGATAGGGTAAAAACCTTGTCTATAAGATATATAATCCATACGGACGGCTCAAAGGATTGGCATCAATTATACAATTATTTAGACTATGGAGTTGGATTTAACTTCTCGACCTATAATGAACCAGTTCACTTGGGAAACTCTTATTCACTTTATGCCTTTATCTATTCTCCGATTATTAAGTGGAAGAAGTTCACGCTTAAAAATGATTTGGCTATTGGACTTTCATATGTTGAAAAACATTGGTCTGTACATAATATTGAGAATAATGTAATTGGCTCTTCATTGAATTGTTATATTCAAGAAGGATTTGTTTTAGAATATCTTGCTTCAAATCGATTTCTAATTGGTTTGGGTTTTAATTTTTCTCATATTTCCAATGGTTCAATGAAAAAACCAAATTCAGGGATTAATACTTTTTCATCACAGATTAACTTAAGATATAATTTCTACGATAATGAGGTTAGATACAATCATGAAAAGCCAGAGTTTGATAAGGGTTACGATATTTTGTTATCCAGCTTTGGTGCAATTTACAATGACAGAGTCGAGTTATATTACCAAGACTTTCATGACCCTGAACGCTATCCTGAACGCTATTTTTATGCCTTTGGACTAAATACAACTGCATATAAGAACCTTAATTATAAGAATAATTTAGGGCTTGGTTTAACTCTTGGGTATGACGATTTGGCTGATAATCATTTTATGAATGTAAATGGTATTCTTGTATCAACAACGGCTCCATTTTTCAATAGATTAAATCTATCAGCCTTTGCATCATACGAATATAAGATAAATCGTTTTTCAGCTTTTGCAGAATTGGGGCATTATCTGATTCGGAAAACAACACCACTAAGCAATCCAAATTTCTTTCAAAGGGTAGGTGTAAGATATTTGGTTTATGATAATTTATTGGCTTCAGTTGCCATAAGAGCTACATCTTTTAAAAAAGCAAATTACATAGAGTGGGGGTTAGGTTATAGGTTTAAGTTAGTTAAATAAATCTAATCTTTAGAAATTAACTCTTCGTTTTAATTTACTAACTCTTCGTTTTAATTTTTTCTTTTAAAGTCTTTTTTTCTCTGAGCAACTTTTCTTTTTTTGAACCACTAAATAGATTTCGATAACCCTCAAAATAAAAGTTATTAACACCGAAATTCCCTTTTGAAATATATTGAGTCTTCATTTTATAGTGGTTTGTTGATATTTTATTTTTTATCTTTTATTCATTTCAGATTATTTTTGTTTTATCTTTGCAATCTATGGAAAAGATGGATAATAAATTTAAGACAAAGACATCAAGGATTACAGCAGAGCAAGCATTTGCGCTTAATGGGAAGTTGCCTCCACAGGCATTGGAGTTGGAGGAAGCTGTGTTGGGAGGGCTACTTCTTGACCAAGACGCAATTACTAATTCAATCGATATTATTAGAGAGGAATATTTTTACACACCCGAGCATAGAGAGATTTTTGTTGCAATAAAGCAATTGTTTTATGATAGCTCACCTGTTGACATGTTGACCGTTGTTGAGCAATTGAAGAAAAATGGTACTTTGGAAATGATTGGTGGAGCTTATAAGATTTCCACCCTGACTTCAAGGATAACCTCTGGTGCACATATTGAATATCATGCTCGTATTCTTTCAGAAAAATATATTCAAAGAGAACTAATAAGGGTTTCAACAGAAACGATTAAGGATGCTTACGAAGAAACCACTGATGTTGTGGAGCTTTTGGATAAGACCGAAACCAACTTAATGGATATTAGCGATAAGAATTTCAAGAGTGATTTTCAAACCTTGGAATCTTTGCTTTATGAAGCTCAACAAGAAATTGAAGCAGCTCAAAAGGCTGAAGGGATTACTTCAGGTATTCCATCGGGTTTTAGAGAGTTGGATAGCTTAACAACAGGTTTTCATAAAGGGACTCTAATTGTTCTTGCTGCTCGTCCTGCAATGGGTAAAACAGCATTGGCTTTGTCAATGGTGAGGAATATGGCAGTTGATCATAATATTCCTGTTGCTTTCTTTTCTTTGGAAATGACAGCTTTGGAACTTACCATGCGTTTGATTTCTTCTGAGGTTGAAATTTCAAGTGATAGACTTAAAAAAGGCGATCAATTAAGACCAGATGAAATTGAACGTTTGCAAGATATTGGAAGGCTTTCAAAAGCACCAATCTATATAGACGATACTCCACAATTAAAGATATTTGAATTAAGAGCTAAATGTCGTCGTTTGAAACAGAAATATGATATTAAAATGATTTTTATTGACTATTTGCAGCTAATGAGTGGTACTTCAGACAATAGGGGAGGCAATCGTGAACAGGAAATTAGTACCATATCTCGTCAATTGAAAGCTTTGTCAAAGGAATTGGGTATTCCTGTTTTGGCTTTAGCACAGCTTTCTCGTGCTGTTGAAACTCGTGGAGGGTCAAAAAAACCTATGCTATCTGACCTTAGAGAGTCTGGTGCAATTGAGCAAGATGCCGATATAGTTATGTTTATTTATCGTCCAGAGTATTATGGTTTTACCGAACCAGACGATAAGGGACCAACATTAGGAATGGCTGATATTTTACTTCAAAAGCATCGTTCAGGACCAGTTGGTGATGTACGTTTGAAATTTGTGAGCCGTTTTGCCAAATTCCTTAATAGGGATTATATGATTGATGCTCCAATGCAAGACGTTATGGGAAGAAATATTAATTTTGACAGTGAAGGAAGACCAAATGCAATCATTGCATCAAAGATGAATCAAGATGATGATTTACCAACAGATGATGATTCAGCATTCTAATTATTAGATATGAAAAAGACTTTATTTCTTATTATTGCTTTACTACTTAGCAACTATGCTTTTTCATTGCATATTCTTATCCCTATGGATGAAACTCAAAAGAATCACATAAAGGCTTATGGAGTTGCATATTGGGTTTTGGCACAAGAGGGAGAGGTTAGCTGGCTTTTGAATTATAGAGGAGGTTCTTTTTTGGTAAAACATGATGAAAAAATTGAAAGACAATGTAAGTTAAGAGGAGTAACATATAATAATATAGCTGATGTTCAAGCAGAGCAAATTATTAGAGAAATTGCAGAACCAGAAGTGAATATGGATGTTGTAAAGCTTCAAAAAGCCCCAAAGATAGCTGTATATTCTCCCAAAAATAAACTCCCATGGGATGATGCTGTAACCCTTGTATTGACTTATGCCGACATTCCTTATGATGTAATATATGATGACGAAATCCTAAAAGGAGTTCTTCCAATTTATGATTGGTTACACCTTCATCATGAAGATTTCACAGGACAGTATGGTAAGTTTTGGGCAAATTATCGCAATCAGGCTTGGTATATTGAGGATGTTAGAACTAATGAAGAAATGGCAGCAAAACATGGTTTTAAGAAGGTTTCGCAGTTAAAATTGGCAGTAGCCAAAAAGATTAAGGAATTTGTTGCTGGAGGAGGGTTTATGTTTGCAATGTGTTCTGCTCCCGATAGTTTTGATATAGCTTTAGCAGCTGAAGGAACTGATATTTGTGATGTGATGTTTGACGGAGATGCAATGGACCCAAATGCACAACAAAAATTGGACTATTCTCAGTGTTTCGCATTTAGGGATTTTACCATAGAAACCAATCCCTATAAATATGAAAAGTCAAATATTGATGTAACACCCCAAAGAGCAAGATTGGTAAATGAAAAGAATGATTTATTTGTTTTATTTGACTTTTCAGCCAAATGGGATTGGATACCAACCATGTTAACTCAAAATCACACAAAGATAATTAAAGGTTTTATGGGTCAAAGCACTGCCTTTAATAAGAAATTTTTGAAACCAAATGTAGTTGTTTTGGGTGAGAATAAATCAATTGATGAAGTTCGATATATTCATGGAACCTTTGCAAAAGGCACTTGGACATTTCTTTCAGGACATGACCCAGAAGACTATCAGCATTATGTTGGCGACCCAGTAACTGACCTAAGTCTATTCCCTAATTCAGCAGGCTATCGTTTAATCCTAAATAATATCCTTTTCCCAGCAGCAAAAAAAGAAAAACAAAAGACGTAAAAGCTTACACGCCGTCAAATGCATCATTTCACGGCGTCTGACTATGCATTTTACGGCGTCAAACGCATCGTTTGACGGCGTGTGAATTTTAGAGTGTTGTTTGAGCAGTTGAAAAACATGAAATCATAATAGTTCAGCTCTATTTTTTGCTCTATTTTTTGAAACAATTGTAAAGCTAATCATAAGTAATGCAGCAATTAGAGCCATAATTGCTCCAAAGTAGAAAGGAGCTTGAGAATTAACATTATCATAAAGTTTTCCTGCTATCAAACTTGCAGGCAAAAGAGCAATCCCTAAAATTGCATGATAGAGTCCAAATCCTGTACCTTTTAAATCCTTGCTAACAATATCAGATACCATAGCTTTTTGACTTGTATCAACTAATGCACTATAAAGACCATAAAGAATAAAAAGAAAAACAAAAATTCTTACGTTGTTGAAAGCTCCAAAACAAATATAAACAATTGCATAAACAATAAATCCTGCAATAATAAGCTTTCCTCTACCAATTCTATCGGAAAGTTTCCCAATAGGTATTGCAAGAAAAACACTTACGGAATTAAATATCATGTAAATAAAAGGAACATAAGCCTTGTCTATCCCTGTTTCATAAGTTTTTATAAGCATAAGTGTATCGGTTGAATTTCCCAAGGAGAATATAAAAACTATTAACAAGAAAAAATAAAACCTTTTAGGAAGGTTTTTAATTGAAACTTCAGATTTTTTTTTATTGTCAATAACTTGTTCCTTTTTAGGCTCTTTAATGAAAAATATGATTGTAAGTACTCCAATTATGGCAGGAATTGTGGCTAAGAGGAATATATTACTATAATTGATGGGTAGGTATTTTAATAATAAAAATGCAATTAGTGGTCCCAAAATAGCACCACTATTATCCATTGCTTTATGAAAACCAAAGCTTTTACCCATTTCATTTTTTTTAGTAGAAGCAGAAACTAAACTATCTCTTGGAGCAGTGCGAATCCCTTTTCCTATGCGTTCAGAAAAGCGGAGATAAAGAACTTGAACAGGAAACTTCACAAAAGCATAGATAGGAGTTACTAATGCACTTAAACCATATCCAATAATCATAAAGGGTTTTTTCTTACCAATCTTATCGCTCCAAAGCCCTGAAATTGCTTTAAGTAAGGATGCAGTGCTTTCTGCAATACCTTCAATTAGAGAAATTGTAGTTTTGGAAGAGCCCATTGAAAGTAAGAAAAGAGGCATAACACTATAAATCATCTTTGCAGATGTATCAGTAAAAAAACTAGTTAATCCAGTGAAAAATACATTTTTTTCTAATCCTAAAATCTTTTTTCCCTTCATTAGTTAATAGTAATTTTATTCAAAGTTGAACGAGATATTCAAAATATTATTATTCTATCATAATTTCATCAATAAATATCCATGATTTTTCGCCTTTTGCAATATGCCAATCGGGAATTGGACCTATGTTAATTGCTTCAACTTTAATGTAGCGTGCTGAAAAAGGGTTAGTGGTGTAGAATGTATTAGTAATTATTGTTGGGTCTGTTTCATGGATTGGAGTTGAGATGGTTTCTAAAAGGGTGAAGTTTTCTCCGTCATCTGAAATATAGTAGTTTACTTCTTTTGGTAAGAATATCCATGATTTAATATCTTGAATGAAATTACCTCCAATATGAGTAACGTTTTGTTTTTCTCCCAAATCAACTATGGCAACAAAGTTTTCTCCATAATATCCTTGCCATTTGCTTAATCTCCATTTGTTTCCTCCTCTAATTTGGTCAATCAAACAATCTGCTCCTCCTCCAGTATATTGAGGGTTTGGCTCACTAAGAAGTTTTACTTTTCTTCCAGCAGGAATTTTGTTGAATCTCATACTAATAGGAATGCTTTCAATATTCTCTTCAGTGGTATTTACTGCTGTAATTCTAACCGTTTCGTCAATATTAATATTTCTTCTCTTATAATCATTGTCTCCAAAATGAACCAATTTTCTTCCGTTGTCATAGTCAAGTGTAGGCATTATTATATTTCCGTTTATTGAATTTACAAACACTTGTTTTTTGTCGGTAAAAGTTTGTGTCCCCTCATATTCAAAGTATGGTACAATTGCAATTTGATTATCTTTAATTTCACTGTTTGGACGATTGTCTTCTTTTTTGCCGAATTTTTTGTTAGGCTTTGAATCCATTTCAAAGTCAATAACTCCACCATTCATAATATCAAAATGATTTAAGTAAGTATTCTTGTATTTCTTTCCATTAAGTTTAATGGACTTAACATACATTTCTTTATCCTTTTGAGGAGCATTAATCACAAATGTTTTACCATTTTCCAACTTAATTGTTGCTTTTGAGAAAAGAGGAGAGCCAATAACATATTCATTTGAACCAGGGCAAACAGGATAAAAACCTAAAGAGCTCATTATATACCAAGCAGACATTTGTCCTGCATCATCATTTCCACAAATACCATCTGGCTTATCTGAATAAAGAGTTGTTAAAATACGTCTAACCAATTCTTGAGTTTTCCATGCTTCACCTGCATAAGTATAGAGATATGCCATATGATGAGAAGGTTCATTTCCATGTGCATATTGTCCAATCAAACCTGTAACATCGGCTTGATTACGTCCTGTTGGTTTTTCTTTTGAGTTAAAACAATCATCTAAAAGTTTTGTAAATGCTTCATCTGAGCCAATAAGTTTAATGAATCCCTTAACATCTTGAGGAACATAGAAACCATATTGCCAGCCATTGCCTTCGGTGTAATTAATATCTATTTGTTTTGGATCAAAATTAGGAGTAAACTTTCCATTAATCTTAGGCTGAATAAATTTATTCTTAGGGTTAAATAAGTTCTTGTAGTTTTGAGCTTTCTTAATAAACTCTTCATAAATATAAGTTTCGTTCCTTTGTTTTGCAACTTGAGCAACACACCACATATTATAAGAATACTCTAATGTTTTTGAAACACTCTCATGTTCTAATTCGGAAGAAATATACCCATATTGATCAAAATAATCTAAGCCAAATAGTTCTGGATTATAAATTCCTCTTTTTTCAAGATTTCTTATTCTTCTGGTGCTGCTTGCATTGTTTATCATAGCTTGCAAAGTCAACTTTTCATCTCCTCTAATCCCTTTCATATAAGCATCAGCAATCATAGAAATTCCATGAAAACCAATCATACAATAAGTTTCATAGCTTGCCAACTCCCAAACAGGAAGAATGCCACTTTGATTGTACATATCCAAAGCAGTATTAACAAAATCCTTAGAGCGTTTTTGGTCAATGATTGTTAAAAGAGGATGAAGTGTGCGATAGGTGTCCCAAAGAGAAAATACTGTATAGCGATTATAATTTTCAGCTTTATGAATCTTTCTATCCATTCCAAGATATTGTCCATCAACATCAGAATAAAGATTTGGAGAAATCATAGAATGATACATTGCAGTATAGAAAGTACGTTGTTGTTCTAAAGTTCCTCCTTCAATATCAATTTTTTTTAATTCTTTTTCCCAAAGTTGATTGGCAATTTGCTTAGCATCATCAAATCCTTTGGCTTTTTCTGCTCTAAGATTTCTTAAAGCTCCATCAGTACTAACAGAAGATAAAGAAACAGCTATATCCAACTTTGAATCTTCATTACTATTTATTCCAAAAGAAAGAAATAGTTGTGCTTTTGAAGAATCATAATCAATAGAAATAATTGGTTCGGAGAAAGAAGCAGCAAAATATATTATCTGATCTTCATTCCAAGCCTTAGAACGACGCATTCCAACAATGGTTTTATCGTCAATTTTCTCCCAAGAAGAAGCAAGTAATAAATCCCTATGTTTTAAATCAATCAAAAGATTTCTTTCTCTATCCTTTCCATGAAAATGATAACGATGATACCCTGCTCTTTCAGTTGCTGTAAGTTCAACAAAGATAGGGGAATTAGAAAACATTACAGCATAGTAGCTAGCATTTGCTTTTTCGTTCTTATGAGAAAAAACTTCAGCAAAACTATTTGTTTCTCTTCCTTTAGTGGTAGGCATAAAAAGAATATCACCATAGTCAGAGCAACCTGTTCCAGAAAGATGAGTATGAGAAAATCCATAAATAACAGAGTCTGAATAGTGATAAGCACTACAACCATCCCATCCATCCAAACGAGTATCAGGACTTAATTGAACCATACCAAAAGGAGCAACAGCACCAGGGTAGGTGTGACCATGAAAAGCTGTTCCAATAAAAGGATCAACCAAATCAACCTTACTCTTATAATGTAAAGGACTTTGAGCAAAAAGGCTTATGCTAATCAAGCCTATTAAACCAAAAAATAAACTTCTTTTTTTCATATTATTTATAGTATTTTCTTTTAACTTCGTTGTATTTGCTTATGTCTATATAGTCTTTTGGGTAAACAAAGAAAGTGTAGTTACTTATTGTTCTTTTGCCATTATTTTCACCACTATTGTTTTCAATTTCTCCTTCAACCCATAAATAATCTGTTTTGGGGTTAAAGTCTTTTATGTCTTTTAGAGCAATGGAATAAATTATTTTTGATTTAAACTTTTCTGCTGAAATTGTGTTTGGAGTAACTGAAAGTTTAATATTGTCTTTGTTATCTTTTATTTGAATAGTATAGTCCAATGAAGAAGATTGATAGGAGTCATTGCATACATATATAAATATTGAGTCAGGGTTAGAATACTTATCTATTGAAAAGATTATTGGCTCGTAAGCTTTTTGAATTGTATAGTAAATTGGTTTTGGATTATTCTTATAGTCAATACATGACCAACCAATTGCTGGATAAGGTTCATTAAACTGCCAAAACATTGTACCCATACAATAAGGCATTGCTCTGCGATGAGCTTCAATGGCTATTTTATAGGCTTCTTGTGCTGTTGCTCCTGCTTTAAAAATATAATCTTCGTCAGGTGTGTAGTCGCCATACCATTGTTTTACTCTATTATCAATCAATTCAAATCCTCTTGGATGTTTTTGATGAATTGCAAACTCGGGATTTTCTTTTGAATAAGGCTTTGACATATAATCTTCAAGAGTAGATAGAGTAGGAGGAGATTGAAATCCATATTCACTCATAAAACGAGGAACTTTTCTTGTATAGGTTTCAAATATTGAATCACCCCACCAAACTCCCCAATAATGACAATCTCCATGCGTTAAGCTTTCTTTTTCTCCCCAACCATGCAAAGGAGAAGTATGAATATAATTTATTGTTGGAGTGTATTCTTTCACAATATTTGGTAATAATTCCTTAAAGAGTTTATTATAGTTTTCAACGGCAAGGGCTGTGTCTTTTACTTCCTTCTTCCATCCCCAATTATTCCAACCTTCCCAAATTTCATTATTTCCACACCAAAGGGCCAAAGAAGGATGAGAAGCAATTCTTTTTACATTTTGCTCAGCCTCTTGTTTTACATTTTCTAAAAAACTAGAATCAGCAGGATATAGAGCACAAGCAAAAGGAAAATCCTGCCAAACCAAAATTCCCAACTCATCGCAATTTTCATAAAAGTCGACACTTCCATAGATTGAACCTCCCCAAACTCTAAGCATATTAATCCCACATTCTTTTGCTAATTTAATTTCTTCTAAATTAATAAAATCTACTTGAATATAATTTGCCCCTTTAACAAACAGTGGCTTTCCATTAATCTTGAAATAAAAACTTTGACCAATTGAATCTTTATCTTGTATTAGCTCTACTGTGCGAACCCCAAAACGAATACTATGATCTATCTTTTTATAGCCAATTTCTTTTGTTGTAGAATAATAAACATAAGCCTCCCCAAACCCATTAGGCCACCAAAGAATAGGGTTAGCTATCTGAAAATAATGCTTATCTTCTCCAATATTTAAAAGCATAAAAGCCGTATCATTCTCTATTTTGAGTGTTTGAACATTGTATTCCACATATTTTTCATCATTATGGCTTATCAATTGTAAAGCATTAAATGAGGGAGATAGAAGTTTTGGGTGCCAATCCCAACCAAACATATATTGAGAATGGCGACTAATAACTCTTTTCTCTGAAGAAAGGGTATTATAATTATTATTATCGTAGTTAAGAGTTGAAACAATGGGATTAAATTCTACTCTTATTGTATTACTTTCTGGTTTTAAGAACTTCTTTACATCTAATTCATAAGAGATAAATCCATTATTTGTTTCTAAAACTAATTTATTGTTCAAATAGAATTTAGCGATACCAAACACATCTTGTACATAAAGTGTTACATGTTTTCTTTTTAGAAAGTTTCTGCCAATATTAAAACTTTCACTATAACTCCACGAAACAGTATCTAAAAAACTATATTTCGTTTCATTATCTTTTACAAAAATTTTTACTGGTTTAGAAGAATTGAAAAAAGGGTGTAATCCCTTTTCTTCTAAGAGGCTTTTATTTCCAATAACTATAAATTCTCTACCCATCGGTTCTTCTTGTGCAAAACAATTAATCAGCAGGAAAAAGAAGAATAGGGACAGTAGTATTTTTTTCATTTATTAAGGTTGTATTATTCCTAACTTTTCATTTTTAACTTTTCACTTAATAAGTAAGTGCTGCTGCTCCCAAAATGGCTGCTGTGTTTTCGTCTAAGTGAGATATTTCTAAGTCTATCTTGTTTTGAAAGACTACAAAAAGACTTTCTTCAAAGTATTTCTTTAATGGCGTCATTAATAAATCTCCTGCTTTTGTTAGTCCTCCAAATAGAAAAATCTTTTCTGGAGAAGTTACTGCTACTGCATTTGCCATTCCTATGGCGAGCATCTTTGCAGTTATTTCAAAACATTTCAAGGCTAGTTCATCTCCATTTATGGCTGCATTATAGATTGTTTTACCTCCAATGTTTTCTTGAGTTATTTCTCTTAAAGATGATTCTGTTTTAGTATTGTTAATTAACTCTAATGCTGTTTTTCTTAATCCTGTTACAGAAGAATAGGTTTCAACGCATCCTCTTCTGCCGCATCCACACATTCTTCCTTCAGGTTGAACAATGGTATGACCAACTTCTCCAGCAAATCCATCTGCTCCATAAACCACCTTTCCGTCAACAACAATTCCACTTCCAACTCCTGTTCCTAAGGTAATCATTATAAAATTCTTTATTCCCTTTGCTCCTCCATAAATCATTTCCCCAATGGCTGCTGCATTAGCATCATTGGTTAAAGTAACTTTTAAATCATATCCTTTTTCCTTTAGCTTTGTTTCAATGTATTCCTTAACAGGGATAATTCCATGAAATTTCAGGTTAGGAGCATGTTCAATTGTTCCATTGTAGTAATTTCCATTTGGAGCACCTATCCCAACTCCTTTAAGAAGAGATTCGTCTTCGCATCTTTCAATTAATAGAATAATATGCTTAACAATTTCATCGAGATAGTTTTCAACAATATCAAAATCTTTTGTGGAAATGGAGGTAGTGGAAATTATATTCCCTTTTTCATCAACTAATCCAAAGCCAGTATTTGTTCCTCCAATGTCAATTCCAATAGAATAACTTTTCATAACTTTCTATTTTATTAAATCCTTCATCCCATAAAAGCCTGTTTTACCTTTCATAAACTCTGCTGCCAACACAGCTCCCAAGGCAAAACCTTTGCGATTATGAGCTTGATGAGTAATAATTATATCATCAACTTCCGAAGAATAAGTTACACTATGAGTTCCTGAAACCTCTCCAATCCTTTGTGCTGTTACATTAATTACATTAGGCTTTTCATCCTGGCAATCTAACTTCCAATTTGTTTTCCTGTCCAAATTGTCAATAATGGTTTCTGCCAAAGTAATTGCTGTACCACTTGGAGCATCAAGCTTGTGAATATGATGAATCTCTTCAATAGAAACATCGTAGGATGGTTGAGCATTCATTAAAATGGCGAGCTTTTCATTGATTTTATTGAAAATAGACATTCCAATGCTAAAATTGGAAGCTACAAACAAACCTTTGTGTTCTTGATTTGCCAAATCCCTAAATTCATTAAGCCTTCCATACCATCCTGTTGTCCCAACAACAATTGGAATATTACGATTATAGCATGCAACAATATTATCCGCCACAGTGTATGGAGAAGAAAAATCAATTGCAACATCAATTTCATTTGCATCCAGATTATTCCAATCTTCTTCTTTGTCAATTACATGTGCAATATTGTGATTTCTTAATAGAGCAATATCTTCAATCATTTTGCCCATTTTTCCATAACCAATAAGTAGGATATTCATAAAGCTATCTTTGTTTTAATTAAATATAACAAGCAAAAATACAAAAACAAATGAGAATATTTAAATACTTGACTTGAAAAAGTGATATAAAACAATATAATTTGTCATCAGTAGAGATTTCTTGTCTGAATAGTTATTGAATTTATTCAATGGATTAAACATGATTTTAATTTTCAAACGTCATTGCGAGGACATAGTCTGAAGCAATCTAGTATAATTATTTATTTGTTATTATGTTCTTTAACATATGTTTTTTAAGATTGCTTCACCTTCGGCTCGCAATGACGAAGAGCAACAAATAACAAACAAATCAACAACTCAACACCTCAATAAAATTATGAGAATTTGTAGTATTTAGCACTTACTTTTTTACTTAGAAAATTAGATAAAATAATTAATGAAAATACAACACAATATTCAAAATAATTTTGTATATTTGCAAATGTAAACCATTCATTAGGTTTATTTAGGACTATTTATCCTAAATTCAATTTCTGGAAA
>ENA-UOOH01001727-UOOH01001727.1-fermentation-metagenome-genome-assembly--contig:-NODE-1727-length-20511-cov-10.863121_pt1 | contig 20511 bp, 16 predicted proteins | sample MGYA00245778_ERZ724025 | MGnify/ENA primary metagenome ERZ724025 (study PRJEB28704, sample SAMN03018313) | fermentation metagenome | biome: anthropogenic terrestrial biome; feature: soil... | reverse complement strand
TTTTCTTATTTTGCTGGTTGCATTGCTGCTGGTTTCAAACTTACTCTAACATGATCTTTATGATCGATGTATTTTTTAGCTACTGCTTGAACGTCATCTTTTGTTATAGCATTTACTGCTGCTTTGTATTGTTCAAGTGTTCTTAGAGGGTTTTCATACCATATTGAACCTTTAATTACTGATCTCCAGAAGTTATTTTCTTGAATATTCTTTTCTCTTGCACGGATTAATTGTTCTTTAACCTTTGCTAAGTCAACGTCTGTTGGTCCTTCATTGATGATTTTGTCTAATACTCCCCAAGTTGCGTTGGTTAGTTTGTCAATTGTTGTTGGGTCGCAGCCGTAGAAAGCCATCAAGGTGATTTCTGGTTTTGGGAATTTGTCAAATGTCAAACGGAAAGATGGAGAATATGTTCCTCCCAATTCTTCACGAATGGTTTCGGTTAGCTTAATGTCGCAAATGTCGCCAAGTATGTTTGTTGCCATAACTTCTTTTTGATTCCAATCAAATGGACGGTTAGTTACTAAGGCTAACATTCCTTTTTCTGCTTCTCCTTTATAAACTACTTCATCAATAACCCCTTTTGCAAATGGAGTACTTCTGTCTATCCAGTTTTCTTTCTTACCTTTTGAAGGCATTCCTCCAATATATTTTTCAATCAAACCTATTGTGGTGTCTATGCCGAAGTTTCCAACGAAAACAAATGTAAAGTCTGAAGCATCAGAGAAACGTTCACGGAATATTGTGTACATTTCGTCTATGTTCATTTTCTTTAGTTGTTCTTCTGTTGGGATTAGGATTGTTCTTTTGTCATTTGGTTGAATTGTCTTCATCAACTTCATTTGGAAGTCAAATTCTGGCATATTCTTTAGCATTTGTATTTGGGTTTGAAGTTTTGATTTTTCTGTTTCCAGAATATCTTTGTCTTTTCTTGGAACTTCAAAGAACATATACATATATTGAAGTAGTGTTTCGAAATCTTTTGGTGATGAACTTCCATTAAAACCTTCTTCCAAATCATTAATATAAGGAACAATTCCCATATTCTTAGTCTTCATGAACTTCATAAGCTGAGAGTTATCGTAGTTACCAATTCCGCTACCATCAACAATTGATGCTGCAAAGTTAGCATTTATCATCTTATTGTCTGGGTAAAGAGATGTTCCACCAGGGCTCCAAGCACTAACTATAATTTCGTCGTTCTTGAAGGTTGTTGGTTTAAGAATTACTTTAGCACCGTTTGAAAGTACTAATTCTGTTAAGCCAAACTCAGCATTTTCATTTCTTGATTTAACTTTTCCTGCTTTTGGTTCTTTTGCAAGGAATGGTTCTGTCTTTACATTATCAACATAAGGTTTTGTTTTGCTCTTCTTAACCTTTGAAACTAAGTCCATAACATCTTTTTCTGTTGGAACCTTATTGCCTTTCTTTTCTGGCATTGTAATATTAACAACAAAGTTTTCATCAGTTATCCATTTCTTGATTAGAGAATTAACCTCATCAAGGGTAATATCATCCATTAATTCTTTTGCATAACGGTTTTCAATTCTTGCTCCAGCAACTGGTGTTCCTTCTAAGAAATTGTCAACATATCTTGCTGCCAAACGTGAACTTTCTGTTTTTGATTCTTCTTTAGCTTCTCTATCATATTGTTTCAAAAGATTTTCTTTTTCTCTATCTAATTCTGTTTGAGTAAAACCATGTTGAAGGACTCTTTGATTTTCCATCAAAACTGCTTCCAATGCTTGCATTGTTTTTCCATCCTTTGCAGATAAATATCCCATAAATACATGTGTTGGACGAGCTATAAAACTACCATAACCAACTCCAGCATACATAAATGGACAATCTTTCTTATTTGACATTTCTGTTAAACGAGTATTAAGCATTAAATCAAATAGTCCCTGAACTAATGCCTGTTCTCTAAAATCTCCAATAGTCTTCATTTGTTTGCTAGGATGTTTGTAGAAAAACTGGATTGAATTACTTGTTGCTTCTTTGTCTGTTGCAATTGCAATTAAAGGTTCTTTATTGTTTGGTAATGTTATAACAGGACGATTTAAAGGAGTTGAAGGAGCCACATTCATTTGGAAATAATCTTTTATTTTTTGTTCCATTTCATCAGCATCGAAATCTCCTACAACAATTATTGCCATATTTTCTGGACGGTACCAAGTTTTGTAGAAACGTCTGATTGCTTCTGGTTTGAAATTTTGAAGACTTTCATAAGTTCCAATAGGAAGACGTTCTGCATAAAGAGAACCTTTTAACATTGTTGGCCAAGTTTTATTTCTCAAACGGTCTTGAGCTCCTTGTCCCAAACGCCATTCTTCAATAATAACTCCTCTTTCTTTTTCAATTTCCTTTTCAGTCATAAGCATACCAAATGCCCATCCGTCAAGTATCTTAAGTCCCATATCAAACAATTCTGGCTTGTCTGTTGGAAGGGTTACCATATAAACTGTTTGGTCAAATCCTGTGTAGGCATTAATTTCACGACCAAATACAATTCCTTCTTTTTCCAAGTTATCAATTAATGAGTTTCCTGGGAATTGTTTTGTTCCATTAAAGCCCATATGCTCTGTAAAGTGAGCTAAGCCTAATTGGTCTTTGTCTTCCAAAACAGAACCTGCATTAACTGCAATTTGGAATTCAGCTCTGTTTTCTGGTTTTCTGTTAGCTCGAACATAGTAAGTGAGCCCGTTTGAAAGTTTGCCGTAGCGTACTTTTCCATCTAATTTAATTTCCTCATTAAGGTCAAGAGCTTTCTTTTCTCTTGAAGCACCAAATTGAGCAAATCCTGTAGTAACGATTGTGAAACACAATGCTAATACTAATAAAAATCTACTTTTCATCTTGTTTTTGTTAGGGTTAATAAAGTTATTTAATTTTCTATTTATTATTTATTGAATTATTGTTTATCGAATTATCAAATTCTAATATATCTCCTGGCTGACATTCCAACACCTTACAAATTGCTTCGAGTGTTGAAAAACGTATTGCCTTTGCTTTTCCTGTTTTAAGTATCGAAAGATTTGCAGGAGTTAAATCAACCCTTTGAGCTAATTCTCCTAGGCCTATCTTTCTCTTTGCCATCATCACATCTAAATTTACAACTATCGACATCTCTTAATTTCCTTTCACTATCTTAAACCGTTAAATCATTCTCTTCCTGTATAACCATTCCTTTTCTAATAATCTCAATAATTGAAAGAAACAAAAGTCCAATATAGATATAATCCCAAGATATATCGGAATATTCTGCAATAGGTTTGAGTTCCATTCCAGATTCTTTTACAAATAAATATTTTGAAATAAAGTAGGTTTGAAACTTATATAAGAAAAGGTCAATAAGAGGAACTATAATAAAGGAAATACCAATATATCTAAACCTTCTAATATTCTCATTATTAAAGATACAGTGTTTGAATTCAGTGTTTGTGTTTCTATTTATCCCTCTAATTATACTTTTTAATATTTTTCTAATATGAAAAACAATAAAGATAATCAAGAAGATACTTAGGCTAAGGGTAAAATAGTTTATTAGCTGATAGACAATCGATATTCCCTTAAAATTAGAATCCTTTAAATCTAAATTAAGTCTGTAGCCAGAGATTTTTGAATCAACTTTTGTCTTATCAATTGAAGAAAAAATATCAACACTATTATTCTCTACTAATCTTTCAGCATTGACCTCTGTGGCAATCTGCCCTTTGGTAATATTAAAAAACCCAATGTCTAAAATTGATAAGATAAGAAAGACAGACAACAAAAGGATAAGAAAGACAAAAACTATGTCAAAGCCTATCTTTATTGATTTAAGTGATAATATTTTTGTTGTTAATTTCATAAACTATCATTTTAACGATGCAAAATAACAATTTATTTTTCTAACAACCAAATAATTTATTGAAAAACGATAAATAAATTTCTTTTTACGATAAATAGAGATCTATCAAACCAACGGGAGCATTGATATATATTATCTTAGCTTCCCTATCTACTTTTTGAATAATCTTATCAATTATTGGAATTAAAATTTCTTTTTGATCATATTTAATGGAGAAAATTGGTTGAGCTGGGTATTCAATTACTGTTTCAATTATTCCTATATCTCCTTTTTCTTCATCAACTACTCCAAAACCAATGACTTCATGAAAATAAAACTTATTGCCTTCAAGCTTTGGCAAAAGTGCAAGTGGTAAATATAGCTCCTTTCCAATTAACTTTAGACTTTCCTCCGGAGTTAGGTTCTCAAACCTGACAGTTGCTCTATTTCCATTAAGTCTAATTGATTCAATAGGATATAGTACCAATACTTTATTTATTTCTATATAAACTCCGTCAAGGTTAGTATATTCTTCAGGCTGGTCAACATCAAAAAACAAAACCAAATCACCTTTAAATCCAAAAGGCTTTACAACCTTTCCCAAATAATAAGTTTCTTGCTTGTTCATTTCTAAATTTTAATATGCAATAAATACTAATAAATTAATGTATTTATTGCGAATGAATAAAAAAAAGACCGTTCCTAATTATGGATTACGGTCTTTGCAATCATTATGAAGAATTATTATTAACAATTATTCAGCCTTTGGCTCTTCGGTTTCAGATGTTTGTTCTGAACTCTCAACTTCAGCCTCTGCTTGTGCAGGAGTTTCTTCAGTTTGTGCTTTTGCTTCCTCTAATTCTGCTCTTTTAGCTGCTTCAATTTCTTCTCTTTTCTTTGTAATTTCTTCAATACGCTTTGCATTAACTTCCATTTCTGCTGCTAATGCCTTTTTAGCCTCTGCTTTCTTAGAGTTTCTGCTTTCTTCTTTCTTAGCTGAAATCTTATTCTCTTTTTCAGTTAACCATGCATTAAGTTTTGCATCTGCAACTTCTTGAGTGATTGCTTTTTTGTCAACTCCGATTTGAAGATGGTGTTTCAATAACACTCCTTTATAAGATAGAATAGCTCTTGCCGTGTCTGTTGGTTGTGCTCCGTTTTTCAACCATTGACAAGCCCTATCTATATCCAAATTAATGGTTGCAGGAGAGGTCATAGGATTATAAGTCCCAATCTTTTCAATAAATTTCCCATCACGTGCTGCTCGAGCATCCGCAATAACGATATGGTAAAAAGGTTGTGCCTTCTTTCCATGACGTTGTAGTCTGATTTTTACTGCCATAATAGCGTTTTATTTTTATTGTTTTTTATTATTTGAGGGTGCAAAGATACATTTTATTTGTTTGATAGCAAATTATTAAAGCATTTTTTCAATTTTTCTATCTAAACAGATAGGTTTTTCTCCATCTAAAAACTAAGAAATTAGACTTAAGAAAAAAATAAATGGGACTTAATGAAAATTATCTCAGAGAAAAATAAAATTATCTCAGAGAAAAAATAATTTATCTCAGAGAAAAATTAAATTAAATAGGAGTTAAGTCAAAAAAGTCGGAAATTAGCTTTCATTTAGTTAATTATGCCAAGTTTCTTCCAAATCCCAATTTTGTCTAATGTTTATAGGTTTTGAAAAATATTTTATCTCCTCTGGCATCTGTCTTTTAGAATAATCTCCAAAGTTCCATACTCCATTTTGATTCATATCAAAGATTATTCTTAACTTATACTCACCTTCTTTTAAGTGCATGAAATTAACTCTTGCCTTGTTTTGAGCTAACTCCTTTCTCAGAGTCTTGCCTTGTATGTCCTCTAAAATTAATATATAGGACATATTGGCATTAATAGTATCATCAATATTTAAAAAGAAATTCCCATAATCCGACTCGGAGTCAACTTGAAGAGGAAAACTTAGGGAATCATTTGTTTGATTAAGAGTATTTGTGATTATTCCTTGAGGGATAAATATTTTTTGATTAGAATTTGATGGAAGGACATCAATAATTTCGAGATAAAGTGGAGAAAAAGAGGAAGTTTTAAGCTTTATTTCTGTGGTATCATCAGTAGTAATTTTTAGTGCTTTATAGATTTTAGTTGTATCAATGATTGGAAAAGGCATTTCAATAATTGTTTTCTCAAAAAAAGACTGCTTTGAGGAAGGGGTTTTAAGGCTAAAAGTATCTTTTATTGGGTCTTCTTTTTCTTTTATGCTGAATAACTCAATATTTTCCCTAAATCCCCTATCAGTAATTATCATTTTTATTGAGTCAAAAGTCTGATTGAGTGTCCAAATATCAATTGTGTCTTTGTTTGTGCTATATTGGAGATATAGATTAGTATCATCCTTTCCAGAAAGTTTAGGGTATTCAAAAAGAAGATTTAGGCTATCGGTTGTTGGGTTGGAAAAAATTAGTTGAAGTCGGTGATTTGAGAGTAATTTATTGGATTCAAGGTTTATTGTTGTGTCCTTAGGTTCATAAAAATAGAGTACATTATCTTTGTAGGAAGGAGCCTTGCGTGTTGAATCTGTTTTATAAATGGTTGATTCAATTCTTTCTTTCTCAAATGCAAATCCTTCATTGCTTAAATCATAAATTAGGTTTTGGTTCTTATCATCAAGAGAGAAAATTTGAAAAGTACCTTCCGAAATATTTTGAAAATGAAAGTATCCAATGGAATCAGTTCTCGTTATATAAGAGGGTTTCTCCTTTTTTGCAACCTCATGATCTTCTGACTTATATAACATTACATATTTCTTTGCAATAGGCTTCAAGTTATAAGCGTCTAAGACCCTACCCTTGTATTCAAAAGTATCAATTACATCCCCAGTTGAAAAGCTATATACAAAATTACTTATCTTGTTGCCTTCGGTAAAATCTATAATTGAACTTCCAAAATCAAAAATATAGGTTGTGTTTTCTCTTAAAGTATCTGTCCAGCTTACCTTAAGAGTTTTCAAATGAGCCTTAATAGTAGGTTTGTTTTGTAAAGGAGGGGAAATAATTATTTCTTCTGAAGTATTTTCTGTATTAATGTATTCATCAAAATTTATTTCAAATGAGTTTCCTTTAAAATTTGTGCTATTATGTGAAGGCTTAGAAACGCGAGCCTTTGGAGGAGTCCTGTCATAAATACCTCCGCTAGGAGTTCCAATTTGTGCACAAGAGAAAAAAAGAAAACCCAAAGCAGTTAAGCTAACAAGCTTAGTATAATATGAGTATAGTGTATTTAGCAATTTATCTTTAATCTTCATAGCGCAAATTTACTAACAAATCTTCAATTATTGATTTATCAAATCTCTTTGCCTTACAACCTCATACATTAATATTCCAGCGGCAACCGAAACATTAAGAGATTCAATATTAGCCTTAATAGGAATCTTAATCCTATTATCACAAATTTTTATAATATCGGGAGAGACACCAGTATCTTCAGAACCCATAACAATCATTAGACTTTCTTTCATTGAGACTTGAGTATAAAGTTCGCTACCTTTTTCTGTGGCACAAAAAACACTAACTCCTAATTGTTTTGCTGTATTAATTGTTGTTTTAAGATTTGCTACCTTACATATTGGTAAACGCAAAAGGGCTCCAGACGAGGTTTTGATTGCATCTTCATTAATTTGAGCCGATGAATATTGAGGAACAATAATTGCATCCACTCCTGCACATTCGGCACTTCTCGCAATTGCTCCTAAATTTCTTACATCGGTTACTCTATCAAGCATAATAAGAAATGGAGTACTTCCTTTTTCAATTGTTTGCATTACCACTTCCTCAAAATCAAAATATTCAATCAAAGACATAATGGCTACCACTCCCTGATGATTATTTTTGGTCATTCGATTAAGTTTCTCAATAGGTACATATTGAACTACAGTTTTTCTCTTGCTAATCTCCTCCTTTACTTCCTGCAAGAGATTGCCTTGCAAAGATGATTGAATTAACACTTTTTCAATTTCTTTTCCACTTCGGAGAGCCTCCACAACTGGCCTTACTCCATATATAATCTGTGATTCTTTCATATTTTAATTTTATTACTCAATTATTATACCGTCTTTCATTAATAGTTTTCTGTCACTCATATTTGCTAATTCTTCATTGTGAGTTACAATGAGAAAGGTTTGTTTATATCTTTCTCTAAGAGAGAAGAAAAGATTATGAAGGTCTTTTGCGTTCTGAGAGTCCAAATTGCCTGAAGGCTCATCAGCTAAAATGATTGATGGTTTATTGATTAATGCTCTTGCTACTGCAACCCTTTGCTGTTCACCACCCGAAAGCTCAGAAGGTTTATGATGTTTTCTTTCACTTATTTGAAGAATCTCAAATAACTCTTCTGCTTCTTTTACCGCTTCTTTTTTAGTTTTTTTAGCAATAAAAGCAGGAATACAAGCATTCTCAATTGCAGAAAACTCTGCCAAAAGATGATGAAACTGAAAAACAAATCCAATCTCTTTATTTCTAAAATTTGCTATTTGTGTTTCGGTCATCTTGGTTGTTTCTTTCCCATGTATCCACACCTCTCCTTTGTCTGCACGATTTAATGTCCCAATTATTTGCAATAAGGTTGTTTTCCCTGTTCCGGAGGCGCCTACAATTGATACAATCTCTGAAGGTTTAATTCTTAAATTAATTCCTTTGAGAATTTGAAGGCTATTAAAGGACTTATATAGGTCTATTACTTCAATCATTATAATTTATCTGTCAATATTTTTCTTGTTAAACATAATATATCCAAAGTTTGCTGATATTGTAAATGGATTAGTCTTATCGTCGTCTCTTTGATGATAGCCAGCAATAATACTTAGGGGTCCAATTGGAGTATTGAAAACAAGAGTTGAACTTATTATCAAATATAATTTATTAAAAAAATCTGTTGAATAATACGGGAGGTTATTGTCTCTTGACATTATTCTTGAGATTGGAGCAAAAATATTTGCATTTAATCTAAATGATGCATCAATTCTGTAAAAACTTACTTTATAAATATTTTCAATACCAAAGGCTAAATACTGATTAGCTCTATACTCTGGCATAAATTGAGTAAAGGTTTCTAAGGTTGGAGAATAAACACCTGCGTTAAGGAGTGAAGAGTTATAATTAGAGAAGAGATTTTGAAATGAATAGAAGGCATCTGCATTTAATCCGAAAGCGAAATTCTTTGTTACATCTAAATAATGCTTATGTCTAAAACTAAATTGCATCCAACTATGTCTTTTTTCATCTGGATCGGATAATGTTGATGTATTACCAGGTGTAAAGTTTTCTTGTCCTCCAATATATTGAACCTGCATTTTGGAGAACAAGCCAGAGGTTGGAAACTGAATATCATTCAGAGAAGAAAGGCTTCTTGTTAATCCTACTGCAATATGATTAAACTTTGTTTTGTCAGCAGTATCGTATATTGTTGTATGTTTTATATTAAAATATTCATCGTTAACTCTACCAAGACCTACATTAAAAACTAATTTATCTTTTACCCCAATTGGAACCCCCATACGAAACTGAATATTATTTTCATTTTGCACAATATAATTGAGTGGGGAGAAATCAAAGAAATTAGTTTTTAAACTATAGTAACTCCATTTGTTTGCATTAAATTCAACTTCTGAATAGAATGGGTACTTAGATGGATAATCCAATCTTAATGCTGCAGTTGTGGAAGTGTAGTATCTGCCTAAATAAACATTTGATTTCACATGCCACGAACTTCTATTCATAAAATTATATTCTGTACCAATAAATAAATGTGATATTGGATTTGAAGAAAGCAAGCCTCCTATTTTAACTTTAAAATTTTCTTGAGTACTAACATTTAAATTTAAGACATAGGATTGAGAAAAGTTATTATAATAAATGAATGGCTGAATTGACTTTATGTTTCTGTCAAAACACAATGAAAAATAATTCTTCTTTATTTGTTCTGAAAGGTTTATATCGTATGCATTATAGAAAATTGAGCTTTCGATATAGCTTTTTTGATATTTATTTACTCCCTCAACCACAACATTATTAATAACTAACGAAGGCTTTCTTTTATTAAAATCTTCTCTGATTAGAGAAATTTCTTCCTTAGTAATTGAATCATTTTGAAACTCCCTTATTTTAGATATCTTTTCTAAGGCAGCCTTATAGCCAATATCAAATGTTTCTTTCATTTTCCAAAACTCCAACACTCCATAGGTTTTTAAATCTGGTTCTATGATTACACTATTATCGCAAGTAATATTATAGTCTGTTTCTTTTGAAACAATATTCTGCAAATAAGAAACAATATCTCCTTCTCTTGGAGGAGGATAATTACCAGAAATCTTAACCCCAATAATTATGTCAGGATTATAAATTTCTTGCATTTCTTGTGAAGGGAAATTATTATACATACCGCCATCAAACATAACCTTTCCATCAATTGTAATTGGAGTAAAGTAAAATGGGAAAGTCATAGATGCTCTTACTGCTTGACCCAAGTCTCCTTTTCTTCTAATACTTGCTTTACCTGCTTCAATATCTGAGGTTATGCAAAAGAAAGGAATCATAAGTGAGTCAAAATTATTATTTGCTACAGCTGAAGCTCCTGCAAAAAGTTCCATAAAAGCATAATCCATCTGTATTGGGTTCACTACTGAAGATGGAAGTTGAAATCTAAATTTATTCCTTGTGTCAAACGAAAATGAAACTAAGGTCGGATCAGAATCATTTTCCTTATAATAGTATGAATAGTTCCTATCAACTTTACCAGAAAGCCAACGCTGAAAATCATCTGAGAGGAATAGTTTTTCCATATCCTCAACATTATACCCAGAGGCATACAAAGCTCCAACAATTGCACCAACTGACGAGCCAGCAATATAGTCAATTGGGATATTATTTTCCTCCAATGCCTTTATTGCTCCAATATGTGCAAGACCTCTTGCTCCACCACCACTCAAAACAAGTCCCACCTTTTGTGTTCTTTGGGAAATACAAGGCGAAACTGCAATAAGCAGTAGTAGAACAAAAAGTATTGCTTTTTTCATTAATACAAGTCGAACTTTTGTCTTTGAAAAAATTTAAGCCTTTTCTAAAGCTTGTTGTAAATCGTTGATTATATCTTTTGCATCTTCAATTCCAACAGAAAAACGAACTAATCCTTCTCCAATTCCTGCACTTTGACGTGCCTCTGGAGACATTTTGGAATGTGTCATTGAAGCTGGATGTTGAATAAGAGTTTCAATTCCTCCTAAAGAAACTGCCAAAATACACATCTTAACATTATCCATTAGTTTCTTTCCTGATTCAAGTCCTCCCTTTAGTCCAAAACTAATCATAGTTCCTGTTCCTTTCATTTGTTTTGCAACCAAATCTCTTTGCTTAAATGATGCTAAACCAGGATATTTAACCCATTCTATCTTAGGATGGTTTTCCAAAAATTCAGCAACTTTAATTGCATTCTCTTGTGCTCTTTCTATTCTGATTGCAAGAGTTTTCACTCCACGAATAACCATATAAGCTTGATGAGGGTCCATATTTCCTCCCAAGTTAAACATCATTCCTTTAATCTTGTCGTTAAGTTCTTTTGTTTTTGAAATAACGATACCGCCTACAATATCAGCATGTCCATTTATAAACTTAGTTACGGAATGCAAAACAACATCTGCTCCTAAGTCAATAGGGTTTTGAAGATAAGGAGAACAGAAAGTATTGTCAACAACCAAAACAGCACCAATTGAATGAGCAATTTCTGCACAAGCCTCAATGTCTGTTATGTCCATTGTTGGATTAGCTGGTGTTTCAATGTAAATCATTTTGGTATTAGGCTTAATTGCTGCCTTTATTTCATTTAAATCTGCAGTATTAACATAAGTTGATTGAACTCCAAATCGAGATAAATGTTGCTCCATCATAACTCTTGATGCTCCATAAACTGCTGCTGAGCTTATCATGTGTTCATTTGAATTAAGCAAAGCCATGTAAACTGTTGAAACAGCAGCCATTCCTGAAGAAAAAGCTATTGAATCGTATCCATGTTCCAAAACAGCAATTTGACGTTCCAATGCCTTAACTGTTGGATTTCCCATTCTTGTGTAAATGTATCCTTGTTTTGTTCCTGCAAAACATTCTGCACCATCTTCTGCACATTCAAAAGCAAAGGTTGATGTTTGATAAATTGGCACTGTTGCACTTTTATATTCGTCGTGATGACCACTGTAGTGGATTAGTTGTGAGCTAAAACCGTAATCTTTTGGATTTTCCATATTCTAAATTTATTTATTGTATAATTATTTGTAATTCTCTGGATTTACCTTTATATTAAATAGATAATTACCATTTTTATCTTTGTAGTAATAGTTAAACGACATATTCTTATCTCTAAGGAGCTGCATATCAGGATTTGTTTTAATATTATTAATAATATTAGGTTCAAGATAATTTTTAAGTTCTTCTAAATCTAAAGAATCTTTTGTACTATTGACTAATGTATAGTTGTACTGCAAAGTATTATTAGGTAAAGCTAAATAATTATCTATTCTTGTTTCCGAATCTATCATCATAGGGAAACTCTTATTAGCCTCATTTACCATTTCAGTTAAGAATTTGTCTTCTTTGGTAGTTGAAGAAAATCCAGATAATTTATTAACAGCAAAATATCCAATAGAAGAAAGAATTGGGATTAGAACTGACATTAGAATTAAATATTTGTTTCTTTTGCTATTTATTGATTTATCTTTTCTTGAAGTAGTTTCTTCTATTCTTTCTTTGGATACTAAAATAGTATTTTTATAATCTTCAAAAGTTTTGCCAGGATTAGTCTTTACCCAATTAGGATAGTTATTGTCTAATTTCTTGCCACAACTTGAGCAAAAAGTGGTGTACTCCGATTCAATCTTATTAAAATAAGCACAATGATTACATTTTAAATATTCCATAGCTAAAAATACAAAATTTGTCAGGCAAAAATACAAAACAAATCAATACAATAAAAAATATTCTCTTCCTAAAGCAATGCTTTTATTGAAAATAAACATTATTTACGCTATATATATTAAGTTTATTTTTCCTTAGTCAAAGATTATTTTTATCAAAACAAGGGAAGAGATTACTTAAATCAAGAATAAATTTATTTAAATCAAGAAAAAATTTTGCAAGGTGGCAGGTTACTATATGTAAGGTGGCAGGTTACTATATGTAAGGTGGCAGGTTACTATGTGTAAGGTGGCAGGATGCAAATTTTAAACCTTATCTTTTTAAACGATAACAAGGCATTAGTAAACTTTTTTCAAACATAAACTTTTTTTCAGTATATCTTATTCATAAATCAATGTTGCTTTTTCGCTATATGGTAATTAAAATCTCTACTTTTATTCTTATTTAAAATTGAAGAAGTATTATTATCATTTTTAAAAGCAGAATATTAGGTATCAAAAAAAAGAAAAAAGAAATTTTTGTTGGTTAATTCATTATTATGGTATAATTTTGCAATCCAATAACATGATTTTAATATAAAATAAAAATATAATGAGACCTAACTTTAATAATGTTGACCTCAACGCAAAGGAGAACAACTCTTCAAAAGCATGGGAACAAATAGAAGATAACGGAACAAACTGGTTGACAGCAGAACAAATACCTGTTAAACCAATCTACACTCCAAAAGATTTGGAGGATATGGAACATCTTAACTATGCAGCAGGAGTTGCACCTTTCCTTCGTGGACCATATTCAACAATGTATGTAATGAAGCCTTGGACTGTTAGACAATATGCTGGTTTCTCAACAGCAGAAGAATCAAATGCATTCTACAGAAGAAATATTGCAGCAGGACAAAAAGGACTTTCAGTTGCTTTTGACCTTGCAACTCACAGAGGATACGACTCTGACCACGAAAGAGTTGTTGGAGATGTTGGGAAAGCAGGTGTTGCAGTGGATTCAATTTTAGATATGAAGATTCTCTTTGATCAAATTCCATTAGATAAAATGTCTGTTTCAATGACAATGAATGGTGCAGTATTGCCAATACTTGCCTTCTACATTATTGCAGCAGAAGAACAAGGAGTTTCAATGGACAAACTAAGTGGAACTATCCAAAACGACATCTTAAAAGAGTTTATGGTTAGAAACACTTATATTTATCCACCAAAACCATCAATGAAGATAATTGCAGATATCTTTGAATTTACTTCAAAGAATATGCCTAAATTCAATTCAATATCCATTTCAGGTTATCACATGCAAGAAGCAGGTGCAACTTGTGATATTGAAATGGCTTATACTTTAGCTGACGGATTAGAATATTTGAGAGCAGGTATTAATGCAGGAATGAGCATAGACCAATTTGCACCAAGACTATCATTCTTCTGGGCAATAGGGATGAATCATTTTATGGAAATTGCAAAAATGAGAGCAGCAAGAATGCTTTGGGCTAAATTGGTTAGTCAATTCAACCCTAAAAGCCAAAAATCACTTGCACTAAGAACTCACTCTCAAACTTCTGGATGGTCATTAACTGAACAAGATCCATTTAATAATGTTGCAAGAACATGTGTTGAAGCAACAGCAGCAGCACTTGGACACACACAATCACTACATACAAACGCACTTGATGAAGCAATTGCTTTGCCAACAGATTTCTCAGCTCGTATTGCTCGTAACACTCAAATCTATCTTCAAGAAGAAACAAATATTTGCAAAAGTGTTGACCCATGGGCAGGTTCCTACTATGTTGAAAGTCTTACTCACGAAATTGCACACAAAGCATGGCAACATATCCAAGAAGTTGAAAAATTGGGAGGAATGGCAGCAGCAATTGAAAGTGGAGTTCCTAAAATGAGAATTGAAGAAGCAGCAGCAAGAAAACAAGCTCGCATTGACTCAAACAGAGATACTATTTTGGGAGTTAACAAATATCGTTTGGAAAAAGAAGACCCAATTGAAACTCTTGAAGTAGACAATACTGTTGTTAGAGAAGCTCAATTAAAACGTTTAGCTGAACTAAGAGCAAATCGTAATGAAAAAGAATGTCAAGAATCATTAGAAAGACTTTCTGAAGTTGCAAGAACTGGAAACGGGAACCTGTTGGAATATGCTATTGATTGTGCAAGAAAGAGAGCTTCATTGGGAGAGATTTCAATGGCAATGGAAAAACATTTTGGACGTTATAAAGCAAAAATAAATCTTATTTCAAACGTGTATAGAGCAGAAACAAAAGATAGTTCAAACTTTAAGAAAGCAGTAGAACTTGCAGATAAATTTGCTGCAATGGAAGGACGTCGTCCAAGAATTATGGTGGCAAAAATGGGACAAGACGGACATGATAGAGGAGCAAAGGTTGTTGCAACAGGATATGCCGATATTGGATTTGATGTTGATATGGGACCTCTTTTCCAAACACCACAAGAAGCAGCAAAGCAAGCCGTTGAGAATGACGTTCACGTTTTAGGAGTTTCATCTTTGGCAGCAGGACATAAGACTTTAGTTCCTCAAGTTATAGATGAGTTGAAGAAACTTGGAAGAGAAGATATAGTTGTTATTGTTGGTGGTGTTATTCCTCCACAAGACTACGATTATCTTTACAAAGCAGGAGCTGCAGCAGTCTTTGGACCTGGCTCAATCATTTCTGACTGTGCTATTAAGATACTTAACCTACTTATTGAGGCAAACAAATAGAGCCTAATCAACTCTTAAATAATAAGAAACGCCCTAATCATGACCTTTAAACGAAGAGTTCATGAGCACGAAATGGCATTTCGTTACGATGAAATGCCATTTCGATATTAATGAAATGCCATCTCGTTGAAACGAAATGGCATTTCGTCCTCATAAAGACGAAGTTTTGAGGTCATCAAAAGGCGGTTTTAGTGTTATAATTACTGCGTTTTGACATCGCAAACTCTTACATAATAAGAAACGCCGTAAAGATTACTCTTTACGGCGTTTTTGATTTTACTAAATGTTTAAAAACTTATTTTAGAACATTCCAACAAAACCTAATCTTATTGCAACATTATTTAATCCTAACTCAGGAAAATCAGTAACTTTTTGCTTTGAGTTGGAAAGGTAGGCATCTCTAAAGTGGAATGTATGACGATATTCTCCAGCAATGACAAAATATTCTGAAGGACTTCCAAAACGTAGTTCAAGTCCTATTGGAACATAGAAATTTGTTTGGCGAATTGACCAAGCATTGCCTGCAATTGAGTCCATGGTTAGATTATTATCAGTTGTTCTTACGTATTCATGTACTCCAGAGCTTACTCCAATCCCAACTCTTGGAACTACCATAAATTTCTCATTCTTTAGTTTAATGACTGGATAGCCTGCATTGAGTGATAAGAATCCAAAGAAAGAGCCAAGATATTTATTATTTGATCTGTTGGAACTTCCTTCAAATCCTAAATCAAAAGCAATCTCCAAACCAAAAGGAGTAGCTGCTCCAAGTTGATATACTAATCCAAAATTGAAGTCATTAATATCTCTCATCCCTAATTTAGAATTCATTGCACCATTATCATTAATAAAAGAACCCAAAAAACTCAAGCCAACAAGAGCCTTTGTTTCTTTCTTTTTAGGAGCAGGCTTCACAACATCTGCAACTGAACCTTGGTCATAAAATGTTCTTTCTACTGTTACTTCTGTTTCAGTTGTTGATTTTCCATTAACTGTGGTAGTGGTTGTTTTGGTTGTGATGGTTGAATCGCCTTCATACTTAGTTTCAACAAAGATTGAGGTTGTTTTGTTTGCGTTTTGTCCCAGTGAGATAGTATATATCCCAAGTGCGAGGACTAATAGAATTACTTTCTTCATATTTATTAATTTATTTTGATGTTATTTATTAAAAATTCCTGTTAACCCGATTTTGATTCCTAAGTTATTAATTGTGAACTTAGGGAAATCATATACCTTTTGTCTTGTGTTTGGTAGCATAGCCCCAGAGTTATAGACATTAAAACGATATTCCACTCCAAAAGAGAGATAGGAAACGGGCAGAAGCCTATAAAGAAACTCCACTCCCAAAGGAATAAAAAGATTATTACTATAAACCTCCCACGAATTGGCTTTAAGCTCTTCAAAGCTAATTGACCTATTAGTTGTTTGGGAGTATTCAAATTTTGTTGAATTAAAACCAAGTCCAGAATAAGGAAGAATCATATATTTATCTGCTTTTATTCTGAAAGGATAGGCAAAACTTAATGCCCCTATGGTTGAAACAGAACGAAGTTTCTTATTATCTGCTTTATTCATTAGTCTCTCCATTGCAAAACTCCCCTTAAGTTCCATTCCAAAGTGAAACCTTAGTCCCAAAGAAATATCCCCTCCAACATTAATATTATTAATTCCTTTCATTCCCAATAGGGAGTTAAGGTTTGAATTATTATTCAATGTTGAAAAAATCAAATTTATTCCTGTAATGCTTGCTGAAATACTTTTCTTGTTTGAGCTTGCTTTATGCTCTTTCTTTAATGAAGAAGAATCAACATCTTTTTTCAAAAAAGGATGTTCACTATTAATTTTAGAAGAGGAAAGGATTTCTTCCTTAACCCTTACCTTGTCTTTATCGGTTGTGGTCGTGATTTTCTTATAATAGACAGAGTCCCCCACCCTCACACTTTCTATCCTCACATTTACATTCTTATCCTTACTTTGAGAGAAAGCAGCAAATGCAAAACATAGAAAAATTATAATTAAAACTGTCCTTTTCATAAGAAATTTATTCAGAACTAAAATAATCAAAAACTTAAACGCAAATAATAAATTATATATTGCATCGTTAAATAACAATATTACTAATGATTGATATTATGCTAAGGAAAATTTCGCTTGCCCTATTGTTTTGTTTTGCTGTTTTTGTTTCAAAGGCACAACAAGAAATTTATGAAGCCTATTCAGTATTAAACCTTCGCTCTTCGGCACGTGTTGCTAACATTGGGATGGATTTTCTTCCTTGGCAAGTAAATGATGTTTCGGTTGCCATTACCAATCCAACAATACTTTCAAAGGAAATGAATAATCAATTCGCAGTTGGCTATACTGATTTGTTTGCTGGCATTTGGCAGGGAAACGTTGCATATAGCCACACATTCAATAAGATTGGTAGCTTGAGCTTTGGCTTGAACTATATTGGCTATGGGAAATTTCAAAGAACCCTACCTAATGGCGACCAAGTTGGGGAATTCACAGCCAACGATTATATGTTTACAATTGGTTGGGGAAGGATGTTGGATAGTAATATTTATATTGGTGCAAACCTTAAACCAATTTTCTCCCAATACGAAGACTATTCTTCCATTGCCTTAGCTTTTGACGTTGCAGCAACCTATATTAGTGATGAGAAAAGTTTTATGGCAACCCTTATGGCAAGAAATTTTGGTACACAGCTAAAAACCTTTAATAATATTGAAGAAAAACTTCCCTTCCAATTAGAATTGGGAGTTTCAAAAAAACTAAAGCATGCTCCACTTCAACTCTTTGCAATGGTAACCCACTTGCAGAAATGGGATTTGAGAGAAAACGACCCCCTCAATCCAAGAGATGAGATTGACCCTTTTACAAATGAAATTAAAAGAGAAAATCATTTCTTAGGAACATTAGATAATATGTTCAGACACTTGAATGTTGGGGTTAATTTTGAACTTTCAAAAAGTTTCTACTTAGCCTTTGGTTATAGTTGGAAGCAAAGTCGTGAGATGTATTTGCAAGATGCCTTTTCAATGTCAGGCTTTTCCTATGGCTTTGGCATAAACATCAAGCGATTCCAATTAAGCTATGCAAGAAACGAATATCACAAATACGGCTCCCCAAACCACCTAACCCTATTGGTTAGATTATAAAATCCGTTTTTAGGATAATTACTTGTTTATTTCTAATAAGAAATTATAATCAAGTTTTAATAAATTATAATCAAGTTTTAGTAAATTAGAATCAAGTTCTGTGGAAATGAAATAATAAGAATTCTAATTCTATCTTGCAGTTTCGACAACTCCTGTTTGATGATTTAACTCACTTCCTCTTAGTGAATGAGGAATACAAAAGATTGTTATCATCACTAAGAAAGCTATTATTGAGGTTATTCTAAGGATTTTCTTTTTCAGGAAGAAAAGATTGATTAGAAGAACAACTAAGGCTATTAGGGTTTTGTTGTCAGTTAGGTCGTAGCCAAAAGGAAATCCACTCCAATATACTCCAAAGGCATATTTTTGAACAATTGGGCCAAAGATAAATCCTCCAATTATTAATGTTATTATTGTAAGTACAACATATCTTCCAACATTCTTCTTGTTGGCAATTGCCAATAGCAGTCCATAAGATGCAAATAGCATGGAAACAAACATAAATATTATATGTGGGATTAGCACTCCTGCTGGAACTTCTCCCTTAAAGCGAATTATTAAAGGGTCTTTCTCAAATAGTTTTTCCTCATTTACCTTCACATAATACTCTAATTTTCCTGCATTGGGCTGAACGGGAAGAGTTGCAATAAGAGCCTCTTCTTCTCTTTGGAAGTCTATTGTTGAAAAGACATCGTTGGTTGGATACTTTCTGTATATTAACTGTGCATTAACACTATTGTCGGGGATATTTAGTTGAATCAGATTAGTGTTTGCAGTTGCAGAGCGTGGGAAAGAGAGTTTATATTCTTTGTTATTTAGGGTTATTGTTGCTTTCTTTGGATTTGTTGGGCCTGTTATTCTTTGATAGACACTTGTTGCAAGAGTTAGAGCAACTGCAAGTATCCAAAATATGATAATTGTTGATTTTTTCATTTCAAATTATAGTTTAACCTTTAATTCTTTTGTCTTTCCTTCTCTCTTTATTTTAACCTTATAGGCTTCATTCTCTTTCAATGTTCCAAGAATATTCATATAGGAATAAATATCTGTAACCTTCTTACCATTAAGTTCAATTATTATATCGCCATTTTGCATTCCAGCCTTATCGGCAGGCTTTCCCTTCGAAACAATTTCTGCCTTCACTCCATCTGTGCTTCCTGTAACATCGGGCATAATACCTAAGGTAACCTTAAAGGTTGGTCTATCTCCACTATTTTTCGGCTCCTTTACTCTTTTAAATCTCAATCTATCCTTCCTATTTACAACATCGTTGGAAATATCAAATGCAAATTTAGACACTATGTCTATTCCTTTGTAATTTAGCCTATGAGGATTATCATAAGGGGTGTGATAGGTTGAGTCAGCACCGGTTGTGAAATAGAAAACAGGAATATTCTTAGCATAGAAAGAGGCATGGTCAGAAGGTCCAACTCCACTTGGAGAAAGTGAAACTTTTAGATTATTAGCCTTAGAGTATTTCTTTATTATCTTCTCCGATTCTTTTGAAGTTTTAGTCCCTCCTACTGTTAGGGAATTGTTTTTTAACATCCCAACCATATCAAAATTAAACATTGCTACAATTTGCTTGGAGTCAAAAGGCAACTCTTCGAGGAATTGCTTTGAGCCAATAAGCCCATTCTCTTCGCAAGTGAATGCTATAAAGATTATTGACCTTTGATTTATTTTTTGCGAAAACTTATTTACTAAGTCAAGCATAAGAGCAACTCCTGAAGCATTATCATCGGCTCCATAATGTATTTGATTTGGTTCTTTGGAACGTGAAGCACTCATCATTGAACCCAAACCCAAATGGTCAAAATGA
>ENA-UOOH01001726-UOOH01001726.1-fermentation-metagenome-genome-assembly--contig:-NODE-1726-length-20521-cov-3.592446_pt1 | contig 20521 bp, 13 predicted proteins | sample MGYA00245778_ERZ724025 | MGnify/ENA primary metagenome ERZ724025 (study PRJEB28704, sample SAMN03018313) | fermentation metagenome | biome: anthropogenic terrestrial biome; feature: soil; material... | reverse complement strand
CGCGCTTTAGGTAATTATTTCAATCCACGCTCTCCGTGTGGAGAGCGACACCGCCGCGCTTGTGGGATGCCTTGACCTTATGATTTCAATCCACGCTCTCCGTGTGGAGAGCGACTTATTCAGGGATAAAACCCTGTAAAATGTCATAAATTTCAATCCACGCTCTCCGTGTGGAGAGCGACCCGCAAAAATAACGGATACCGTTTCGGCATATGGATTTCAATCCACGCTCTCCGTGTGGAGAGCGACACGGGTACAAGCATTACGCTTCCGACTTATAATCAATTTCAATCCACGCTCTCCGTGTGGAGAGCGACTAAGGTTCATGAGGTAACCCTCGAACATGGAGTTATTTCAATCCACGCTCTCCGTGTGGAGAGCGACGACCTTGAATTTGACGAATACCGGAAAGTTTTTCAATTTCAATCCACGCTCTCCGTGTGGAGAGCGACTTGATATTGTCGCAAGGATTGTTGCTGATGGCAATATTTCAATCCACGCTCTCCGTGTGGAGAGCGACGAAGAAGGTGCTTCAAATCTGATTCGCCTATTTTATTTCAATCCACGCTCTCCGTGTGGAGAGCGACGTTGTTATCAAATCAAGATATGCACTGCTTGATTTATTTCAATCCACGCTCTCCGTGTGGAGAGCGACCCCTTTGCTCTTCCGGTTTTGAGGGTGACGGAAAATTTCAATCCACGCTCTCCGTGTGGAGAGCGACCAACCGCACCAGTCACAGCCCCTGTTTTCAAGGTTATTTCAATCCACGCTCTCCGTGTGGAGAGCGACGATATGTTGGTGTGTGACGAGTCCACCAGTTTTAAATTTCAATCCACGCTCTCCGTGTGGAGAGCGACCAAGTTCTATCAGGCTTTGTCACCAAACTTGGTATTTCAATCCACGCTCTCCGTGTGGAGAGCGACCTCAAGCAGCACATCATGGCATAACGTGTTCTTATTTCAATCCACGCTCTCCGTGTGGAGAGCGACGGGTTATAAATGCCCCGGCGACCGCCGACAGTCTATTTCAATCCACGCTCTCCGTGTGGAGAGCGACCCTGTTGTGTGTTTAGTATAACCGTAATTTCTACGATTTCAATCCACGCTCTCCGTGTGGAGAGCGACAGCAAAAATAGCTAAAATAAACGCCTGTTTTACTTTACATCTTAAATAATGTGTATTAAAACAGCGTTGCCATATTTGTATTCAAACAATTTCTTAACGAAAAGCATTCTAAAAAGACTTTTTTTGGTGCGAAGCAGCTAATAAAATAATGTTGACTTCAGTTTCGCACTACAAAATTAACGGCGCTTCTGCATCATAACTTGGCTTTGCTCCGATGTGTTCAATTTTTTCTTTATAAGCATTACCCAGGTAATAGAACCGCAGGCTGTCTGTATGAGTATCAATGATATTTACTAACAATTCTTTCACCTGTCGAAACTTTGCCGCATCCAGGACACATTCAAAAACAGAGTTCTGAACCCTTTGCCCATAATTGACACACTGCTTGGCAACACGCCGGAGCCTTTTCTTTCCCGCTGCGGTCTCTGTGTTCACATCATATGTGATCAGTACTAACATCATATCCTCCTATGTTTTCCATAAAAAGGGTGGATACTCTTCTATGTCACCTCGTATAAATCTTGCCAAGAGCAGTGCCTGCACATACGGAACGATACCCCATTCGACTTTTTCTTCTAAGAACGGATGGGTAATAACCTCTGTCTTTTTTGTCTGCCAGCTTTTTAGCACCTGTTTTCTAACCTCGTCTTTCATCTCAACAGTACCGTTTTCTTTTGTAAAAAAACCCTCTTTACCTATAATCCGCTTATTTATCAATGTTAATACAAATTTATCCGCAAGTGACGGACGCAATTCTTCCATCAAATCCAGCGCTAATGAAGCTCTGCCTGGCCGGTCACGATGCATAAAACCGACATAAGGATCCAATCCAACGGCCTCCAAAGCAGACGTACAGCAATTGGCGGTAAGAGAATATATAAAAGAAAGCAGTGCGTTTACGTTATCAAGCGGCGGACGCCTGTTTCTTTCATGAAAATAGAAATCCTCTTTTTGCTGCAAAATAAGATCATCGAAAACCGAAAAATACACCTTAGCTGCTTCACCTTCGATGCCACGAAGCTGTTCGAGATTACCAGCCTGCATAACCTGTTTTAGGCATGCACTTAACTGCTGAGATTTTAATTTCAGTTTCTGAGTGTCAAGGCGAATAGCATAATCTCTTTTTGCTCTTTCTACAATCCACTTCGAATTATATATTTTTCCTATCAGGAAGTTTTTTGCAATACAGCTACTCTGTATTTCATCATCAGAATAGCGATACTGCATTTTTCTAAGTATAACATTACCTTTCACCTCGCCGGTTACCCGTGCAAGAAATTTACCATTTTGGGTCATAAAGCAGAGTGAAATATCTCTTTTTGCACACGCTCCCATCAAAGCCGGGCTTGCACCGGTATATCCGCTGGTAACGATAGCTTCCAAACCATGAAGAGGAAAACGAACCGCTTCTTTGTTTTCATACAGAACTACAACGTTTTCGCCGTCAAGAGCGAGATATTTATCCGGTGAGGTTATATATAGGGTGTTAAGAAGTTTTTTCATAGTTCGCCTCCCTCTTCCGAAAGATGATGAAGGATATACTGTATAACCTTTTTCTGTTTCAACAGTTTTGGCAGGCAAATATTTTTCAGAGAGCAGGCGTTGCAGCGTTTGGAAGGCTTTACTTTTGGAGTGTGTTGACGTTTGTAAAACTGATGCATTTCATCGAACATTGCCCGTACTTCTGCACGCAGATCATCGGTCATCTGCACTTTCTGACGGTGTCGGATCTTTTCGTAAAAGATTGCACCTTCATCAACTTTGCAGCAAAGCATTTCCTCCAGGCACATCGCCTGCGCAGTCAGTTGCAATATATCGATATCGTCTTCTTTTGGTTCGCCGTGCTTATATTCAACGGGTAATATTTTATAGTTTCCTTTTCTGCCAAAAATAGGAACGCCTTGTTCGCTCAGAATGAACTCGACCACATCGCAGGTTCCGTTCACTCTGAGCGAATTGGATATGACTGACATGCCTCTTACCGTGATGATACCTTTTCTTTTTTCATCCAAGGTGGTATCGTGGGCTTTCTCGTGCAGCAGATTGCCTTCGATAGTACGAAGATTTTCCTCCCATTGTTGTTCGATATGAATCAATGCCCACTGCCTTCTACAAAAAGCAAAGTGCTGAATTCCGGAAATTAAAAGGTAATGATCATCCTGATTCATATGTTATTTGCGTATGCAATTTACGCCGCCGGGAATGTTATCAAGATCGATTTTCACTTCATAATCTTTATATTTTCTGGCAACCGGAACGTCCTCTTTTTTGGCGGCAGAAACCAAATCAAACAACTGATGAGACGGGGTATTTCCCAACTCGCTGTCATGACGAAAAACAATCAAATCCCTCACATTCATTTTACCTCTTGCAGCGGAATGGTCATTTTCAAACATATTTAATATTGCTTTCCATAGAAGCTCTAAGTCGTCTTCCGTAAATCCTGTTGATTTTCTTGCAAGGTTCGCAGAGACAAAACCTTCAGCCCGGTATAGAGCATATGGAATAATGTATTTTCTTCCCATTTCGGTATCTTTTCTCAGGGCGTCGGTTTCAGTCGTAATGGCAACGCGGGTGATTGTTACTTCCTGCTGTATAATGGGATCAATGCTTCTTGCAAATCCGATTTGTACGGGGCCTCTTACTTGTCCGCAGTTTAGAGCGGCTTTTACAAAAGTTGTCATAACGGCACCAAAGGTGCGGATGTCATAAAATTCTTTACACATGAAATCACGTATCTTTTTATCGATCCCGGGGTCGTCTTTTTTGCTGACCTTTTTTTCATCAATGCCATAATATTCATATGCCGTCTTATCGCTGGCGTTCAGGGGAACTGCTTCTTTAATATAAATTTTATAACCGTTAGAATCTTCCTTGACTGTCTCCACATAATTGCGAATTTTACGTTTCAAGCAAACGTCGGTTACAATACCGTACCCTGTTTCGGGGTCAATGCGGGGCATATTTCCTGCGTCGGGATCACCGTTTGGATTTCCATTTTCCACATCAAAAAAGATAACAAATTCATACCTGTTTTTAATCACTTCAGACATTTACTTTTCCTCTCTTTCATCGAGTTGTTATTTTAATTTTTAATAACGTTTTTGTGCCTGATGGTAATAGCCAAGAATAAAAAGTCCCTGTTCTTTTAATGTAAGCCGATCCGGCAATGCTTCCCCTTCAAGTTTGTTTAGCAGTTCACCGATATCTTTGTTTCCGTATTTGGATTTATCAAGATGATAGTTTGCCTGTTTAAGCAGGCTGGGAAATACTGTTCCTGGTGTAGCGCATGCAGATGTGAAAAACCTATCCTTAATAGTGGTGTTTATGTTCGCGATGGCTTCAAGCTGAACCTTCTCCAACACCGCAAACACTCTTCCGAGAATATATGCCTTGTTTGTGCTTTCCTCATTCAATGCCATAGTGGTTTCCTCCTTTATATTGTAATTTTTTTGTAAGTATGCTTTAATGATTGCCGCTTTACCGGAAGTGATTTCCCTTTCTGCTCTGATTCTTACAAGAACAGAATGATATAGTGACTCGGGATATTTTGAATCGGAAAGAATCGCTCTCATGACCGAACCGGATAGCAAGGGAGAAGCGGATTTATCTTTTGCTTTAGGCAACACCGTTTCTCTGAGTAGAAAGTAAGGGGTTAATAATTCTTTTTCATAGGATGGCTTTGTAATTTTCAATCGGTTGTAATGATTGCTGATGTTCATTAAGAAAGCACCGAAGCTGTCATATAGATAGAATCTGATGGAAACTCTTCCCGCGTTGGGCGCAATCCCTAAAATATGAAAAGGGGTTTTGAGTTCCGCATATTCCATATCAGGGAGATCTCCTTGTGAGATTTTTCGCATGATGCTTTTCAGCAGGTGATCGCTGTCATGAAAACCGCCTTCAAAACCAAACGATGATAACCAATCCTGTAATTTTTCATCTGCATTTTCTGCCCAATACACCACCGTGGTATCACCGATTATGTTACAATGTTTTTTATCCTCAATTAAGTGATTCAAGGCTGTTACATACGCAAATGATGCATATTCGCTTATAGGGGCATTCAAACCTTGCGATTTATTATTTCCGTAGGATTCGAATGCGGTTTCGTTATAACTAACAAGGTTTGCTCCTGCCGGTTGTGCCCCTTTTACGCCTTTAATTTTGCCGTGAATAATGGCGGGTACATCTTTTTCACCTGTGATCACGCAAAGTTTTTTTTCGATTTCAGATGGATCTTGCCGATACCTTTCCCAGGCTTTTTTTATCATTGGAAATGCATGTACATATTGAAAATCATCAAGCAGGAAAACAAGATTGCAACCTTTCAGAATATCCTCTAAGTATGGATTTAACACCTCATTTTCACTTGCTTTTGTAATATCCCACTGATCAAAATAAGCACAGACAGCTTTTGCCGCCTTGTCATCAACATGAGACAAAACATGTCGATGGAGTTCTTTAGCGGCTTCAAAGCAGTCCTTTGTCCTTTCCGGTTTGCCTTTGTTGTCTATTCCAAGAAAATAGCTGCTGTTTTCACATAAAAAACTTGATTTTATACCAGAAGACTTTACTATCTGTTCGGGAACTTCAAGTCGTTGAGGCATTTTTTTACCCTTTTCGTTTTCGGATACGAGAGTTACAATCGAGAGCAGTTCCCCTTGTTCGGATATACACAAACCATAATGAACACCAGTGGAACTGTAACCGGGTTTTGTTATTTTCCCCTTCTTCGCCAATGCCTCATAATAGTTTACCAATGATTGAATGATCATTTGTACACCTCGCAGTTTTTAATATCAATCACACCATCCTGCATAACGGCGCGAAAGAATATTGGCATAATATTTTCCGGATCCGAGTAATCCATATCATAAAGCATTAGCCCAAGGTCTTTCGTGCCTGAATGTGCTGTTTGAATCTGCGATCGCTTACACAGACTGTAATAGGCCGTAAACTCACGGCATCCAAAATAGGGTTGGGAATAGTGCTTTCCCTTCTTGATGCGCTCCATCGACATGGCGTAAAACTTTTCTTCGCTGTCAGTCGGTGACATTTTATCCGTGAGCTCAAAATGCGCCTCGATCACATACCGAACATCCTTTAAAAGTGTAGAAGCACGCTGCACAATGTTTTCTGTTGAGCTGATATACAAGGGAGTATCATGACCGTTTATAGCGGAAAGGACACTGTTTGCCGATGTTTTTTGCTTTACTTCGTTTCGGCGTAGATTTGTAAAAACGATAGGATTCAGTACATGGATTTTGTCAACCATCCATTTCATTCCCGGATGAAAATAAATGGAATCTAATATTCCGCGGGCAGCAGAAGGGGTGATGACGTCGTAGGAATATCGCTCTGTCTTTAGCTCGGGACGACTGAACAGCGCGTAGTCGCCCCATACTTCCATGGTAACACCTTTTGCCATTTCATAACTCCTTTCTTGACAGAGTTGCCTCTGTCATATGTTTTATTATTCTATAAAAACACCGATACCTAAAGATGGTATCGTTATTCCCGTTTCATCAGAATAAACTGATACATCATGTAAAACCGCAATATCAGGAAATTGATTATCGACATAAAGGCAGCCCGATGCGTGTAGAGCGTTCCATTCATGATCAAATAACCCAACGCAATACGAACCTGCTTTTCGTAGCAAATCCCGGTTCCAGATGCCGGATTGAATGAAATCAGAAATTTGAATCGCCTCGTCTTCCAGAGGGATAAGCACTGATTTTGTGGAAGATTCGATCAGTTTGAAATCTTTTGCTACCGTTGCAAATGGAATAGAGATGTTGTTTAACTTTTCTAAAATATCTTTCTTATCCAAATTCCCACGAATACGATAAAGTAAATTAAAATAAGCATGGATGGCTTCGGGTGAAGAAATATCATCATACATAGAAATAACGTTCAGTGCGGCTTCCATGGATTGCGTCATTTCCGACCGCAATCTTTTCCGCATATTCTCCGATTCGAATATGTGTACGACACTTACGTCGGGATCCGACTTTCCTTCACGATTACAGCGGCCGCCTGCTTGAATCATGGAGTCCAACCCTGCGTATTCACGGTATACAGTGGGAAAATCCATGTCAACACCTGCTTCCACAAGACAGGTGGAAACCACCTTGCAGCTCGGTTTCTTTTCGTCTTGAAGTTGTAAGCGAATATGATTCAATACTCTTTGAATATGAGCAGGATACATATAAGTAGAGAGATAGTACCTTCCTTCAGTACCCAACGATTCATAGAGTTCTCGGGCTGTTTTACGGGAGTTTACAATACATAAAACCTGACTTTCTTTGTTCAGGTGCTCTTTTATCTCTTCGTTATGAAGAAATCCGTCGTTTTTATATGTAACACGTTTTAACTTTTCAAATAGCTTTTTTGCATCAGGATAAACGTCATGAATTGCGATTTTACGAGGAAAACAATCCTCGATGGAAGGCTGGGTTGCAGTACACAACACAGCCGAACAATGATAATTTGCATACAGCTCTGCAATCGTTCTGGCACAAGGCGAAAGATAGTTTGTTGGAAGCATTTGAACTTCATCAAAAACAATGACGCTGTTTGCAATGTTATGAAGCTTTCTGCACCGAGAGGGTTTTGCCGCAAAAAGGGATTCAAAAAATTGTACGTTGGTTGTAACAACGATCGGAATATCCCAATTTTCCGCAGTCTGCCGGAGATTGGACATTTCTTCGTTTGAATCATTGTATGATGCTGTGCTGTAATGCCCTAATACATTACGTTTTCCAAATACATCTTGAAAGGTTGCAACCGTTTGCGTAATAATGCTTGTATAAGGGATGACATAAATGATGCGCTGCATATCGTTTGCTATGGCATGTCTCAGCGCAAATGCCAGGGAAGAAATGGTTTTTCCGCCGCCTGTTGGAACCGTAAGTCTAAAGATGTTTCTTTTTTCGTTTGAACATGCCAAACATTTGTTTAAAACATCGTTTCGTATGTGATGGATATCTTTTGTTGGATGATCAAATCGTTTCAAATAATACGAAAGCTTTTCATCCAGGCTTTCCAAGGATTCGCCACAACGTCTGTTCACAGTACCGCTGCTCATAAAGTTTTCTGTATCCAAATAATCCGCATCAACCAGAGAGGAGAATATCATGCGGATAAACAATGAAATTGTAAATGTATCTCTACACCGTACATCAAAATCAGGAAGTTCTTTAGGCAGTATCTGATGCAGATCAATGTCTGCTTTGTATTTTTGATACTCATGAATACGAGGTTTCTGCCGTTTGAATTTTCCGCATAAGGTTGGCATATCTGCATGATCGTCCATAGCACCGCCGTCGGGTAAACCGCCATGATGTCCTGCCGCACAATAAGAAAGTAAAATAGACGGCGTTGTTTTCATAGAAAACAACTCATAGGCACCTGCAGATGAGTGTTCAAAGGTTATTTTGCTTCCGTTCAGTCTTGCCTGAAACAAATCTGCATATTTCCCGATATCGTGCATCATGGCTGCCGCATACCCATATTCACCCGCATTGAAATGGGATGCGAATTTCTCAGCGAAGGCAGCGGTATTATGGAGATGTTCCGTGATCGTTTGCTCTAAACCATTTTCTGTTTTGTGTGCTAATATCAGTTTGTTTTCTGTTTTCACACAATCCATTGCGCTATACTCCTTATCTTTACGGCAAAATCCCTATGGTGTTGGTTCCGATAAACGTTAGGTGTATGTAAAATAAAAATCCTCCTTGTTATTACAATACAGCAGGTTTGCCAACCGCAATTATATACAAAAAGAGGAATGAAGTGATAATACTTGACAAAAACAGTATAGCACACATAAAATGAAATTGCAAGCGCAATATAAAAACCATACCAAATTTCAGGGAAACATAAGTATAAACCCGTTTGCGGGTAGTACAAGAAGGCGAAAAAAGCCCCATTAGGAGCAAACCGGTGAATGTTCCGCCATGGGCGGGATCATTTGGTGAGCCAACAGCCCAGCCGGCAGTATGTCCTAAGGGGGCTTTTGCAAGCCACCGGAACGGTGAGGTGATACTTCCGGTGATTGATTATAAAACAATTCTAAAGTATTCTTTTTAAATATCGAAATAATTTAATGATTTCATACCACATAACCGCAAAAAAAGCGATGACAAAAGTAAACACGAATTGTAAGAATGAAAGCGGAGCCAGTTTTAAAAAACCTGCAACGGGGGTATACAGCATAAGAATCAATGCAAAAAAGGTTCCCACGGTAATTGCCCACATAATTTTATCAAGAACAAGCCGTTTTAAGGACTGAAAAGCAAAATCCGTATGAGAACTGTTTACCTGAACAAGAAAAATATTGCTTAAGAATATGATTACCAAACCCATGGTACGTGCAACGGTAGCATGGGCGTGAGGATCCGCTTGTAAAACGGTAAAATAAGTGCCGAACGAAGCCGCAAAAATTACGATGCCCTGCAGGAAACTTTTCAACAGGCTATTGACGCTCATGATCTTTTCATGGGGATTTCGCGGCAGGCGATCCATGATATTCCGCTCGGCAGGCTGTCGCTCAAGTACAATGGAGCAAGTCGGGTCAATGATGAGTTCCAGCAGTACGACATGGAGGGGCAAAAGCAATAAATCGGAAGGCTGGATTCCCAGGAGAGGTGCAAGAAGAGAGGCACAAGCGATGGGTATATGAATCGTCAAAACATAACCGATTGCCTTTTGAATATTGTCATAAATTCTTCTCCCGTCTTGAATCGTATCCACAATGGTAGAAAAATTATCATCCAGAAGAATCAAATCAGCCGCTTCTCTGGAAACTTCCGAACCGCGCTTGCCCATAGCGATACCGATATCCGCATATTTCAACGCCGGGGCATCGTTTACGCCGTCGCCCGTCATGGCAACAACCTCGCCGTTATTCCGGAACGCCTTAACGATACGCATTTTATGCTCCGGTATGACACGTGAAAAAATACTGACATCACGAACATGTTCCTGCAGTTCTTCGTCTGTCATGTTCTCAAGCTCATCGCCGGTAATGATCTGATCACTGTTGATCATCCCGATCTGCTTGGCAATGGAACTGGCGGTAATGCCGTTATCGCCAGTGATCATGACCACCCGGACGCCTGCTTTTGTACAGTGCTTGATATCTTCCTTCACAGACTCTCTGGGGGGGTCGGCAAGTCCGATGAACCCGCACAACTGTAATTGACATGCAAACAGCGTAGGAGGAACATCCTTTTCGGTATGCACAAACAGATGTCCAACCGCTATGACGCGAAGCCCTTTCTGAGACATTTCAACGATTTTTTCTTCCGCTCTTTTTCGATCTTCCGCCGACATATTGCATAAAGTCAGGATTTGTTCCGGTGAACCCTTGGCGGCTATTTCGATGCGGCCATTGCGATTCCAGACATGCCCCATCATTTTTGTTTCATTGGTAAAGGGATATTCCGCAACAAGCTCGCCGGAAAACAGCTGCTCTTTTGTAATATGCATGTTTTCACAATAAGCAAGCATGGCTTTTTCCATGGGGTCATACGCTTGTGTTTCACAGCCCAAACCCATCACTTCGCAAAGGCGATTTTCATCATGATTCAGTGCCCATGTTTCCCGTACAGTCATTTGATTTTTGGTAATTGTACCCGTTTTATCTACGCATAAAACCGAAACGGCGCCCAAGGTTTCGACGGAGGGTAATTGACGTACCAGCGACTGTTTCTTTGCCAGACGCCATGCACCCATGGAAAGAAATACCGTCAATATAACGGGAAATTCCTCGGGAATCATGGCCATGGCAAGAGTGATACCGGACAGGATACTTTCAATCAACCTGTCACGCAATAGATGATCAGGAATATTAAACCACGTAATACAACTTACCAATGCAAAAAGAATTGCTGCAATCCCTGCGCTTAATTTGATTAGTTTTCCGGTTTGCTTTTGCAGCGGAGTCGGATCCTCTGGCGCGTTTGCCACATTTATTCCGATTTTTCCGTACTCTGTCGCCGATCCGATGTTGTCAACGCATATGGTTGCGCTTCCCTGGGTTACCAGTGTTCCGGCATAGCAATAGTCTTTCCGCCAGTAATCCTTGTTTTCTTGATCCTTATTTTCGATGGTTACCTTCCATACCCCTTCAGCTTCGCCAGTTAAAGAGGATTCATCGACACAAAGGTCATTTGCCCGCATTACTTTACCATCCGCTGGAATTTTGATACCTTCGGTAATGAGCATCAAATCACCTGGTACCAAATCAGTACTGTTGATTTTCTGTTCTTCTCCGTCACGGATAACCTTGATATGCGGTGCTGATAGGTCTTTCAAAGCTTGTAAGGTTTTGTCCGTTTTCCATTCCTGTATGACATCAATACTGATGATGCCCAGAACGAAAACAAGCATGATGGCACCATCGCGCGGTTCGCCTAAGATAAAATAGATAACGGCAGCCGCGAGAAGCAGCACAAACATAGGCTCTGACAGCGCTTTAAAAATTTGGTGAAAGAAGGTTTTCTTTTTTTTCGGAATCAGTTCATTTTTACCGAACTTCGCTTGCAATTTTTTTACTTGTTCAGTCGTCAAGCCATTGAGGGGAAGGTTGCTTATGGGTTCTGTCATAATAAATTACCTCCAGTTGCCTTTACCGGCATTCGTTTGATGGTGTATGGCAATGCATGCATGGAGAAAATGTTCAAACAGGTAAAAAAATACCCGTGGAACATATCACTGTCCCACAGGTAGAATGAATCAACCTGTTGCCTTGATGGCCCAGCCCCACGAACCGTTTTCAAGTTCATCGCCTGCTCAGTTTGTACTGTAAATATATATGCAGTGCTAAGAGATGTTTATATCTTAACACATGCATTTTTCTGTGTTAAGTTTTTCATTGGCTGTGGCAGTTACCATATTTGTATCTATTCTTGCCCCAAAGAAGAGCACATATCCGTCTCCCGCTCTCATGGAATCTATCGACCATGCTGTTCCTAAAAGAACGGCTCCTCCGATACCAACAAGGGTGAATTCTCAATCAGGTTCATCAATAAAGTATATTTGATTCCCGAAAAAATCAGTAATTCCAAGATGATAAATATTCAAAGGATTCATATTGATTGCATATATACACGACGAAACCGAAATCGTAACAGCATCCATGCTGCGTCAAACGGCAAGTATCACTATTATTTGGAAAATAGTAGTAAGGATTTTGCCACAAGTATGTATAATGAAGATATGGAATATATAGATTTGAGAAAATTGGATCGGAGTGTCAAAGAATAGATACGCAAACAAATCGTACGACTCAAAGAAAGGGGAGAAAAGGGCAAGGAGATAGAGAGTTGGACGGAATATACCAAGCCAGTCACTGTCCACCCTAACCACAAGTATATTGTTTATGCAAGTATTATCGACAAGACAGGCAACAATACGGTTATCAATACAGAAGGGTTGGTTCTGGAAAATGTTTTCCCGAGTATCGGCAGCATTACGGACGGAGGGGTATACTGTGAGGCACAAATGGTCGATATTGCGGATGAATATCTTGATACATTCACGGTGGACGGCAAAGTCACAGAGCTGACAGATGGTACCTGTCCTTTCTTTTCGTATGCTTGAAAGCCCCTGGAATTACAAAGGGGCAAACAATAACATTGCATTGTAAACAGTAAACAGTCATTATTTTAGAATTTCCTTGTTTTTATCTTGACAAAACTTGGTTTGACGTATATACTTATAACATATCAAATATAATTGATATGAGGTGATGAATTGGCATCGGTTTATGAGGGATATGCAAAAGTGTTCAAGGCCTTTTGCGACGAAAAACGGCTGCAAATCCTTGCTTTATTGTGCAGCGGTGAAAAGTGTGCTTGTGTTTTGTTGGAAGAATTGGACTTGGGGCAGTCGGGGCTTTCTTACCATATGAAGATTTTAGTTGAATCGGGTATTGTGGATAGCCGGCAGGAAGGAAAATGGACGTACTATCAAATCAGCGAAAAAGGTAGCGCATACGCGATAGCTCTGTTTAAGGAACTCACAACACCGAACGCGGTTAGAGAAGAAACAATTGCTGCAATAGATAAAAGCCATCTGAATGATGGCTTTAAAACAGCAGAATAAATCAAAGATTCTGGATATGATTATCTAATATGTTGAAGGAGTGGTTATCTCATGCAAGTATTAAAAGCGATTTGGAATTTTTTCCAGAATCAAATCCTCGGCATGAAATGGCTGAATGGCTTGATTATTAGCGTGTTATCGGCCTTTGGGCTGGACACTTCCAACCGGTGGGTCGGCAGCATTCAGTTTTTTATTTATGACGTGATGAAAATTGTAGCTCTGTTATGTTTTCTGATCTTTATCATCAGCATTATCCAAAGTTACTTTCCGCCGGAACGCAGTAAGAAGATATTGGGGCGGTTTGGCGGAATCGGGGCTAATTCTGTTGCAGCCCTGCTTGGAACGGTAACCCCGTTCTGTTCCTGCTCATCCATTCCATTGTTTATAGGCTTCACATCCGCAGGTTTACCGCTCGGTGTCACCTTTTCTTTCTTGATTTCCTCGCCAATGGTAGATTTGGGTTCCCTTGTCCTGCTGATGAGCATATTGGGAACAAAGGTCGCTTTTTTATATGTAATATTCGGTTTGATCATTGCTGTGATGGGTGGCACGCTCATAGAGAAAATGCACATGGAAAAGCATGTTGAAAGCTTTATTCTATCCGCCGGAAGCGTTGATATTGAATCACCCCATCTCACAAAAAAAGAACGTCTTGTTTATGCAAAAGAGCAAACGCTCTCTACCTTTAGAAAGGTGTTCCCCTACATCCTAATCGGCGTCGGAATCGGCGCGATGATTCATAACTGGATCCCCGAGGAATGGGTGGCATCCCTGCTTGGCAGCAACAATCCATTGGGTGTAATATTGGCAACGCTGATAGGTGTGCCGATGTATGGTGATATTTTTGGTACGATTCCCATTGCGCAAGCACTGCTATTTAAAGGAGCCCAGTTGGGTACGGTGTTGTCCTTTATGATGGCGGTTACCACCCTGTCGTTACCGTCCATGATTATGCTTCGCAAGGCAGTTAAGCCGAAACTATTGGCTTTATTTATCGCTATTTGTACTGTGGGCATTATCATTGTTGGCTATTTATTCAATATTTTGCAGTCATTCATAATATAGATGGAATGATTTTACCCCAAATATGAGTGATTGGCTCATACTATGATTTTAAAGGAGAGTATAGATATGGCATTGTTTAATTTCGGAAAGAAAAAAGAAAAAGCCGCATGCTGCTGCAGCTGTAATTGCGAAAGCATGGCAAAGGCAGAAAAAATGAAAACGGAGGGTGCGCGCGTGAAGGTGCTTGGCGGCGGCTGCGCAAAATGTAATCAACTCGAAGTTGCATCAAAAGCAGCGCTTCAGCAATTGGGTATGGACACGACGATCGACCATGTGACTGATTTTTCACAAATTGCGGCTTATGGCGTGATGACTCCCCCTGCCCTTGTAGTCGATGGTAAAGTTGTCTCTTACGGCAAGGTTCTCAAAACCGAGGAGATTGTGAAAATCCTGGAAAAAGTTTAATAGCCGAAGCACTCGAAACACATTTTTCCACTGATGTATTTGAAAGCTATTCTGCCGGTACAGAGCAAAAAGAACCTATCAATCCTGTCGTAGAAGCATAAACTCCTTCATACAAGCTACTTTATCTATTATATATTCATCGTTGAATAAACAAACGAAATGATGTACATTGGTATTGTTACATTGAATATTTTTTTATCAATATAAAGAGGATTATTGTTTGGTGGTTTAACACATGTAATCTATCTGCACCACAAAATATCCGGAATACCCCTTTACCGCGTTTTTCAGTCAAAAAATCAATGAAAAAATGAGGAAAGCTAACAGACATGAAAACAATCCAACAAGTATCCAGAATCGGATTGTGTATGTCGCTCGAGAAATAGTGCGTCAGTCTATTGTTTTTTTATCGAAGAATAGAGATAAGGGTGGATCATTCGCTACACACAAAAGAGAAGAAAAAAAGCAAAGCTAAATGCTTATTTTCCTCATGATGTTGGTAGGTTGATAAATACTTCTGAACGTACTGTCTTAATGCAGATGGTATAATTTCAATATTTGCCATCCCGCCACAATCAAAAACTTTTTAAGTTGCCTATGTTGGTGAATTTGCGGGACTGAGAACATAAGAATAACATAAAAGAATATCATGGGAAATTGTAAAAAAAGAAAATGTGAAAGAGAACGGATTGATGATGAAATATTCGTATATGTTCCAAGGCGAATTCCAACAAAATAGATAATCATTGACGATGGGAGAGGTAAGAATGGCAGTAATATTTTTACATATCTACTTCCGTTAAAAAAGGTTCTGCTATAATTGAAATACGATGACAAAATTGTTTCAATCATCCTAAAATACCATCAGAATGAAATAATCGCAAAAACAATGGAATTGTAATGTAAGCAGGAGCAATGGATTCTCGGATTCTCAACAGGATTTCATGTGCATGGAATCCTGTTGAGAACCGTTTCATACGCAATGGCACACGGTTACGCTGATTTTGGGGTAACCGTTTTATTTTCATATAGGAGTCATTGTAAACTTTTGATTTCAATATCACAATTTGTTTGTATGCGCTGCCCACTTCTTAAGATCGTATCGATTTCATTTGAGTACAGCCCCTTTCATGTGGTCCTTGCCGTTACCATTGGCCTGTATTTGCCAAAACTTTATTTTCAAACAAAGACAGCGTTACCCTCCGTGACCTTTTATTATGCAAAGCGGCATCGGCGACTATATGATTGATTTTAACGTGAAGATTGTTTCGGGGATATATCGCTTGCGCGCTGATGGAAAAGGGACTTGCCCGGATACTCCGGTCATAGGCGGAAAACATCGCGGAATCATTCTTGTTGGAGTTGGATCAAGGCAAGGATGAACGCTAACACAGATTCAAATTGATCATTATTAGAGATTCGTCTTGATTATTATTTGATTCTGGAATACAATGTATTATAACCTGATGATAAGATCGATACAGTCACTGTCATCGTGGGAACAATTACGATTTATGTTATATGCATAATGCTGTATAAAAGCAAGACGTACATCCTATGAATCATCCTCTTCTCCCTTTTTCGATTCACTGAATCCATCATATTGAAAATCAAATATCATGTAAACTTATAAGAGAAAAAATGAAATTAAAACGAAGTTTGTATAACATAGCATTCGGCCTTCTAAGTCAACTCATAATATTAAGTTTGGGATTGATTATTCCAAGATTATTTTTGCTTGCATATGGTTCTGAGGTCAATGGTCTTTTTTCTTCTGTGGGTCAAATCTTTGGTTACGTTGCACTTCTCGAAGCAGGGATTGGTGCCGCGACCATACAGGTTTTATATAAACCTGTCGTAGCAGGTGACAAAAGCAGCATCAACCATATTTTAAGCGCAACCAAAAAATATTATAAAAAAGTAAGTTTTTATTATTTCGCTTGTATCGTTGTCATATCGCTTTTATATCCTATGTTGATTCATTCCAATATCAATAAACTTTACATTGGTTTCATTGTTTTTTTGCAGGGGCTGTCGGGTGTAATCAACTTTTATTTTCAGGCGACTTTAAAGCAGCTATTATTGGCCGAAGGGAAAAATTATATTGAAACCAATGTGTCTATGATGACCCATATCATCACATCATTTGCCAGGGTGTTTTTGATTCTTTCCTCTGCGAATATAGTATTGATTCAACTGGTATATTTACTGACGACTATTTTAGAAATGCTTTTCTACTATTTTTATTTTAAGAAAAAATATCCATGGTTACATTTACATGCAAAACCGGATTTTTCTTCCTTGCAACAAAAAAATGCATTTTTAATTCATCAGATTTCGGGTTTGATATTTTCCAGTACAGACATGCTGTTGCTATCATTTTTTTGCAGTTTTAAAGTGGTCAGTGTGTATGCGATTTATAATTTAATATTTGTTTCTCTGAACACATTGGTGGGTACCCTCCACAATGGCGTGTCTTTTGCCCTTGGTCATACTTATCATGAAAATAAACAGGAGTATCTCAAATTACATGATGCATATGATCATTATTACATAACCTTTATTTTTTCCATTATTTCATTAACATATATACTCATAGAGCCTTTTATGAAGATATATACCAACGGAATTAATGACATCGATTATATTGATTCCTATTTACCGTTTCTATTTTGCACCATTCAACTGTTGACCTGTACCAGAATTATTTCCAACAACTTGATTAGAATTGCCGGACATATGAAAAAAACCATTCCCAATACCATCATTGAATCCTGTATTAATTTATCCATTTCCTTATTGTTGGTACAGGATATGGGTTTGTATGGAGTATTGATCGGTACCATCTGCGCTCTTTTATATAGAACAACCGATATTATTTTTTATGCCAATCAAAAAATCATCAACAGGAGTCCTATCAAGATATATAAAACCATCGGTGTGAATTGCGGATTGTTTTCAGTCGTTGTGTTTTTGAATGCACGTTTTGTGTTACAGATTGGTACTTATTTTGATTTTATCAAAATCGGCCTGCTTTTATCTGCAATCATAATTCCCATATACTTTATCATAAATTCTATCTTGAGTATGGAATCGTTTCGGTATGTTTATAAAAAAATACAAGGAAAATTGATCTTGCGTTCATAAGGGGGAGGATGAAAATGGCTGATGTGAAAAAAAACACTCCGACACTGGAGCAGTGGGCAGAACTTTATCAAGTGGCAAGTATTATACAGAATATGAAACCGTGGCATTATCTTTGGGATACCGATTTAATTACAATTCTACTACCTCATAGTCAAGAACCCATCTATATATCGGTTATGGGACGAAACGGTGCGTGTTACGGGATCGGTGTTTATCCCGGGTATAAATCCATAGCGGCATTTTACCGTTTGCTTCATATGCCTGAAAACGAATTACCTGCAGCAATGATGAATATTCAAAACTGCTTGATGTGCTATTATGGCAACCGGGATGAGCTTTCACCCAATGAAAGGGCAATCATCAAAGCCTTAGGATTAAAATGTAGAGGTGAGAATAACTGGATCTATTTTCGTTCCATGAAGGAAGGATATTATCCGTGGTTTTTAAATTCTGAACAAGTAGTTCTCATGACACAAGCTTTGCAAAATTTCGTTATGGCATTTAAATATATCCTAAACGGTAAGATCACTGTTCGTTTCGAAGAGAATGAAACCTTACTGCGTTTATATTCTGAGGAGAGAAAGGAATGGTTGAATACCGTTATTCCAGTAACACCAATCCCTGTTGATTCAAGTCGGTATGTGATAGACAATAAGGACTTGTTGCATAAATTGAATTGCCAAAAACCAAGCAACATGTCGATTGAATTTGATCTGGTCTATCTTTCGATCCCTTTTCAGGATAACAAAGATGAAACACCGTATTTCCCCGGGTTTCTATCCATTGTTGAAAGAAATAGCGGAATGTGCCTTTCGCAACATATCGCTGATAAGGATGAAGAGACCGAAATAACAATGATTAATATGCTGTGTGATTTCATGTTCAAAAACGGCAAACCAAATGCAATATATATTCGTGATGACAGATTCTTACTATATATTGCAGACTTATGCAAAAAAATCAATGTTAAAATCATATACGGCAAAGGTATGCCGGGTACAAATGAATTGGTTATGGAAACAACGAAACTCATGCGTAACCGATAATCATTATATATTGACAACTCTTCTTGCCGGATAAATGCCTTTTGACAAAGAGGCGGTCAAGGCTGTAAACAGCAAAAAACAGTGTGATATTGATTGTGCGGCAGGATTGTATCCAATAACCAGGCAAATGAACCGGCAAGCATACCATCGGCGACAAGGACCGAAACCTTCCGCTGTATTGTTTGCACGCTTCATGAACGGTTTTTTTCATCCGGTATGCACCTTTTTTTACTTCCATAGAATAGTTTTCCTTTTCCTTGAGAAAATAGTATTCGATTGCTTCTGTTTGCAGCAATCGATTTTATTATCTCATGTGAAGGGAGAAAACCGGCTTTCATGATGGATGAAGTAATCATTTCTGACACAAACGTATTCCGCCTGGGTATTGACGTTGGTTCAACAACCGTTAAACTTGCCGTTTTGGACCATGAAGATAAGCTGCTGTATAACACCTACTGCAGACACCACGCCGATCTTTGGCAAACGTTGGAGGGACTTTTAAAGGACTTATATCATACCGTTGGTGCCATTAAAATCAAGGCCGCTGTAACCGGTTCGGGAGGCATTGCTATTTCCGAACGGTTGCATTTACCGTTTGTACAGGAAGTGATCGCCGGCTGCAAAGCAGCAGAGCGGTATATCCCCCATGTCAATGTCATGATTGAACTTGGCGGCGAAGACGCAAAGCTCACTTTTTTTGATAACGGCCCCGATCAAAGGATGAACGGGATTTGTGCCGGCGGTACAGGCGCTTTTATCGATCAAATGGCACTCTTATTAAAAACCGATGCCGCAGGACTGGATGAACTTGCGAAACACAGCCAGGTCATCTATCCCATCGCTGCAAGATGCGGGGTTTTTGCAAAAACGGACATACAAGCACTGCTGAATGAGGGGGCGAGAAAAGAAGATATCGCCGCCTCTGTTTTTCAGGCGGTTGTCAATCAGACAATCGGAGGATTGGCATCCGGCAGGAAAATAAAAGGGAACGTTGGTTTCCTGGGAGGACCTCTTTACTTTCTTCCCCAACTACGGCGCCGGTTTCAGGAAACGTTAGGATTGCAGGACAGTAACATGATTGTACCGGAAAACGCGCAGGTATATGTCGCCGTCGGCGCAGCGCTTTCCACCGAAAAACAATCCATTTCACTCGTACAATTGCTTGAACGCTGCCATAAAGGTCAAACAAAAAACAAGCTTTCGGAAAACAGGCTTGAACCGCTGTTTTCCGATGATACGGCATATAAGAAGTTTATCGAAAGGCATGCCGGTCATCCAGTAAAAAGAACGGATTTGAATGGTTACAGCGGGCCCTGTTATCTCGGTTTGGATATAGGATCTACCACCGGCAAAGCCGCCCTGATCGACCAAGACGGCGGTTTGCTGTATTCCTGTTACCGCAATAACGAAGGCAGTCCGTTGTTATCGGCTATGTTGATGTTAAAGGAAATCTATTCCCATTTGCCGAAAGGAGCCGTTATCACGTATTCCGCCGTTACCGGTTATGGAGAGGAATTGGTCCGGGCGGCGTTTTCCTGCGACCTTGGCGAAGTGGAGACGGTTGCTCACTGCACAGCGGCAGAGTACTTTTTGCCGGGTGTTGAAATGATTCTCGA
>ENA-UOOH01001723-UOOH01001723.1-fermentation-metagenome-genome-assembly--contig:-NODE-1723-length-20537-cov-5.241920_pt1 | contig 20537 bp, 15 predicted proteins | sample MGYA00245778_ERZ724025 | MGnify/ENA primary metagenome ERZ724025 (study PRJEB28704, sample SAMN03018313) | fermentation metagenome | biome: anthropogenic terrestrial biome; feature: soil; material... | reverse complement strand
AATATAAACATACTGAATGACGCTGCAAGAATGGCGGCAATCAATGTAAAAGCTATTATCATTTTCTTTCTTTTCCACAAAGCCATTATAAGCTCCCTTAAATCAATTTCATCTTCGTAATACTGTATATTATTTTTGTTTTCGCTCATCACTTACTCCTGTTTGCAACTTGAATTATGTTATCTACCGCTTAATTATATCAGCTTGAACATAAAAACTCAATAAAATATTTAACCAAAAAATTTTGACAATATGCTTTTCTTTAATAGAAATTTAGGACTGTCAAAATGAAAGTTGTTGATTATATTTAATTGATTATATTTAAATATCTTGTCTGCATATTTAATTCCATATATTTTAGTCACAGTTTTATAAGCTTCGTCTAAATGAAACTTTCTTGATATGGTATTGTGCACATCTGATGCCACAAAGCTTACTAATCGGTTTTTAAATAAATAATGTGTAAATTTATTTCTTGTTTTTTTTTTTATTATTTATTACGGAAGAAGCATTTACCTGGAAGTGTACTCCTTCATTGAGCAATTCGCTTAGCAACTTTGTGTTATTATGAATTATTTCATTAAACTCAACCAAGATATATTTAGAACCGGCTAAGGTATAGAATCCATTGTCAATGATTGATGCATAGTTAGTAGAATCCAAATATATTTCATTGCCTAAATATAGCTGTATATTTAGATTTTCTTTTTTCGAAGCTTCTTTTAATATTTGGAAGTTAATAGAAATTTTTGTCTTGATTTAAGTGATAATCCCTCTTATTGAAGTGAGGTGTAAAAATTACGTGTGTTACTCCTTTTTTTACTTCCTACTTAATTAATTCCAATGAAATTTGTCAAAAAATTACCATGTTCTTGAAAAGGGAAGTGGATTGGTGGTATAATATGGGAGAGGACGTTTTTAAATGAGATATTATATTTTCTCATACAGGGGTATTATCGCCTGCTTGTACTATTATGGGTCGTTACTATTCACAGCGAAAATCTTTTTATTGAAGTATAAGGGCGTCAGCCCGTTGTCATTCTGAACCGAAGGTTAAGAATCTCCTAAGGAACGTTTATACAATGGGATTCTTCGGCTACGCATCAGAATGACTGTGAATAGTAACTATGGGTCAGATATAAGGGAATTTGCAAATAATTTTATTGATAGGGGAAAAATTATTTGATATACTAATTAATATAAGTATATATTTTGTAATTGTTCTAACAGAAAGGTGGAATTAATTATGTCTGAAATTCAAGATAAAAAATCCATGACAATAAATGAATTTTATAGAATTGATTTTAAGGATGGAATTATTTATGAATTGATTGATGGCATAGTGCGCATGTCAAAGCCTAATATTGAACATCAAAGAATTTCAGGTAAAATCATAAGAAAATTAGGCGAGTATTTTGATAACAAAAAATGCGAACCATTACAAGAAATTGAATTGAAACTGAAAGAAGATATTCTTGTTCCTGACATTTCAGTAATTTGTGACGATTCTAAATTGACTGAGCAAAGATATATTGGTGCTCCAACGATAGTTGTAGAAATATTAAGTCCCTCAACAGCACATATGGATTTATTTATAAAGCTTTATAAATATGAAGTATTCGGAGTTAATGAGTATTGGATAATTTCTCCCAAAGGGAAAACAGTAACTATACACAACTTTAATGAAGGAAATGTTACAGTATATGATGAAACAGAAATAGCTGTATCTGAGATATTTGAGGGATTAGAATTAAAATTATCTGAGACTTTTTTATAAAAATTATCATCTCAATGAACCTTTTGGAATCAATTAAATACGCAAAACTTCCCGACTTTATGTAAGAGGAATCGACAAGGTGATGTCCGAAAAAAGGTACAGTAGGTTATTCACCTTCATGCTGCTATAGAGATTTAGAAGAATGTTGAATAGGTATCGCCTTAAAGTGTAAAAAACAAGAAAGTGTTGATAAGTATAAAATATCTTGGTAAAATATAGTATAAGGATATTTAAAAGGGAGGCCATTATGGAAAAAATAGCATTAATAACAGATTCTGCCTGTGATATTGATAATCAAACAATCAATAAATATAATATACGTATTTTACCTTTCAAAATCATTTATAGTTATGGGGAATATACGGATAAGGTTGATATAACTCCTGAATATATTTATGAAAATATGAAAACCGAAATTCCGAAATCTTCCTTGCCTTCTATGAAAGACATTGAAGCTATGTATAAAAAACTAACCGAGGAAAATTACAGTCATGTAATTGCTGCTGTGATTTCAAGTGGATTATCAGGCAGCTATAATGCGTTTAAGTTAGTCAGCGAAAGATTCGAAAATATCAAAACATATATTTTTGATACTAAATCAACATCTTTGGTACAGGGATTAATTTTGAAAAAATGTGGGGAATTGATAGAAAAAGGTATGGAATTTAAAGATATTATTATGAAAATACCTGAAATTAAAAGAAAACTACATCTTTACTTTGTATTCGGAACATTGGAATATGCCAAAAAGGGCGGGCGCATTGGCAGAATATCGGGAACCATAGGAGAGTTGTTAGATATAAAGCCCATTGTAGAATTTGATGAAGAATACGGTCAATGCTTAACTTATGAAAAAGTAAGAGGAAGAAATAAGTCTCTTAAAAGGCTGGCGGATATTGTTGATGAGATTAAAACCGATAGAAAATTAAGTGCGTATGTGGCACATGGGAATTCTGAAAATGATGCAAAAAAAATATGCGATATGCTGCGTAAAAAATCCTGTGTGAATGGGGTTTACCTTATAGGGCAAATCAGTGCTATTGTTGGAGTATACTCCGGACCGGGCACAGTCGGGGTATGCTATTGTGAAGATTAGACTTACGCAGGATAAATTATTCCCGAGGATATTTGGGAAAAACCCTTGCAATTGTACTCTTGGAATAAAAAAAATTATATCCTCTTTTGTTTGTGCTAATCTAAAAATAGGTCAGCTGGTTCATTGAAATAAGGTTTTTTAATATAATAAATTAAAGAAAGTTCATATCCATGATACAAGAAATATGGGAATGGTCAATACTTTAGCGGCAATAGAATCAGGAATATCCAAAGTACAATCAACCTTAGTACTAAATCCGGTCACATATATTATAACACCAAAATGGATGAAGCGGTGGCAAGTGGGGTTTCGCTTTTAAGTGAGATAAGAAAAGGTTTGGCTAATAAGGAGTTTCAGCTCCATTACCAAATTATTAAAGATATTGAATGTGATAAAATATATGCGGTAGAGTCCCTCATAAGATGGTTTCATCCTAAAAAGGGATATATTCCTCCCTTGGAATATATTCCTCCCTTGGAATATATTCCGATTGCAGAAAATACAGATTTGATTTTTGACATCAGGCGGTTTGTGGTGGATGAATCATTCAGGCAGAAAAAGCTCTGGAAGGATAGGGGGATAGATATTCCTATTGTAGGAATCAACATATCCTTAAAATCATTTTGTTATTTCGACTTAGTAGACGATATAGAAAGAAAAATAAAAGAATACGGCTTAGAAAAGGAAGAGGTGGTTTTTGAACTCACTGAGTCAGGTTTTATTACAGAAGGGGAAAACCTGATGTCTAACATAGAAAAATTAAAAAATATAGGTGTAAGAATCGCCTTAGACGATTTTGGCGCAGGCTATTCATCCTTAATAAGATTTATGGAGCTTCCTGTTGATTTTATAAAAATAGATAAGGTTTTCATAGACAGTATAATTTGCAATAAGTACATTGAGGAAATGGTTGCCAGTATTATTAAGGTATCTGATGCTATGGGGATAATTGTCGTAGCAGAAGGAATTGAAGAAAAGGAGCAGTTAGACAAGCTGTGGGAGCTTGGCTGCAGATTAGGACAAGGCTACTATATTGGAAAACCAATGCCCGCTGAAAAAATTGAGGAATTATTGGCAGAGAATAATGGATAAATGCCTTTTGATGCAATGATTATATATCAAAAGGTTTTTTTCATTTACTGCCCTGTGCTAAATAAGGAGCTCACAGCTTTAGGCTTCATAATTAAGATTCATTCAGCTTGGATGAACCGACAGAATTCATGGCTGTTACGCAATATGGGTTAACGGAGAAGGCAATAGATTTGCAAATGAACAAATTGGAGGAGACAGTGCTTTATGGACAAACACTACATACTCACAATGCTATTGGGGTTTGTACATTAGGCGGAACATTGGGCGGTGTACGTGTGCTTGGTATCCCGAAAGATAAGGCTTGGGAATTTGCTAATACAAAGAAAGAGCCATTGGCTTACAGCCAAAAGCCCTATTCTCCAACGCTCAATCACTAATTCTAAACTCCAAAAGAGTGGGTTAGCATCTTTACTTGAAATATACACAACTAAATGTAAAGTTGATTCTATTGAACCGCCGTATAACCGAACGATACGTAAGATGGCGTGTTTTGTGTTTTTTAGTCTTTAATAAAAATGGAATCAATTTGTTCTTGTGATGGAGCCTTGGTTAACAATGAAACTGCAATAAAGGTTATTAATGCAACTCCGCCGCCAAACAACTCGACTGGGAGCACGCTTTCTTGAGCAAGTAATTGCCATAAGATACCTGCTATACTTCCTAATATACATGAAGCAATGGCTCCTTCTTTAGTTGCTCTTTTCCATAGCATGCCTCCCAATACAGGAATTGCTATCCCGCAGGCTGCAATCGTATATCCCCACAGGAGCAAGGAATAAACATTCTGAAGTGCCATAGCAAATATTACACCGGAAACCGTGAGTACTATGGTGGAAATTCTTGCAGCTTTTAGACGGTTACCTTCACCTAATTTAACCCCTATTCCTTCAAGAAAATCAATCGTTATTACGGTAGCTCCTGAATGAATCATAGAGTCAATAGTTGATAATACTGCTCCTGCTAAAGAAATGAGAACAAGTCCTCTGATTCCGCTTGGAAGATGTTCGGAAATCATAAGTGGAAGCGCTGATTCAGGAGTAATATTTGGATATATTACCTTTGCAGCCATTCCAACAAATATTCCGCAAAATCCAAATACAACAAAGAGAATTGATGAACCTAATATGGCTTGCTTTGCAACCTTGTCACTTTTTGCAGCCCATATTCTTTGATATACATCTGTTCCTATGCCGTATGCCAATACTATGGAAAACATTAAGCCTGCAAGCTCCCAACCGCCGTAGGTTGTAATTTTAAAGTATTCAGGCGGAAGTGTATTGACAATATTGGAAAAACCGCCTGCATCCTTTATACACACAGGAACAAGTATGCCCACAATTCCTATAAGCATTACAACCCATTGGATAAGATCCGTAAGAGCAACTGCCCATAATCCTCCGGTTATCGTATAAGCAAGTGCAATTACCGCACCTATAATCATTCCTGTTTTTAAGTTAATTCCAAACATATTCAATAATAATCCTGAGCCTACAAGTTGTCCTGCAATTGAAGTAATGAACATAGTAGGCAAAATAATTCCTGCAATAATCTTCATTATTCGTCCGTATCGTGCAAGCAATATATCGCCTATCGTATACATCTTAAGTTTTCTTACAGGCTTAACAAGGAAAAAAATAAACAGAATAAAGGCGATAGCTAAAGCAATTGTATAGGACCATCCTCCGAAGCCCATAGTAAATCCTAATCCTGCTGCCGCAATTGTATCACCAGCACCTATTTGTGTAGCCATATGCGTGGCCATATTTGTCCAAAATCCCATTTCGCCGCCGGCAACAAAAAACTGGTCTTCATCTCCGTGTTGTTTTTTATTTGCCCACCATCCTGCATAAAACAATAATCCTAAAAATAATACTACAAAAATAGAATCAAAAAAAGTAAACGTTATTTTATACGAAGCATCCATTTGATATCCTTCCTTTCCGGTTTGATAAAAACCTTTTAATTTATAAATTTATTATCTAAAGAAAATTATATTTTGGGGCAATATTTCCAGCTGCTAAACGCAGTACCTACAATTCGCATTCCATTTAGTGTACATAGTTCTTTGCACGGATTATTGTTTTCATGGAAAATAGAGACAAGTGAAAAAGCAATTACTTTATTTGTTTCCATTACTGTATTGATATTATTCATTACAGTTTCAACCTCAGGACCGCCGGATACAGCAGTATATTGTCCGGGAGTATATTTTTCATCCATAATATCTCCGTCTATATGAAGATATATTACATCCACACGTTTGGCAAGGTTTTCAACGGCGTGTTTCCATTTGTCAGGGTTATTAAACGACTCGGTATTTATGTATACTATTTCCGTTGATTTAAGTGTTTTAGCTTCTTCGGGATCCATATCTCTTCCGTCGGATAAAATTATATTACTGTGTTTTAACGGAGAGATCATTCCTGCCGAATCCATCCAGCTATAAAAAACTTCTCCGTGACATAATCCCGCAATTGTAGCTAAAGGCATTCCTCCGAGCAAACCTGAGTTGCTTGTTTCAGGAGTATTAAAATCTCCGTGAGCATCTAACCATATAAATCCTATCTTTTTGTTTTTTCCTAGGGCTTTCTGCAGACCGCCTACCACTCCTATGGCATGGCTGCAACCACCTCCTGTCATTACAACGCAATTACCGGCTTTTAATCCTGCTGCCGTTAAGTTGCTTATGCTGTGTATTTGCTCTTCATGCGGTTTTTGGGTATCAGTGCTTACTATTTGAGTTACATCAAATGGTATGCCGGCTGTAAGATATACTCCGCAGGTTTTATAGTCATCAAGCTCTCGTCTGCCTTCCGGCTTTGTAATATAGGATTTAATTGCCGGCTTATTAATTCCCCCTTCATCCTCAAAAAAAACTTCCCACATGGGTTTTGTTTCATCATAAGGAACTTCAATAATTTTTAGTGCTTCAACTGCTTTTGTAATCATGTTACTACTCCTTTCGACTTTATATTATAGTAATTAATACTACCATATTAAACAAATTTTATAACTGTTAAATGAAGGGAATAAACTTGCTGTTATATTTAGGTAGTTTAATATATTCCTGCAATTTGCATGCCAAAGCATATTTACGCAAAACATGTGATTAATTATTGATTATCGGTATGATATGCCCGAAACAGTTAGTCGATTTTGACTAATTAGTCAAAATTGGGTAGTCATTGTTGAATGTGTATTAATTAATTTTATAGTAGGAAGGGTTCAAAAAATCTAAAGGCATTATGGTTATCTACTACAGTATCTATAGTGAAATTCAAGGTGTAGCAATTGATAACTGCATATTGTACTTGGTGTGTGAATGTTGGCATAAGTATTGCTACATCATTAATTGCTCAAAGCTTTTATGAAAGAAGGTATAGTGTGACTATAGATAGCAACAATGCATTAATCTTTGATATTCAAAGATATTCGCTGCACGATGGACCGGGAATAAGAACAGTTATATTTTTTAAAGGATGTACTTTGCAATGTAAATGGTGCTGCAATCCTGAGTCTCAATTATTTAATACGGAAGTCGAATTTATAGAAGAATTATGCATCAACTGCAATCTATGTATTAAGGAATGCAGGTCAGATGCTATAAATACTAATCATAATAAATCATATGAAAAGTATAGAATAAATAAATCGAATTGTACTAATTGCGGTGCATGTGCACGTGTTTGTCCTTCAGGAGCTCTTAAAATAATAGGGAAATCAGTAAAAAAAGAAGATGTTATGCGTGAAATTATGAAGGATGTCAAATATTATTTGAAGTCAGGAGGGGGAATTACTTTATCGGGAGGGGAACCTTTAGCTCAGCCGGAGTTTTGTGCGGAATTGCTGAAAAAGTGTTATAACAAAAATATTCATACAGCTGTAGAGACAGCCGGATCTGTTCCGGAATGGAATGTTGATAAAGTAAAGGATTATGTAGACTTATTTCTATACGATATAAAATGCATTGATCCAAATTTACATAAAAATCTGACAGGAAAAACAAACAGCTTAATCTTAAGCAATATACGCAGGTTAAGAAATTACGGAAAAGAAGTGATTATAAGGGTACCGCTAATTCCGCAAAATAACTTTTACATTGATGAGATAAAGGGCATTTTGGAGCTTGCGGATAATTTAGGGATTAAGGAAGTTAATATAATGCCTTATCATAATTTAGGACATATAAAGTATCAGCGTCTGTGTAAAAAATATGAACTTAAAAATTTAAAAAGTTTAAAATTTGCTGATGATTTTGAAGAGCAGATGTGTAAATTAAACTATTTGTTCAGCTTATATAAGCATATTAATATTGTCATCGGCGGTTAAAGTTAATAAATAAAATTTTGGAGGTTATGATGAAAAACATACAAAAAGAACAGTTTTGCTGGTGGAAAAATAACAGCACTCCATGGACAGGAGAATTGTTTGATAATTTTGTTTTAAAGGAAGATTCTTTAAAAGAAAAAAGAATACAGCACTTAAGGAATGAAATAATTGAAGGAGCATATGGAAAAAGAGGCGTAATTTCAATTGACCGTGCAAAGCTGATAACTGAATCTTATAAGCAGACAGAAGGCGAAGCTTCTGTAATAAGGCGTGCAAAGGCTCATTATCATGTATTAAAAAATATACCTATTTATGTTCCGGAGCATCAGCTGCTTATGGGTTATCCCAGCTCTAAAAAAAATGGAGCGGAAATTGAGCCGGAATTTCATTGTTCGTGGCTTGATAATGTCGAAGTCATAAATGGCAAGCAAATACGTGAATTAGATTCATTTCCCATAAGGGAGTTTATTGAGTTTCATATAGATGATGAGGATAAGAGAATTCTTGAAGAGGAAATAATACCTTACTGGAAAGGACGTACTCTTCACGATGCGGTAACAAAGGAACTTAAATTGCATAGCCCGGAAGCATTGGATTATTGGCAAAATTCTTTTACGTCATTTCCTGTCACAAGAATAGGTCTTTGCCATACTATACAGGATTATGCCGGAGTTATATATAGGGGGCTTACCGGTTTTAAAGATGAAATATTGAAAGAGATGAATAAAATAGACATTTCAAATATTGATGATTACAACTGTATATTGCGCCTAAATCATTATAAGGCAATGCTTATACTCATTGAGGGAATTGTTATTTATGCACATCGATGTGCTGAACTTGCGGATAAATTAGCAGAAAGTGCTGATGGTAACAGAGCCTCGGAATTAAAGCAAATGGCTGAAAATTGCAGAAGGGTTCCTGAAAAACCTGCCGAAACATGGTGGGAGGCTATGCAGTCAATTCACTTTGTTCATATGCTGACTTGGCTTACGGATGCCGGAGTTGCACATTCAATGGGAAGATTTGATATATATATGTTCGACATACTAAAAAGGGATATTGAAAAAGGATTAGATATAGAGAGTGCACAAGAGCTGCTGGAATGCTTTATGGTAACATTTTGCTACAGAAATCAGCTTGTTGACTGGAGAGGTTCCAAGGCAACGCCGGGGTGGCATACAAATGATAAAATTACAATAGGCGGTGTAGACTCATACGGAAATGATTCGACAAACAGACTGACTTACATGGTAATGGAGGGACATGCTCATATTCATCTGAATGATCCGATTATATCCGTACGTCTTCATAATAATACACCTAATAGATTCTTAAAATATATAATGGAGCTTTTAAGAATAAGTGGTGGGGTTCCTCAAATTATCAACGATGAAGCTATTATTCCGGGATTAATGGGGCAATTGAGCATGTCATTGCAAGAGGCAAGAAATTATGCGGATGTCGGATGTCAGGAGAATCAATCGGATCCTAATGTTTCTTACGGAGCGGATACACACGGACACCAAAATGCAGGATATTTCAACTTGGTAAAACCAATTGAGCTTGCGCTGAACAATGGAATAAATCCCAGAAACGGGATAAAGGTGGGACCGGAGACCGGGGAGCCTAAAGACTTTAAAACAATGGATGATTTTAAAAGTGCAGTCATAAAGCAAATGGAATATGCCATAAACATGAATGTTATTATTAATAATGTAATTGAATATGCGTATTTTACTTTTTTGCCTACTCCAATGCATAATCTTATGCACCCAGGATCAAGAAAAAGTGGAAGGGATATAAATACAGGTTCCTGCAAATATAACTATGTTGGTGCAATTGGAACAGGTATAGGAACAGCAGCTGATTGTATGACCGCAATAGAAAAAGTTGTTTTTGAAGATAAAATTTGTAATATGGATGAGCTTATGGAGGCATTAAGAGCTGATTGGAATGGATATGAAAATATTCGCAAAATATGTATTAAGGCTCCCAAATACGGAACCGATAATGATACGGCTGATTTGTGGGGGAAATTTATAAGTGATACATTTATGGATACATATGAAAGTCATTCCACTATAAGAGGAGGCAAATATCTGTGCGGATTTTTCAGCGTTACCCAAAATCATGTGTTAGGGGAGGATACAGATTCAACCCCTGATGGAAGAAGGGCAAAAGAAATGCTTTCGGATTCCGTTTCGCCTTCACAATATGCGGAGCAACTTGGACCTACAGCTACTCATAGGTCATATATTAAAGCAATTGATTCTAAAAGGACGGTTAACGGAATTACATTTGCCCAAAGTATGGATATTTCATGCCTTATGACGGAAAGAGAGCTTAATAAATGGGGAGACTTTATAAGGACTTTTATAAGTGAGGGTGGTCAGTCGGTGCAATATAATGTTTTAAGCTTAAGTCAGCTGCAGGATGCAATGATTAATCCTGAAAAACATAAGGATTTGTTTATAAGGATAGGCGGATATACGGCAAGATTTGTTGATTTGAGCAAAACAATGCAGGAATCTGTAATAAAAAAAGCAATACAACGAGTTTAATGTTTAAATTACTATGTATGCAAGCAAGGAAGGTGATGTAATGGAAATATCTAAAGATATACTTACAAAAGCTTATAGAAATATGATTTTAATAAGAAGATTTGAAGAAAATCTTCAAAAAATTTACTATGATGGGAAAATACCGGGTTTTCTTCATCTATATACCGGAGAGGAAGCTATTGCCGTTGGTGTATGCTTAAACTTAAATAAGACAGATTATGTTACGAGCACCCACAGAGCGCATGGTCATTTTATAGCTAAGGGAAGCGATGTTAAAAAAATAGCTGCGGAAATAATGGGAAAGAAATCAGGTTTATGCCGCGGGAAGGGCGGGTCAATGCATATGATGGATATGGATAATGGTCTTTATGGCTCGACGGGAATTGTCGGAGGGGGATTTCCGCCGGCAGCGGGACTTGCTTTAGCTTCAAAGATAAAAGGCACAGGACAAGTTTCAATATGTTTCTGTGGGGATGGGTCTATAAATGAGGGTACATTTCACGAATCTGTAAATATGGCTGCAATATGGAATTTGCCTGTTATCTTTGTGTGTGAAAATAATTTATATGCTCAATCTGCTCCGCAGGAATATCATCAAAAGGTGAAAGATATATATATACGTTCTAAAGGTTACGGAATTCAGGGGACTTGCGTAGACGGCATGGATTTTTTTCAGGTATATGATGCCGCAAGAAAGGCAATTGAAAGAGCAAGAGAGGGGAAAGGTCCAACTCTGTTAGAATGTAAAACATATTTGTATTCCGGACATTATGTGGGAGATGCAAGGGCATACAGATATCCGGAAGAAATGAAATATTATGAGGAAAATAAGGATTGTATAAACATTTTTAAGAATAAAGTTACAGAGACCGGTGTAATGTGTGAAAATGAATTTATAAATATAGAATCAGAAGTGATATATGATGTGAAAGAAGCTGTAGATTTTGCAGTAAACAGCCAATTTCCGGATGAAGGCGAATTGCACGACAATGTTTATTAGTTATAGCAGCACCATAAATTTATGACGACAGGAGGAAATAAGTATGTCAGATGAACGTATTATAAGTTATTCTGAGGCCATCAGAGAAGCAATAATGCAGGAGATGGAAAGAGATGAGAATGTTGTTTTTTTGGGGCAGGATATCTCAGGCGGCGGCCACCGTGAAAAAGAAAATATGACAGATACCTGGGGAGGGAGCTTTGGCGTAAGCAGGGGTATTTCCACAAGATTCGGAATAGAAAGGGTAATTGATTGTCCCTTATCTGAAGCAGGTTATATAGGTGCTGCCGTTTCTGCTTCAACTGCAGGTCTTAATGTAATAGCAGAGTTAATGTTTAATGATTTTTTATGGCTTGCAGGAGATCAATTGTTTAATGGGGCAGCTAAGATAAAATACCTGTCAGGCGGAAAGCAATCTTGTAAGCTTACTATAAGAACGGTCACGGGAGCGGGACTGAATGCCGGAATGCATCATTCCCAGTCCTTGTATGCGCTTGCCGCACATATTCCCGGAATTAAAATCGCAATTCCATCAACTCCCTATGACGCAAAGGGTCTGCTTGTCACTGCAATTCGCGGGGACGAACCGGTAATAATTTTTGAGAATAAAACACTTTATAATACTAAGGGACATGTTCCTGAAGAATCCTATGAAATACCCATAGGCAAGGCAAAAATAGTAAAAAACGGAAAGGATGCAACTATAGTAACCATATCACGCATGCTTTTTATTGCGTTAGAGGCTGCTGATATACTTGAAAAAAAGGGTGTCTTTGTTGAAATAATTGATTGTGTAAGCTTAGTACCGTTGGATGAGGAAACAATTATACAGTCAGTTTCAAAAACAGGGCACCTTGTAATAGTGGATGAAGCCACGCCGAGATGCGGTGCCGCTGCTGATATTGCCGCCATGGCAGCGGATAAAGCTATTGATTATCTGGATGGACCTATAAAACTGGTTACTTCTGCTCATACTCCGGTGCCTTTTAGTCCTGTGCTGGAAAAGATCTATATGCCTGATTCAATTAGTGTGGTAAATGCAGTATTGAATTCATTGGATTGAAAGGAGAATTATAATGCTGAAAGAAATTAGAATGCCGAAATTAGGCATGACAATGAAGGAAGGACTAATAACAAAATGGGAAAAAAAGGAGGGGGATTTTGCTGAGGCAGGAGATATTCTGTTTTCCGTAACGACGGATAAAGTAAATATGGATGTTGAAATGCCTGAAAACGGCTACTTAATTAAAATTATACATGAGGAATGGGACAATGTTACCGTTGGAGATATTATTGCATGGATAGGTGATGAAAATGATTTGAAGGCAGGTTTTGCAGAAGATACAGTTTCTGATTTGCATCCTCTAAGTGTAATAAATAGTGATAAATATAAAATCGAGCAATCAGAAGTCAATATGATGTCAGATGCAAAATTACGTGCAACCCCTGCTGCCAGAGCATATGCAAAGAAAAGAAAAATAAATATTGATGACATACACGGGACAGGATTAAGCGGAAGAATTTTAAGAAAAGATGTTGAAAAGGCAACTTTAGTACAAACAGAAGATTATATGCCTATTATAGCCAATCAGTGGGAGGATATTGAGCTTACCCAAATTCAAAAAATTTCGTCCGAAAGAATGACGTCCAATTTTATGTCGGTGCCACATTTTTATTTGACTATACAGGCTGATGTTACTGAAATAATCGAGGCAATGAATAATGCTCGTGCAAATGATATAAAAGCAACTTTTACGGATGTTTTGGTATGGATGTTGTCAAGGGTAATTATAAGACATCCTAAAATAAATGCATCATATGTAAACGAAAAGATCAGAGTTTTTAAAAGTATAAATATAGGTATAGCTGCAAATACTCCTAAAGGCTTATTGGTTCCGGTAATACATAATGCAGAAAAGAAAAGCTTTATTGAAATTGTTCAGGAAAGAGCAAGATTGATTTCCTTGGCAAGAGAAAATAAATTGCTGCCTGACGATATTTCAGGAGGAACGTTTACGTTAAGCAATCTTGGCATGTATGAAATAAATTCATTTCAAGCAATTATTAATTCTCCTGAAAGCACGCTGCTGTCAGTAGGAGAAATTATAAAAAATTTGGTCAAAACAAATGAAGGTATCGTTGAAAAACCGTTTGTTTCTATGTCATTAAGCTGTGATCACAGGGTTTTGGACGGAGTTACGGGAGCAAGGTTTTTAAAGGATTTAAAAATGATAATCAAAAAGCCTTCAAAGTTGCTTGATGAAAATTTATTTTGATTTAAAGGAGGCAGAAATGTCAGAGACATATGATTTAATTGTAATCGGAGGAGGCCCGGCAGGATACTCGGCTGCTATTGAAGGGGCAGGTTTGGGGGCTAAGGTTGCATTAATAGAAAGTGACAGTTTAGGAGGAACATGCTTAAACAGAGGGTGTATACCTGTTAAAACATTTCTTGAAAGCACGAAAATAATAAAAAGGTTTAATGATGCAGAGCAATATGGAATAAATTATTCGTCGCTTCCCTCATTAAACATTGAAAATCTTATTAACCGTAAAAATGAAGTAATATCAAAGCTTGGGAATGGGCTTGAATCCATGCTGAAAAATTTAAAAATTGATATTATTAAGGGAAATGGGAGAATAGTATCTCAAAATGAAATATCAACAGAAGGCATAAACAACCAAAGACTAACTGCTAAAAGAATAATAATTGCAACGGGTTCGAGTGAGTCCATGCTTCAGGTTAAGGGTCATAAACACATATGCGTCAGTTCGGAAGCTTTGGATTTAAAAGAAATCCCGCGTAATATCTGTATTATAGGAGGAGGTGTTGTGGGGGTGGAATTTGCTTCGTTTTATTCCGGAGCAGGTTCGAATGTTTACATATTGGAGGCAAAGTCCCACATATTAAACACAGAGGATAAGGAGATTGTAGACCGCTTTGTAAAAATAATAAAAAGAAATGGTGTTGTAATATATGAAGATTCCCTTATCAAATCAGTGGAAAGCAACGGTGAAGATTATATAGTAATGTATGAGCAGCAAGGTAAATTAAAGAGCTTGAGTGTTGATATGGTACTGAATGCAGCAGGAAGGATTCCAAATATCAAAGGTATTGGTATTGAAAATTGCGGAATAAAGTGTGATGCGAACGGTTATATATGTGTAGATAAGGATTTTAAGACAAATATTCCCGGTATATATGCTGCAGGGGATGTAATTGGTTTGCCTTTGTTAGCACATGCTGCTTTTGACGAAGGTATAGCTGCTGCAAAAAATGCACTAAATAAAAACGTATTGCCTCCAAGGATAAAAACTATTCCAAGATGCATTTTCACAAGTCCGGAAATTGCTTCTGCAGGATTAACTGAGGAGCAGGCAAATGGAAGAGGAATAAAAATCAAAAAAGGGTACTGTTCGTTTTCATCAAATGGAAAAGCCCTGATTTCCGGCAATACCGACGGAATTATAAAAATCATTGTAGATTCAGATGTAATGCAGGTTATAGGTGTTCATATTTTGGGAGAGACCGCTACCGAAATTATAGGGAGTGCTGTATATGCAATTGATGGAGAATTTACATCTGAAGAATTATCTGAATCTATTTTGCCTCACCCAACTATAAGTGAAGTAATTAAAGAGGCGGCAAAAAATATAATGAAACAATAATCGTATTATATTAAATGGAAGGGAGATATATTTATAAAAATGAAAGGCTATGATTTGATTATTAAAAATGGCATCATTGTTACTCCAAGTGAGGAATTTGTTGCAGATATAGGTATTTGCCAAGGAAAAGTAATGGATATTTCCCAAAAATTGCTTAATGGGAAGAATATTATCGATGCAAAGGGAAAGTATGTAATTCCGGGAGGAATTGATATCCATACACACATAGATGCTCCTCTTCATGGTTCTAACACAATGGATGACTGGTATGAAGCTACTTGTTCAGCCGCATACGGAGGAGTAACATGTGTAGTCGATTACCCGATACAAGAAGAAGGACAGACATTGAGAGATGTAATATCTAATTCCATGAAGAAGGCGGAAGATAAGTCTATATTGGATTATAGTTTTAGTCCTGTTATAACAAGGCGAACAGATGAAGGTTATAAAGAGATAGCAGAGCTCATTAAAGAGGGATTTACGACATACAAGGTTTTTATGGCATATTCTTTTAGAGCGAGAGATGAAGAATTAATTAAGCTCTTGGATGTTATTTCTTCGAATGGAGGTATTCTTGGAGTTCACGCTGAAAATGACTGGGCAATTGAATACATGGCAAATAAAATGATTTCAGAAGGAAAGACCGAACCTATATATCATTGCCTCAGCAGACCTCCTGTCACTGAGGAAGAAGCCACAGGAAGAGTTATAAGATTAGCTGAAATGGTAAAGGCACCGGTTCTTATAGTTCATGTTTCTGCAAAAGGTGCATTGGAGGAAATAGAAAATGCAAGAAGGAGAGGTAACCCTGTCTATGGAGAAACCTGTCCTCACTTCCTTACATTAGATCAGGACTTATATAATCAGCCTGTTGAAGAGGCGGCTAAGTATGTAGTTACACCACCCTTGCGTGAAAATGAGCATAGACTTGCTTTGTGGAGTGGACTTTCTTCCGGAGCTTTGTCATTGGTATCATCTGATCATTGTGCATTTTCATTAAAAGAAAAATTAAGGTTGGGGTCAGGAGCGTTTAATAAAATACCTCATGGTGCTCCTGGGATTGAAACACGCATTCCAATTTTATTTTCAGAAGGTGTAGTAAAAAAAAGAATTACAATTAACAAATTTGTTGAATTAGTTAGTACAAATCCTGCAAAGATAGCGGGTTTGTATCCGTCTAAAGGAACAATATCAATTGGCAGCGATGCTGATATCACAATCATCGACCCTGAAAAGGAAATGAAGATATCAACAGCAAAATTACACAGTGTATGTGATTTTACTCCGTTTGAAGGATTTATTGTAAAGGGGATACCATCCGTTGTAATTAAGGGAGGTAAGGTTATTGTATCAGGAGATGAATTATTTGCAATTCCCGGTGATGGGAACCATATTAAACGAAATAGTTTTAAGGCTTTTTAAAATTTTAATGCCGGAGGTCAAACATGATTAATTCAAAAAATGCTTTAGCTAATAATATACGACGGGATATAGAAGCGTTAAGTAATTTTAACCAAACTCCCGGTGCAGGCATTACAAGACTTGTATTTACTGATGAGGAGATTGAGGCAAGAAAGTATATAAAATTCAGAATGAATGAAATAGGGCTTGTTGTAAGAGAGGATGCAATAGGAAATATTTTTGGGAAGCTAAAGGGTTCTGACGATAAATTAGCGCCGGTATGGACGGGTTCCCATATTGATACGGTATTAAATGCCGGACAATTTGACGGAATGACCGGGGTTGTAGCAGGTATTGAAGCCGTCAGATTAATTAAAGAATCCGGTTGCTCGCATAAACGTGATATAGAGGTAGTTGTATTTACATCTGAAGAGCCTACAAGGTTTGGAAAAGGGTGTTTGGGAAGCAGAGCTTTGGCAGGGGAGCTTACTTTGAATGATATAAAGAATTTAAAAGATGATTTGGGACAATCATTGGAAGATGTTCTTTTGCAAAGAGGATATAACATAAATGAGTTTAATAAAGTAAAAAAAGAATTAGGAGAAGTACATAGCTTTGTGGAGTTGCATATAGAACAGGGTGCCGTATTAGAAGATACAGGTTCTAAGATAGGAATAGTTACAGCTATTTCAGCTCCTACAGATATTAGAGTTACTGTTAATGGAGTGCAGCAGCATGCAGGAGCTACCCCCATGCATATGAGAAAAGATACTTTGACAGCTTCATCTGAAATAATATTAGAATTGGAAAAGATGGCGAGGGCATCTAAAAACATTAGCACGGTTGTTACAGTGGGAATGATTGATGCTTTTCCCGGAGCATCAAATGTAATTCCGGGTAAAACGTCTTTTTCAATTGATTTAAGAAGTACCGATTTCGAAGAAAAATGTAAAATTATCAATAGCCTTAATCAGTATACCGGTTATATATCATCATTAAGAAATGTTGGAATCACAACGGAAATTATTTGTAATGAGAAACCTGAAAAAGCGGATACCTATATAATAGATGCCATAAAAAACAGTTGTATAGAAAAAAATATAAAATATAATATAATGCATAGCGGTGCGTATCATGATTCAATGTTTGTTGCACATTTTGCTCCGCTAGGAATGATTTTTGTACCAAGTAAAAATGGAATCAGTCATAATATAGAAGAATGGACTGATTATGAAGACATTGCGTTAGGTACGGATATTCTGTCAGAAATATTGTTAAATCTAAGCAATAAAATTAAGTAAATATACAATACGATAAATAAATACTCTATATATGGAGTATTTATTTATTGTATTTACTTAATATACTTGAATCATGTTTAAAAACAGACTTGTTTTATTTATTTAACTATATTAAAATAAAAAAAGAATATAGCTTATTTAAACACATCTTTTTACTTAACTGAGGTATGAATATGAAATACTTAAACCATGAGAGGTGACCCAATGAAAGAAGAAGTTTTAATTTTCAATATTTTAAAGAACTTAGGCTGCGATGGAATTTTAATAACCGATTCCAGGGGCGAAGTTGTATGCATTGAGGAAGAATTCTTCAGGGAAGTGTGGGAACTAAATCCTAAGGAGTTGCTTGGAAAGTCTGTGTTTGAACTTGAAAAATCGGGTGTTATCAGACCTGCGTTAGCCGGAAAGGTCATTGAAACAAAACAACCGTTACGATTGATTTCAGCCGTGCGCGGACTTTATAATATTGTTGGGGAAGCGTTTCCCTTAATGGATGAATTTAATCAAATTAAATGGATTGTTACATTCACAAGAGATGTGATATCGGAACGAAAGGTATTAATGCTATACGACGAAATGTTAGAAGGATTTAAATCCGAGAATATTAGATATCCCGCAGATTGCGTAGATATTGATGCTTGGGTAGCCAATGAAGGTATGAATACCTTTAATGAGCAATTTGCGGAAGTATTGAAAAAAATAAAAAAAATTGCTCCCTATGATGTTACTGTATTGTTAAGCGGCGATACAGGAACGGGTAAAACTATGCTTGCAAAAAAGATCCATAAGTTAAGCGGAGTAAAGGGTGAGTTTGTAGAGCTTAATTGTGGTGCTATATCTGAGACATTAATTGAATCAGAACTTTATGGATATGAAAACGGAGCCTTTACAGGAGCGGAAAAGGGAGGTAAGAAAGGATTAATAGAGATTGCCGAGAATGGTACGCTTTTCTTGGATGAAATTGCGGAGATGCCTATTCATTTACAAGTAAAGCTTCTTCACTTTTTACAAGAAAAAAAGATTAGAAGAGTTGGTGGTACAAGGGAAATAAAGGTTAATTGCAGAGTGATTTCCGCAACTAATAAAAATCTGCAAGAAGAGGTCAAGTTTGGAAATTTTAGGGAGGATTTATTTTATAGGCTAAATTTAGTTTCTTTTCATATTCCGCCCCTTTGTGACAGATTTGAGGATATCGTCCCTTTGTCGAAGAGCATTTTAAAGTGTTTAAGCATTAAATATGGTAAAGAGTATATCATTGATTATGATGTCATATCAATTTTTGTAAAGTATTTGTGGCCCGGAAATATAAGGGAACTTGAAAATACAATACATAGAATGGTTTTGATTGCAGATGGTAATATATTAAGGAAGGATCTTCTTCCAAAAGGATTTATGATAAAAACAAGAAAAAACAATATAATGGAATACACTCAAGGTATGACTATCCCTACAGAAATTACAAGCTTAAGTAGTATCTTGGAAGACGTTGAAAGAGCAGTTATAAAAGAAGCGTGGGTGAGATATGGTTCTTCAACAAAGGTAGCAAAGGCTCTGAATATTGGGCAGACAACTGCAGCAAGAAAAATAAGAAAATATGTAAAAACCTCTTAGTGATTCTGCCATATGAAGGCTGGTTCATCTAAAATTAAGTTAATACTGATATAATTAAATAATGTAAATAATAAAGCATGTGCCTTTAACACATCAGTGGTGCCAGGCATTTGTTGTTAAATTGCTTAGTGGTTGAAATTTCAAATGATTTCAACTGTTTTTTGGTAAGTATAAAAAATAACTGTACCTACCCATAGAGATTAACAATAAAAAGAACGGATTATATAATATTTTTAATATAAATAATCGAACAGCAATGCAATGAAGAATTATTATCTGTTGACCCAATTAGCGGATATTATTATGTAGATATAATAACAGGTGCTTTTTAAAATAATATTGCAAATGAAGAACTGTCATGTTATAATTAAAAAAACGTGGTATATACCAGTATACCATCATGAAAGAGTGTGATATTATAAATAGTAAAAAATATATACCTCCGGTTTATATTCAAATTAGGGATATTCTTGTAGAAAAAATAAATGGGGGGGAATTTATAAGCGGGGATCAATTACCATCAGAAAGAGAATTAAGTGAAATTTATAATATTAGCAGAATGACTGCAAGGAATGCGTTGTCACAACTTGTGGATTCCGGATATGCCTACAGGCTTAAAGGAAAGGGGACATTTGTAAGTTTTCCTAATATTGAAAGAGATTTTGTTAAGCTTAGCGGTTTTTCTCAAATGTTGAAA
>ENA-UOOH01001722-UOOH01001722.1-fermentation-metagenome-genome-assembly--contig:-NODE-1722-length-20539-cov-64.904120_pt1 | contig 20539 bp, 20 predicted proteins | sample MGYA00245778_ERZ724025 | MGnify/ENA primary metagenome ERZ724025 (study PRJEB28704, sample SAMN03018313) | fermentation metagenome | biome: anthropogenic terrestrial biome; feature: soil... | reverse complement strand
TGGGCAGTAGTATTGTCCGATCACTTTTGGCGCAGGGCAAGGATGTACGCGGGCTTGTGCTGCCCGGAGATCCGACTGCCAAGTATCTCCCCGAAGGCGTAGAGCTGTACGAGGGCGATGTTCTGAGCGTTACGGATTTGCAGCGCTTTTTCACGGTACCAGCCGGCACCGAAATAATCGTGATTCATGCGGCTGGAATTGTGTCAACCGAGTGGGGTTACTCACGCAAGGTCTATAGTGTCAACGTTCACGGCACGCGCAATATTGTGGAGCAATGTCTGGATGCGCATGTGCGGCGGCTGGTTCATATCAGTTCGGTGCACGCGATACCAGAACTACCTAAAGGTCAGACAATCACGGAAGTCACTTCCTTTAACCCGGACGCGATCATTGGCTTTTATGGCAAGACCAAGGCAGAGGCATCCCAATTTGTCATGGATGCCGTCAGGGAGCGCGGCCTGGACGCCGTGATTATCTTCCCTTCCGGCATGTGTGGCCCTGGCGATTTCGCCGGGGGCTACGCCACGCAGTTACTGATTGATTCCTCTAATAACAAACTTCCCGCCGGCATTCAGGGCGGTTATGATTTCGCGGATGTGCGCGATGTCGCAGCCGGAATTGTGGCGGCGTGCGAACGGGGACGTAAAGGTGAAGGGTATATCCTGGGCAACCGTTATATATCAATCAAGGAAATGTTGCGGCTGGTCCATGAAAAAATCGGCGCGCGGCTTGTCAAATGTATGGTACCACCATGGGTGGCGAGGATGGCGCTACCTTTCTACAATATTTATTATAAGATGAAAAAACTGCGCCCCATCTTCAACAGGTATGCCCTATATGCCATCACCAGCAATGCGGTTTTTTCCATAGAAAAAGCCCAGCGTGAACTGGGCTACAAGGTGCGGCCATTTGATGAAACGATTGCTGACACGCTGCAATGGTTAAAGAATGTGGGGAAATTATGCGCTAAGACCCCGGGCGGAAATCCGGCATAATGATCGCTGAGCCGCAGAAATCGATAAGTGGATAATTACTTCCCATCATCCGTTTTCTTGACTCTTTACAGCAATCCACACTTCCTGTCTGTCATTCTGCAGATAGCATTCGATAACCGGCAAATCGGCTAGTTCGTAACCAGAATTCGGTAGCCACTCCGTATAGAATTTCTTATAGATGGTCTGAACAGCCTCCGGCAATGAGCCATTTGCCTCAAATATGGCCCAGGTTGCTGGCGGAAGCTGAAATTCTACCATATGATCAGGAGTCTCAACTTTTTTGCAGTCCGGCATGTCCACGTAGGTGGTCACACCCAAATGATAACTCATTTCCTCCGCATTGCCCCATTGTCCTTTGGCGCTAATTCCGAGCAGGCCTACGGGACGCAAGTCAGCCTTGCGCCAAAGATGGAATAATTGTTCCATAGTGCCATCCCTGCCGGCATTTTTCCAAATCTGAGGCACAACCCGGAAAGCTTCGCTGGTTTTGACCCGATTCATTATTCCCGAAACGGTAAAGGCTGGCCACTGTTCGATTTGAAAATTCATATAACTGTCCCCCCTGATTATTATTTGAAAGGAGATTTTCGGGCAGGACTTAAGCATAGTAACTTCGCTCCGAACTTTAGAGGGCAGTACACCATGAAACTTTTGGAAGGCTCTGGTAAAAGAATCGTGAGAAGCGTAGCCATACTTTGCAGCAATGTCAATGATGTTCTCTTTACTATTCATAATGTCGAAGGCAGCTATAGTAAGACGCCGGTTTCTAATATACTCACTTAGTGGCTTGTTAGCAATGTAGGAAAACATGCGTTGGAAGTTATAAATGGAGCACGCTGAAATCTCCGCGATGATGTCATATGAGATTTCACTGTCGAGATTTGCTTCAATATAATCGATCACATCATTGATGCGTTTGACCCATTCCATTTGCCCGACCCCTTTCAGCTAAACAATACGCCTACCCAATCAAGCCATCTCGATTTTCGGTGTCGCAATAAGTCGAGGGCGAGCTGAGGCGAAGCCACTTGCCGCTGCGATATCTTCCAAAGCAAATTATAGCCCCCAAGATCCACGCCGCCATTTCACTGAAGGCAATAAAATCGCAACCGACATATTGATAATCGGCAAGATCGTCAGTGAATCGATCCTATAGGCCGTGACTATAGCAGTCACCACGTCAATGCCAAAGGAATTCATGATGTTTTGCAGGAGTACAGAACCGATCGAAGCAATGCTGGATTGCAGCACCCGAGGCAAACCAAGCTTGACGCTTCCGCGGAAAAGAGCCCAATCCCACTGGCAAAGGCTTTAATGAAAGTCAGATCTAAAACAATATTAATCGCAGTCGACAGGACAATGGCATACAGCGGGGTCTTACTGTCGCCAATTAAAAGGAAAGCAATGTCCTAAAGACATTGCCCTGAGTCATGTCATTATTGACCTGTTGTGTACCTGTGCCTGGGTCCATGTTGGAACCTTCGCCTGTGCCTGTCTTCTCTTCCATGACAGATCCTGCCTTCAGTTCGGATGATTGTGCTTGTATATTCTGCGCGGCAGGGAAACTCTCCTTTCAACTCTGTTGCCTGGCAGGGTGGTATCTAATAAAAACCCTTCTTAAAAACTGTTTTGCCGCCTTACCAAAGCATAAGGCGGCAAAACGGCTTAGGAGGAAATTGACGAAGAGGCAAATAGCAAAAAAACCCAAAAGTTACTGAGTCCTCACGAAACGGAAGCCCCAGCCGGAGTAGGTATAATCCGGGGTTCCAAATGTTATTTTACCAATCCGCAGGTAAGATGCGACACCGCCCCAGGATCCGCCGCGACAAATCCGGCGTGTGGTATAACTAGGATGCTTGTCAAAGCACCATTCATAAACGTTCCCGGTCATATCCCTGACTTCGAGGGCGTTAGCGCTCTTTTGGCCAACCGGCTTAGTTGAGCCGCAACCTGAATACCAGGCATAGTCTCCGAATACTGTTGAAAGAACTGCTTCGGGATCTGTTGAATAACAGGGGCCACTGGTATCACCGCTGACATGATCCCCGGGCGTCCAAACAGAGCCATCCTGATAGCGCGCAGCCAACTGCCATTCGCCGCTGGTGGGCAGGCGGAAGCCTTTAGCGCCTGAGTCGGGAACTACAGCATCGCAGGCTGCCCCAGCGGTAGCATCGCGAATGGGATTACCGCCCGATTTGTATACGCAGCTTAAACTCATCCCACTTTGAGCATTATAATACTCAGTCAACGCATTGCACCAGACAAGAGCATCCCGCCAACTGATAGTCGTCACCGGTTCTTGGGATGCGTCGGTAGGAGCGGCACCGATGTCGCCATCATTACCTTCTCTTCCGGGCTTGGCAAAAGCATAGCCATGGCCGTCAGTTGTCGCCCAGGCATAAACCCTGTGCCACAACTCATAGGTCACTTCGGTCTCTGCAATCCAAAACGGATTCGTTACGTCAACCGGACCGGGCAATTTTTCATTTCCCGATATTACATTATCATCCGAGACAAAACTGCCACTTGGAGCGTAGCGCATATTAAAGACTACACCGCCCACCGTGTAAGTACTTTTTTCACCCGGGGTGGGATCGGTGGGATCCGGAGGGACTGTGACTTCTTCCACCAAATAAACATCCTTGGTAATTGTCTTGCCAGCCTCAATTTTGACAGAAGCGGTATAAGTCTTATACCCTTCCGCTTGTACCGTCAAGGTTTTGTCCCCAATGGATACGTCAGTAAACTGGTATTGGCCATTGGTAACGGTAATTGAGGAGGCGCCGGTCAGCGTGACAACGACGCTTCCTGTAATCAGTTCTTTAGTAGTATCATCATAGATTTTTCCGCCCAATTGCCCTTTTTTAGTGCCGCAGCCGGAGAGGGTGACGACCAGTATCAAGGTGGCAAACAATATAACGAACAAGGGTTTTTTCAACTCTGGCAAACCTCCTTTTAACCTATAGCTCTATCCTAACTTTTGGTTCTCACCGGGCGAAAACCGTTATAGCCGTGGGCGTTTTGAGGATAAGTGTTTTGCATGTAACCGATCCGCTGATAATTGGAGGTATGGATCAAACTCCCGCCGCTCACGACCCAGTAAGTGCCTAAAGGCCCGGGCTTTAGGAGGAAATTGAAGAAGAGGCAAACAGCAAAAAAACCCAAAAGTTACTGAGTCCTCACGAACCGGAAGCCCCAACCGAAGTAGGTATAACTCGGATTTCCAAATGCTATTTCGCCAATCTGCAGGTAAAATGCGACACTGCCCCAGCATCCGCCGCGACAAAACCGGAGTGTGGCATAACTAGGATGCTTATCAATACACCATTCGTATACGTTCCCACTCATATCCTTCACTGCGAGGGCGTTAGCGCTCTTTTGGCCAACTGGATTGGTGAAAGAGCCATACCAGGCATAGTTTCCGAATACTGTTGAAAGAACTGCTTCGGGATCTGTTGAATAACAGGGGCCACTGGTATCACCGCTGACATGATCCCCGGGCGTCCAAACAGAGCCATCCTGATAGCGCGCAGCCAACTGCCATTCGCCGCTGGTGGGCAGGCGGAAGCCTTTAGCGCCTGAGTCGGGAACTACAGCATCGCAGGCTGCCCCAGCGGTAGCATCGCGAATGGGATTACCGCCCGATTTGTATACGCAGCTTAAACTCATCCCACTTTGAGCATTATAATACTCAGTCAACGCGTTACACCAGACCAAAGCGTCCCTCCAACTGACAGTCGTCACCGGTTCTTGGGACGCACTGGTTGGAGCGGCACCGATGGTACCATCATGACCTTCTCTTCCGGGGTTGGCAAAAGTATAACCGTGGCCGTCAGTTGTCGCCCAGGTATAAACCTTGTGCCACAACTCATAGGTCACTTCGGTCTCCGCAATCCAAAACGGATTCGTTACGTCAACCGGACCGGGCAATTTTTCATCTTCCGATATCACATTGTCGTCTGAGATAAAACTGCCACTGGGGGCGTAGCGCATATCAAAGACTACGCCGCCCACCGTATAAGTGCCTTTTTCACCTGGGGTGGGATCGGTAGGATCCGGAGGGACTGTGACTTCTTCCACCAAATAAATATCCTTGGTAATTGTCTTGCCAGCCTCAATTTTGACAGAAGCGGTATAAGTCTTATACCCTTCCGCTTGTACCGTCAAGGTTTTGTCCCCAATGGATACGTCAGTAAACTGGTATTGGCCATTGGTAACGGTAATTGAGGAGGCGCCGGTCAGCGTGACAACGACGCTTCCTGTAATCAGTTCTTTAGTAGTATCATCATAGATTTTTCCGCCCAATTGCCCTTTTTTAGTGCCGCAGCCGGAGAGGGTGACGACCAGTATCAAGGTGGCAAACAATATAACGAACAAGGGTTTTTTCAACTCTGGCAAACCTCCTTTTAACCTATAGCTCTATCCTAACTTTTGGTTCTCACCGGGCGAAAACCGTTATAGCCGTGGGCGTTTTGAGGATAAGTGTTTTGCATGTAACCGATCCGCTGATAATTGGAGGCATTGAACCAACTCCCGCCGCGCATGACGCGGTAAGTGCCTAAAGGTCCGGGATTCGAGGCAAAACACCACTCCCACACATTCCCACTCATATCATAAATGCCCAGTGTGTTCGCTTCTTTTTCGCCGACCGGGTGTGTAGAATCACCGCTATTATCCGAGTGCCAGCCAACCGCATCAGTGGCGTCTGCGTCGGTATACGATCCGGTCGCCCCGCTGGCGGAATTCCCTTTTGTAAAGTAGGGGTTGCTGAAACCGTCTACCGTATTAGTTGAGTCATTCCCGCGAAACCGCCCCGCCAATTCCCATTCCATGCTGGTTGGCAAGCGGAAACCATTAGCATTTTCGGCAATCACATTGTCGCAAACGCTCACATTTTCATCCCTGGAGTCCCGAACGATTTGTCCTTCATAGGTATAAACACATGCCAGATTCGTAGTGTTTTGATCATTATAGTATTCAGTCAGGGCATTGCACCAAACCATGGCATCCCGCCAATTGATGGTTGTTACAGGGTGCTGATCGGTTTTGGGCCCTGGCTCCCGACTGCCACCCATCTGGCCTGCGTTTTGGAAATGATATTGTCCGACGCCTCTGTCGTCACTGGTCGCCCAATCGTAAATTCTTTTCCACAACTCATAAGTAACTTGGTATTTGGCCACATAATAGGGGTAGTTTACTTCGGCGCAAGTAGTAGAATCATTAGTACCCGTTGGAAAACTGGTCACACCCGGCACCAAGGCCTCTGCAATGGAAAAAACGAGTCCCGGAGAATCGGTGCCTTGCATCAGATGAACATCTTTGGTAATTGTCTGATCTGCCTTAATATGGACTGAAGCGGTATAAGTCTTGTATCCCTCTGCTTGTATCATCAGAGTCTTTTCCCCGGCAGGCACATCAGTAAATTGATACTGTCCATTGGTTACTGTGATTGAAGTTTCGCCGGTAAGCGTAGCGACGACGCTCCCTGTAACCAGCTCCTTAGTAGTATCATCATAGATTTTTCCGGATAATTGTCCTTTTGGCTCGCCACATCCGGAACTGCCTGCCAGCAAGATTGCCAACAGCACCAACAAAAATCGGACTTGCTTGCGCATGCTTTTCCTCCTCTGTGATTGTTACTAAAGGGTTACCTGAGTTGTTCCATTCCAAGGGGGACCAAGGGAAGGCTGAGAGCGTTTTCGGAAATGGAATATGAAGGCTTTTTCGAAAGGTAAATAGCTGTTGATGTAGAATTTCCAAAAGTACCTATTTATTCCTTTTGCCAGACCCTGTTACCAGTATTGCGATCTGAGTCTTGCCAACCTGAACCTCAGCAATACTATACTGTTTTTTCAGTTCAGTGTCGTCACCCCAAGGGTGATTAGAAGATACCAAGAAGGGTGATTTTTAGGGTGATTTTCTCAGAATGCCTGCATGGCTTATCCAAAATGATGGGGGTATTCCTGACGAAAAATAAGCTGATCATGATGACACTAGGCATTATAGTGCTTCTTTCTCTCTGTGGTTGCGGAAGAGGAAAGCTTGATCCGAAAAATCCGGTAACCATCACCATGTGGCATAATTACGGCGGCCAAATGCAAAGCGCTATGGACGAGCTGGTAGAAGAGTTTAACAGCTCTATAGGAAGGCAGAAAGGAATCATTATCAGTATCACTTCTATCTCCGCCTCCAAGGATATCCAGGAAAAGCTTTTTATGATCGCCGCGGGCGATCCCGGTGCTCCCGCAATGCCCAATCTAGTAACTGCGTATCCAAAAACCGCTCTAATCTTATCCAGACAAGGTTTATTAGCCCCTCTGGACGATCAATTCACAGAAAGGGAAATTAAGGATTACTTGCCGCAATTTATTGAGGAAGGCAGACTCCCGGACGGCAAGCTTTACGTGTTTCCGGTTGCCAAGTCCACTGAGGTTCTTTTCCTCAATCGAACCTTATTTGACCGTTTTAGTACAGCTGCCGGCATTACCCTTGACAATCTTACTACTTTCGAGGGGATTGCCCAGACCGCGATCAGGTATCATGAATGGACAGATTCCCTTACTCCCAACGTAGCGAATGATGGCAAGGCTTTTTTCACCGCTGACTCCTGGCTTAATATTGCTCATGTTGGTATCGCTCAGTTAGGGGGGGAATTTATGACTCCCGATTACCTGAATATCGCGTCGACGGATTTTCGGCGGATTTGGGATGCTACCATTTTACCGACACTTACGGGCGGTTACGCGATCGCCGGCGGCTATTCTTCTGATCTCATGAAGACAGGCGAGATCGTCTGCTCAATCGGATCAACGGCGGGCATTCTTTTTTATGGCGATCACATCACCTATCCGGATAATACTACTGAAGCTGCCACTTTTAGTATCTTACCCTATCCGGTTTTTGCCGGGGGTAAGAGAATAGCCATCCAACGGGGTGGAGGTATGTGCATTGCCCGCTCTTCACCAGAGAAGGAATACGCCGCAGCCCTATTTTTGAAATGGCTTGTCCAACCGAAACAGAATATGCACTTCGTTTCTTCCACCGGCTACTTGCCGGTAACTAAGGCTGCCTTTGAAAAATCTATAGAACAGGAGATTGCCAGCGTCGAAAACGAGAGCATTAAAGAGTTGCTGAAAACGGTCATGCAAATGTATGCGGAATATACTTTTCTAATTCCGCCGAACTATGACCGTTTGGACGAGTTGAGTAAGGCATATGAAACCAGGTTCAAGCAAGCTGCTCTGGAAGGAAGAGCATTTGTTTTGCGGGAAAACCAAGAGGCTTCGGTTATTAGTGAGCACCTTTATCGTGCCTTTATCGGTTTTGGAGAAAGATGAGGAAGGAAATGGAACGCAAAGATGGCTAAACCCGTAAACTCTTTTAGAAAAGTGCTTACTGGAATGCAGCTATTAGGAAAGCTTGGACCTTCCCTGCAAAGGCGGTCATTTGTGTTTTTCCTTTTCTTTCTGATTGCCGTGATGTCAGGGCTTTTATTGATTCTGTTTTCTACCGGGGTTTTTTCTGTTGAACGCAATAAGTTTCGGATTTTTTTACAGAACGAGCTGGGGCATGCTGCGCAAAGTGTGGAGCAAGAGTATGGGGTTCTTTCTGTAGAAGGTGTCCTGTTGGCAGAACGATTGTCAAAGCAGATTGAAATTACGCTGGATACCTTTGGCTTAAATCCTGCTGACCTGAAAAACAACCCTCAATGCCTGGAGCCCCTCCTTGGCCAAACGGTGGGGCTGCTGAGGGCGGCTCTCGAAAAAAACAAAAGCAGCGGGGTTTTTCTGACCTTGAACGCTACTGTCAATCCTTCGTTAATTACTGCGGAGAGTTCACGCGCTGGGCTGTTTCTGAAGAATATGGAACCAAATGTCATCAAAATCACTTTTCCCACGATCCGTCTTTTAAAGGGACCCATTTCAATTGCGAGACAAGAAGACCTTGACTTATTACCACAATGGCAAATGGAGTTCAGTGTCCAGCCCGGTGATTTTTTCTTTACCACAATTAATGGCGCAACGGAAAGTGATCTGCCTCTGTCGCGTTTATACTACTGGGATCCCGGTTGCCTGATGACGGGCTGCTATAATAAAGCCATGTTATTATGTGCGCCACTCATTGCCTCGGACGGGACAATTATTGGCGTTTGTGGGTTTGAAGTTAGCGCGATGCTCTTTAAGCTACAACATACCCCCGCCAGCTCGCCCTACACACGCGCCTTCACCATGCTCGCCCCCCTGGTAGATAATACCTTAGATACGTCTAGAGCATTATACGCCGGTCATTTTGCCGCCGCGCCTTCCGGCGATGACGGTTTTTTATCCATTAAGAATCCGGTAGCAGGCATCTTCAGCTATGTGTCTCCGAACGGGACTATTTATTCCGGCTTGCATCACGATATTAATCTGTACCCGAAAGGATCTGTGTTTTCCGGTAATCAGTGGGCCCTGGCTGTCTTGATACCGAATCGGGATCTAGCGGTCAAGTTTATCCGGCAAAGCCGTCCGATACAGATTTTACTTCTGGCATTGTTCATCTTCGGCGTGGGAGCAGCGGCATTACTCAGCCGCAGACACGTGGCACCGGTGGTCGATGCTTTACGAAAGGTAAAAACCGGCAAGGTCACACATCATAAAAAAACCAACATCCAGGAAATCGACGACCTAATGGCCTTTTTAGCAACGCAAGACGAATCGGACGCCTTAGAATCCGACGCCCTCTTGGTGCAGGCAGAAGAAATGACGCAGATTTCCCCCTTGGTTCAGAGCTTTATCGAAAATGTCAAGACTCTTTCTCCAGCTGAGCGAAACGTATTCGAACTTTATTTGCAGGGGTACACCGCCAAGGAGATCACCGATAAGCTGTGCATCTCCATCAATACCATTAAGACTCATAACAAGCGCATCTACTATAAACTAAATGTCAGCTCCCGCAAAGAACTATTGCTTTACGTAAAAATGATCCAAGGGGAGAACCATAAGACGGCGGATGATGCGGATTAGGCGGCGATCCGTGAAAAACAATCGCATTGGTGTTACAAGCTACCGAGTGCTGAATAATTCGGCCACAGCTACTTCCAAGCCTGCAAAAAACACCGACTGAGCGGTTCGGACCGGTTGGGCCGATTGGACCGGTTGCCTCGATTGGTCCGGCGGGCCCGCTTCATAAATCCGGTAGTCCTCGATTTCGCAGTTATCCAGGCGATAGACAATAATGTTTTGCTTCTTTGGATCTATGATCCAGTATTCCTGCACTCCGGACAGGCGATAGGTGTTGAGTTTTTTGATCATGTCCTTAGCACGGGTGCTTTTGGAAAGGATCTCGACGACCAGAGTGGGTGTCCCCATATAGCGATCCCTGTCGTTGACATTTCCCTCTAAATCACAAATCACCAGCAAATCCGGCTGACAGACATCCGGTTCTTGGATGCCCCGCTTGCGAAAATGAACATCAAAGGGGGCCAGGAACACCCTGCACTGCCCAACCTTGCATTGCTTCTGAGCGTCAAAATAGTTGTGGAATATGAGATATAATTTGCCGAGGATTTCCTGATGCGTAATACTCGGCGAGCCCAAGACGTAGATTTCCCCATCAATGAACTCCATTCTCAGCTCGCTTTTTTCATAGATCTGCATGAACTCCTCGTACGACACTTTCTTGCCGTCGTATTGATAATCCAATGCCCTTTCGCGCACGGCAAGATACTGCTCAAAATCCGTAACATATGGCGTCAATCTGGCCACTTTATTTCCATTCCTGGTGATGACTACTTCATTGAACTCTTCGACAAAGGCAAGATACTTCCCAAAATTCTGTTTTAGCTCCGTCGCAGTCACAACAGATTTCTCCTGACTTCCCATGTGATCACCCCCAGAAAAGTATACCAGAAAGGAAATAATCGCACAATATTATTGTGCGATTATGATAGGTAAGATGTACAGTTTACATTTGTTATTGTGCGATCTCTTAAAAAAATCTACTTAGCATCACTGCTCATTTTCCTCCGGAATACAATGACAGCTAATGCCAGTATACCGGTTGCGTAACCAATCACCCACCAGAGGTCCGGGAAAATGGCGGCATAATTGCCTGAAACAGCGGCCCTGGCGGCATTAACCGCATGCACAAAAGGCAGTGCGTCAGCCACAGTCTTGAAGGCTCCTCCCACCAAGTTCAGATCAAACCATGTGCCACTCAGCCAGGCACTCAAATTAGTCAGCAATGCGCCGCAAATACCGCCAACCTGTTTATCATTAAGCAGACTGCCTGCCAGTAGTCCGATAGCAATAAACAGGACTGCTGCGGGAATGAGCGTTATAAGTGCGATCAGTACATTGACTTTCACTGCCATGCCCAGGAAAAATGCAGCGCCAAAACAGACCATACTCTGCAAAATCGCCATCGGAAAAAGCGGCATGGTATATCCCAGAATAAAATCAGACGCCGACAGGGGCGAGGCAAATAAACGCATCAGAAATGATGTACCCCGGTCTTTGGCGATTAAGGTGCCAGAGAAAAGAGAGATAAAAGACAGGCCAAAAACTGCCAGACCAGGAGCAAGTTTTTCAATTTCAAACAGGCTGACTGGAATATTTGCCTGAATAGCAGAAAGCAGCAGCATCAAAACCAGGGGAAACCCAAGGCCAAAAGCCAGATTGAGCGGATCTCTGAGCAATTCTTTACGATTGCGTGCAGCAAATGCCAATGATTTCATAATTCAACCCCGCTTTCAGCAGCCAGCGCTACAAATGCATCTTCGAACTTTTGCGTGTGAGTGCCAGCCATCAGCTCCTGGGCAGTTCCAACTGCTTTGAGTCGGCCTTTGGCCATGATGGCAATTCTGTCTGACAATGCCTCGGCTTCTTCCAGATAATGTGTTGTCAGAATGATCGTTACTTTGCCTTTCAGACTGCGGATTACGCCCCACAACTCACGTCTGGCCAAGACGTCCAACCCTAGAGTCGGTTCGTCCAAAAACAGAATCTGGGGATCTGAAATGAGAGCCATGGCGATACTGAGCCGCCTCTGCCATCCTCCGGAGAGTGTCTTCGCCCTGTCTCTGGCAATATCGGACATACCAAAGCGCCGGATCATTTCGTCCGCCTTTTCGGCCGCCTCTTTCTTGCTGCGGCCGTATAAGCGCGCAATAGTCTCCAGATTCTCTGCGACAATCAGGTTAGGGGCAACGGCGGTTTCCTGAGGGGAAATATTGATTTTGCTCTTGACAGCATACGGATCACTGACGATGCTGTCGCCAAGCAATTGCGCATCGCCGCTGGTCGGTTTGCTTAGGCCACAGAGCATCTTAATTGTGGTTGTCTTACCGGCCCCATTGACACCCAGCAAAGAAAAAAGCTCACCTTGCTCAATTGTCATACTCAGTCGATCAACAACAGTGCGTACACCATATTTCTTGGTTAAATCCGTGGTGATAATTGCACTCATTCTTGCTCTTCCTCCGGTTTTCCCTGTGCTGCGAAAATGGCGTTAGCAAATTGTATAAACTCTTCGTTGCGCACAATAGCAATGCCCCGCTCTTTGTCGGCAAGCAGCAGCAATGTGTCGCCGGGCTTAATATTAAAGATATCCCGTGCTCCTTTTGGAATTACGATTTGCCCTTTCTCCCCCACTTTAACAGTGCTCATGAATTTTCCATCTGGTCTCTCCATTCAAAACACCCCCATTTATGGCGTTGTGCAGCCGATGTCCGTCGACATTATTACCCCAACTTAGACTGGGGGTCTAGTTGTCGCGGATAATGCGATCCGGATTGCGATGCGGCCAATTTGCCCTTACTAAAGTTTTGCCCAAATTTCTCGTATAACCAGTACAACTTGTATTACATGCATATTCTAGATAACTTGTATGTCTTGTATAATTTGTATAACTTGTGATACTCACATTCTACCTTCATCCAGCCTTACTGTCAAGCCCGACAACCCAGAGTAGAACCGCCAGCCAAATTGTAAAGGATATTGGCTGTGGGGCAGCGAATCATCGTATGCAAAAGTTGCATAGTCTTGAGTACCAAAAAAATAAAAATTGACAAACCTTCTCCGAGCTATGTCGCCTGCAGTCGCAAGGATATGGCGTCATAGCCGATAGGGTGCAATTGGAAACGGTTGCGCCTCCCTTTTGGAAAGGAGAGTGGGCTATTTGAGTTTTCTAAAAATCGAGCCGGGTTAAGCGCAAATACCATGCGTTAGCCTGGCTTTCTGTTTTCCGTTTTCATTTTCAACCTTTTGGAACACACGGAAAACCAGACTGCAAACGCAATTTTCTAACGGCACTAACATCATCAAGCGTACTCAGGCTAAGTACCTAGTAAACAGTTGAGGTGAAAAATATTGCCTAATGGAATTTTTAAAATCAGCAAACCGATGAACGAACCGGAATTAACATATACGCCCGGAAGCCAGGAACGGGATGAACTTAAGAAACACCTTGCCCGGCTTGGAAAGAGTGAGGTTGAAATACCTCTGGTTATCGGCAGCCGCAAAATATATACCGGCCGAACTGCCAAATGCGTTATACCCCATCGCAAAGACTGCGTAATCGGTACATTTCACATGGCTGGCGAGAATGAAGTGCAAGAAGCGATCAAGGCTGCGCTTGCCGCGCGCCGGGAATGGGAATCTATGCCCTGGGAGCATCGTGCCGCTATCTTTCTTAAGGCAGCTGAAATAATCGCCGGTCCTGGCCGCAGTACGTTGAACGCCGGCACAATGTTATGCCAGAGCAAGACAGCCCATCAGGCGGAAATTGATGTAGTCTGCGAACTTGCGGATATGCTGCGTTTCAACACATATTTTATGAACGAGATTTATGCTGAACAGCCAATCTCGGCGCGAGGTTCCTGGAACCGTATGGAGTACAGGCCTTTGGAAGGTTTCGTGCTGGCGGTGACACCTTTTAACTTTACTTCGATAGCAGGCAATCTGCCTACCAGCGCTGCCATCGCAGGAAATGTGGTGCTTTGGAAACCGGCTTCTTCCGCGGTGTATTCTTCCTATCAGGTAATGCAGGTTCTTCAGGAAGCCGGTCTACCCCCCGGAGTCATTAACTTCATCCCCGGTCCAGGCAATATAATCGGAGAAGGCACTTTTTCACATCCTTGGTTTGCCGGTTTGCACTTTACTGGATCCACGGCGACATTCCAATCGATGTGGCTTTCGGTCGCCAAAAACCTGCCTAATTACCGTTCTTACCCCAAGTTGGTTGGGGAAACTGGCGGCAAGGACTTTGTGTTTGCCCATCCTTCCGCTGCTATTGAACCGCTGGTAACCGCTCTGGTGAGAGGTGCCTTCGAGTTTCAGGGACAGAAATGCTCGGCAGCTTCCCGGGCATATATTCCCTGCAGCATCTGGCCTGAAGTAAAAAAGCGACTGATCGAAGAAGTCAACTCAATCAAAATGGGCGACGTTGAGGATTTCACGAACTTCATGGGAGCAGTGATTGATGCCGGTGCCTATCAGTCGATCAAATCATATATCGATTACGCCAAACAATCAGGCCAAGCGGAGGTTATCTGCGGTGGCGGCTGTGACGACACTGTTGGCTACTTCGTCCAACCAACCGTAATAGTGACGACCAACCCTCATTTCAAAACCATGGTGGAAGAAATCTTCGGCCCGGTATTAACAATTTATGTCTATCCGGATGAAAGCCTGGACGCCGCTCTGGATCTATGCGATTCCACTTCAATCTACGGGTTGACCGGCGCTGTTTTTGCCCAGTCTCGTAGTGCGATCGTTGAGCTTGAAAAGCGCTTGGCGCACGCTGCCGGCAACTTTTATATTAATGATCGCCCTACCGGAGCTGTCATTGGCCAGCAGCCTTTTGGCGGTGCCAGAGCTTCCGGTACCAACGATAAGGCCGGATCCAAACTCAACATGCTACGCTGGGTCAACCCCAGGACTATCAAAGAGAACTTGAACCCGCCAATCGGCTACCGGTATCGGTTCATGGATGAGTCATAAGTCACATATCTGTTCTTCCTTTTCCGGCCTGCCTGATCTGTCCAATCTGTACGGCCTGTCAAGCAGCCTTTTTAATCTGGCAGCTCTGTGATAAAATAGGTATAAGAAATCCTTGGGGAGTGAACGGAATGGAAGATTCCAAAGTAGCCGTGATCCTGGAGGATCTCAGATCACAGTTTAGGGTGTTCGGCGAAGGGTTGCAGACGCTCAATGAAAAGTCCGACAGAATAGATCAAAAACTGGAGGCGCACATCGAGGAAAACCGCCGCCAATTTGATCAAAATACGCTGGAGCACCGACAGATTGCACAGGACCTTCGGCAAAATGCGCAAGAGCATCGCCTGATGCTGCAAATGATCAAGGAACTAAACGAGGAGCAAAACAAGCTCAAACAGGCAAAATAGCAGCTTTTGTGCCCTCCTCAAGGACAGACTCCCCAACTGCGACATGACCTTGACTGGACCACGGCCTTTACAATACTCGGCACACAGCAATAACCGCCTTGAAACCGAAGAATGTTGGCTTCAAGGCGGTTTTTCATTCAATTATGCGCATACTATTCACGATGCATTGATCCCAGCCAAGGCACTGGAGGATTAATCGTGAAACTTGCGGATTTAATGGTTAAGCGACGTAATCCCTTTCTTGCCACTGCCCGGCTATCCGGGATCCTGTGCAGGCGCAGAAGCTATTTCAAAGGCCGCCGCCATGATTGCCGCCAAGCCTCTCACGAACGATCTGCGCGTTCTGCGCGATCGGCGCGATCAGCCAGGCCCTCCCGCACTCTTTCAAACAAATACGGTTGGATTGCCGGATAAGTCAATTTCTCGGGCAGATTATCCGCCAAGATAATCTCCTTGATTTCCATCTCTTTCGGCAATTCACCCAGAGCGTTCACTTCGGCAAAGAAGAGCTTTCCGTAAGTTTTGACTCCATCCCGAGTAACCGAATATACGCAAACCGGCGCTAGAGCGAAATCAGCGGCACCAGTCTCTTCCTGCAGTTCGCGCCTGGCCGTATCATTGATATCCTCGCCAGGCTCCCTGTGTCCGCCGGGGATTTCATATGTATCGCGGAGTTTGTGACGGCAGAAAATCCACTGGCCGCGATAGCGCGCCGCAATAACAGCAAACTTCAGCTGATCATTAGCAATGTGGATCGCGTCATCTGAGTTATGAAAGTTGATTATGATACTCATCATTTTACCTCAGCATTGGGGACTTTGATAAATGTCTTTCCATTACAATCCCAGTCGTAATTGCCAGCAACCGTAAACTGGCTCCCCGCGCCTGTAAAATCAAATTTCAGGGTGACCGGAAATGAAATCAATTCAAACTGATCGTCGCCGATATATTTCATAGGCATATAAGGCCAAAATAAAGAGGTATAGAAACACTTAGCGCTATCGTCAAATCCTATCTTCCAGAGTCCTTTGCCATCCTGAATCCGGTAAGCACCGCAATACTTCTCAATTTGTGGCAGGGCAGGCTCTTCCCTGCGAAACTGGTATCCGGCTGCCTCTGTGATTTCGCGAATATACTGTTCCCATTGTTCCTCTGTTGTGTCTACTTTTAACTTGGCACAAGACAACTGGGCAAATGTTTGTTCCATTTGTTCCTGTTCATATAATAATCCCTCAAAAATGCTGACGCCGTCATCCTCTTCGGCATGCGGGTGCGCTTTAAGATAACCGGATGGCAGCGGAAGCCCAAGTATTAAATCCCGCCAACGTTCGCCGCGTGCTTTAAACGCTTTTTCAAAGCTTGCTTTCAGATCTGGCCTGTGCAAAAAGACAATCAATGGATTAAGCGGTTGAATTATCTCCAGGATTTGACCGAAATAGTTCATAATCTGCTCTGCATCCCAAACACTTTGCAGGAGATACCTGTCTACTGAATGCAGCAAGCAACCCTCCATAACAAAGACCTGGCCGCTTTGCCTGATAATTTCGGTCAGCCTGCGCCATTTATCCAGCATCAACTGCCGGTTTAATTCCATGCCATCCAATGAGTTTATGTCGCCAGCTTCGAACTCGCCTTCTCTGATCGGATGCTTTTCACATTCTTCATGAAGCCAGCAGGCTTGATCCTGATTAACAAGTTGTTGGTACACACTCTTTGATATTGTCGATTTCCCGACCGTTGAATGTCCGTCAATGATAATTAATTGATGCCGCATTTTTTGCCTCCGTTTTTAGAGCCCCAATTCTCCATCTATTGATTCTCCGCGTTAGCCCCTCCTACCCGAGATAATACCGGGGCTTGCCCTTGGATTTGTTCTTATACTCAATGGCTTCCTCCGGACAGCCGCAGATGCAAGCCATGCAATGGGTGCATTCCCCGCCCCACTCTGGCTTACCTTCCAGCAGCTGAATATTGTTCAGCGGACAGAGCCGGACGCATTTTCCGCATGCCACACATTTTTCAGTCACGTAAAAGCCTTTGGCACTAATAAAGAAGCGATAAAATATAGGGTTAACAACGCTGCTCAAGAATCTGCCCGCCAGCGTCACGGTTTCAGTAGGCAGTTGCTGCCCATTCTTGATGTATTCCGCGATACTGCGCATACCAGGTTCCGCTTTTTCGATAATCGCCTCAGCTTGCGCCTTGTCCGGCACTGCGAACATGGCGATGTAGTTTTCCGGCATGACAACCGAAGCTAGTCCCATAAAAACAAGGCCCCTCTCGGCACAAAGCTCTTTAACATAGGCGGCGGCATTCCCTGTCCCATCCCCGCAGGTCATCACAAAATAGGCTTTGTTGTTGCCGCCGAAGTCCGTTTCACGAATGAATTTGCTTACGAGCCTTGGTGTTCTCCACCCATAGGTCGGTGTCACAAACACAAAAGGCTTTTCCGACACCAGCGGCTTGCCGAGGCCGGTCTTTATCAGATCATTCAACGCCACGATCTCGTCGTCGCCGCCAATGGCGGAGTTGATCATATTAGCCACATAACGGCTGTTGCCGGTACCGCTGAAATAGATAACCATATGCCTCATCTCTCCCTGTCCAGCTATCAACTATAGTTCTGCCAATTTGTATATTTCGATGCCTTATCCGAAACTCATTCCTGATTTTTTGATTAATCGTATCGGATGCAAACTTGCCCATTCTGCCCATCAAATAAGTGCCGATGACACTGGCGGCGCCTACCGCCGCGAAAATGAAAACAATATAAAAAAGCGGCCCTGAAAGGGCCGCAAAACGAAGTCGCAATAAGGCGTTATGCAGGCGCGCCGTCAAACACGATAGCCGCGACGTGGTGGTGACTCATCACAGCCAGGTACACACAACCCGAATACGATATCATCAGCCGCCTGACCTGCTCCGGATTTCGTGGCGACGAAACCTTGTACTGGAATCAGCGGAACCTGAGCTTCATTGAAATAGTAGCAAAACCTCCAGGTCTCGCCTGGACCAAGTTCGCTCTCCGTAAATCCCATATCCGTCTTCATACCATATACCGCGAAACCATCAGGAAACCCGGGGGCGAATTGGATGAATTGTGCAATTACTGTCGGGTCGGATGTATCGAACAGAACAACATTGTTTACTACATCGGTTACGGTGAAACGAGTTAATTGCGCCAAAGTCAATTGGGGACATGTTTGGATGTCCCAATGGCTTAAAGCAGGACCTGTTTCTCCGGTGAAGGCTATATCCCAACACCAGCGGACAATTCCTCCGCCTACATCGGTAGCGCCGACGAATGTGATTGTAAAGTTTTCCACAACTACGGAGGTTCCGGGGTTACATACCATGATAACCACTCCTGTCTTTTCTATCTGATCGCATTCACAATTTCTATGCGTGCAACCGCAATATCGCCCAAGATCAAGCTCAACGCCTGACGCCGAAAGGGAGCTGAATTAAACACAAATTGCAGATTATCCGTCAATGCCGATAGTACCACCAATGCTTCCTGCACTAAGCCCATCTTCAGCAGTTTGATCGCCAGAGCGACGGAATGCAGCAATTGATCCCTCAATGCCGATGGACCAATCTGGGCCCTTATTTTTCCGGCTACGATCTCCAGTGCCAAAGTAGACACCACCACGCAAATCGGCGGAGTTACTGTCGGGGCAACTGTCGGTGAGACAGTAGGCGTTGGCGTTGGAATCAGAATCTGATCTTCAAAAACAATTTTGACTGTGACTGTGAGTATGAGCGTTTCGTCGAATGTACCGGCAGCCGGATCCAGGGTCAAATACTCCTGGGCTTTTATATCATAGATTTGGCACCGCAAGCGCCTCAGGATATCCGGCTGGATCTGACTAGGCCGGCATCCTGCGACCATGGCTTCCGGGAAAGTAATATTGAAACCGTATTCCAGCGTGACCGACGGCAGTCCGGGACGATCCACGGCAATGTCTTTGGAAATGAACGCGTCCGCCGTGAAAAAGAACCGGTCATTGGCTAAGTCAGTCCGCAATTTGCACTCGGTGATCGCTGCTTCCACCACCGTCCGGTCAGGATCTATCGTGCTTCCGGGCGGCAGTTCGGGCTGGATCGGCACCCCCCGTTCAAAATCTCTCAGAATGACTATTTCATCACAAGCTACACGGTCAGCTTTAAAACGATCAAATAAGGCCATTTAGTCCGCACGGACTCCCTTTTTATTGCTAAACGCGGATAAAAGCCTTTCAAATATCACTCTCAGTAGCTTGTGTGAACTGGCATCGCCCTGCACTGGTTTTTTACGCCCGGCAAAGTCCGGAACAGGAACGGGATCGGGATCGGCGGGGGGGCCGATTCTGACCGTTGCCTTAACTCTGACAGGCCCGTCGGTTATTACAGGAAGTTTAAGGGATGTCATGTCACTGGCACCTCCTTCGGGATAGCCGGGGATCTGTATCCCCGGCTCCTGACACCGCTTAAACACATTTAATCAGGAAACTGTACGTTAATATCCGTACCGCTTAGGACCACGCTGTTAGCGGGCGGACACAACGCCACCATGATCTGATCAAAAACCACCAGTTTTAGTTTGACGGCCGCTTGTATTAAGATATCAAAGGTCCCGGCGACGGCGTCAAAGGTGAGTACCGGTGGAGCAACCATTGTGATATCAAAAATCTGACAAAATGCGCGCCGCAGCTCATCCGGCGTTAATCCTGTCACGTCCAGCTTTGGTAAAGTGAAAGGTCCAAATGTTCTAATGAATGAAAACTCGAAATTGCGGGTTGTTCCGTCCGATAGGCTGCCGGTGAACTCGATAATGAAATTCGCCCGCAGTGTTACGGTAGGCGGGATCATGAGATTCGGGTCTCCAAAATCTACATCACAGTCCAAAATATCGATCTGGATTACCGGATTTGTCACCCCAACAAGGGTAGCGCCTCCCAAATCCAAGGGGACATCCGTTTCATTTTCTGTTATAAAAAGCCTTTGATCGTAAAGGACTCGTTCAGTTTTGATGCGCTGACACATTCCCACGGGAAAACACACCTCCTAAGTATCCTGGCTCAGTTTATTCCCGTCAATAAAACAAATAACGGGACCGGGGCACATTTAGCTTCAACGGAGTCAATTTGTGCCGCCTTCCCAGGTAAAAAGCATGAGA
>ENA-UOOH01001719-UOOH01001719.1-fermentation-metagenome-genome-assembly--contig:-NODE-1719-length-20543-cov-5.358356_pt1 | contig 20543 bp, 20 predicted proteins | sample MGYA00245778_ERZ724025 | MGnify/ENA primary metagenome ERZ724025 (study PRJEB28704, sample SAMN03018313) | fermentation metagenome | biome: anthropogenic terrestrial biome; feature: soil; material... | reverse complement strand
AATTACAATCCATCTGAGAATGGTATAGCAATTACAGCAAAGCCATAAAGCGATTTTTAGATACAGGTGGAGTTTGCTTATGAGGAATACCTCCCTCCACCTGAGCCTTAGAAGAATTTATCCAGAGGTATATGGAGTGGTAGCCATTGGATAAAAATGCCCCCTTATGGTATACAGATCAAATAAAAAATTTGATCTGTATACCATAAGGGGGACATATTAGACTAATCACTTATAGGGTTTTCTTATATTAGATAATTTCGAATTTATATCATCTTTAATATATTCAACAATAAGCTTATCAAGGGAGCAGCTAATTTCTAAAATCGTGTCTTTGTCTCCATAAATGCAAGCATTATTTAAAATATCTTGCAGTTTATCAATCTTTTTCGTAAGTTCATCATTCATCAATAATACCCCCCCTTATCCGAGCACAATTACCATTTTACATTATAAATTATAAAAGTAAATAAATATTATATGAATTTTTAACTTATACTTATATAATTTATTAAAAGTATGTGAATTGTAATATGAAAAATAAGGTATTGATTAAGGGATTAGGAGTAATCAATATTTTAGATCTAATGAATGGACTTATTATTTATAGAGAAAAGAGACATTAGTGAAAACACAAAATATAAAATAAATCTTTAATGAATTTATAATAATTATACTATATTGTAACTTTATGCAACATTTTTGCTTTTGGGATAACGACATCTATTTGAGCTAATATTTCCACCTGTAATGTCCATGGATAGGTGCACTAAACCAAGAAAGCTTCATTTTATTGGCATGTGGATAAGTATTGTGAAGTACATAAGGGATACCATTTTTATCTCTTTCATCAGATATTATACCAATGTGCTCATAGCCATCTAAAAAAACTACAATATCACCTGGCTGCCACTCACTAAGGTTTTCTTTATCCCTGCATTTTACTTCTGTTGTAAGACTAAGGCAGTATCTTTTTAAAAACACATCTAAATTTGGAACCCGTCTAAAGTCGATATTGGGATCAGGTTTCCCATTGACTCTTTTGTAAAGTTCTGCATTATTTTTAATATCCTCATCTATTAAATCTTTTAGGTTTATATCTGCATTTTTAAATGCTCTCCATATTACATCAGTGCAAACTCTTTCACTCTCTGGAGGATAACCATCTTTATAATAATTACTTTTGTATGGTGTTTTCTTTTTAACCTCCTCTTTTGCCCCCAAAACTATATCTAAGGAGTCGGGTATGTCATTTTTATTTTTATCTGCTTTTGAATATTCATTTTGAATTTTTATTGGAGGTTTAAAGAAATTAAAAATGAAATCATTAATAATTCTTTTATTGGGAATAAAGCTATATATTAAAATAAAGAGAAAAATTAAAGAACTTATTGTAATTACAGATTTTTTCTTCATATCATTTACCTCTTAATTATATTACGTATAGCCGATAAAAAAACATTTCATGCTATATATAGTCTACTATTGAGGCTCTTATGTGTCCATTATTTTAATAAATTGAGCTCTGGGCAGCGATTCAATATTGAAGGGTGAAATGTAATTTGATTCAATTCTCAATTTTTTGTTTGTTTTTATGCATCCATCAAATAAAAATTACATAAAAACTGCTTTTATTTGAAAAATGTATATATTATGAAAGAATCTATTAAATTATGACAAAATACTTTAAAAAGCCATATTATGTGGTAATATATAATTAAGTATAAAAATTAGGGGGGTGTAGTATGAAAAATAAAATATTTAAAATATTTAAAAAAGTCAAAAACATATTTAAAATGCCAAAAAAGAAAGAAAAAATTTCAAACATAAAAAAATGCAAAAATAACAAAACAAAAAAAGAAAAACTTCACTTTGAAAAATCAGGCCTAAGATTAAATGCAAAAGAAAGTGTGCTTAAAAAAATAACCGCACTTTTTATTGGAATTATATTAATATCTTTATTGTTAGTTGGTATGGTATCCTCATATAATACTAAAAGTGAAATAAAAAAACAATTTATAAGCAATGCTTTTGAAATATTAAACCAAAATATGAATTATGTTGATTTAATTGTTGATACCGCAGAAAAATATTCGACGCAGGTTATTTCTGACAAAGGATTAGAGGAAATGATTAGTAATGGCAAAGGTAAGGAGAACTATGAAAAAAGTGAGATATTAAATTCAGTTGAGAAAAAACTTAGGCCTATTATAAACAGTAATAAATTAATTGATAACATATACATAGTAGATCCTGATGGAATAAACGTTGGAGTACCTAATAGCCCATCTCCTGATGCAATTAAGACTATGAAAGATAACCCTCTTTTTACTAAAGCTTTAAGATTAGATGGAAAAGCATTTTGGATGCCTCCCCATGTGGATGGGATGTCTTTAAATAAAGGCAGTATTGTTTTAAGCAATGTAAGATTGTACAAAAAAGCTAATGGAGTGGGGAATAATGGTGCAATAGTGATAAATGTAAAGCCAGATGTGATTCAATCAGCTTTGGCCAAGGCACATATAGGCAATAAAGGTTATATGTTTATAGTGGATGCTGATGGGATTGTTATTTCTCATCCTGACATCAGTAAGATAGGCATAAATGCAAAAGATGATGAAGGTGTAAAAGCTGCTATTAGTGGTGAAACGGGGGATTATACATATAAAAGTAATAAAGATAAAATGTTTGCCGTGTATACTACATCAGATACTACAGGGTGGAAATACATTGCTGCAGTGCCCGAGAAAGAGCTCACGGCAGCAGCAGATAAGACTACGGCTACGATATTTTTGATATGTTTAGCATGCTTAGTATTAACTATAGTATTTTCCATAATGATAACAAATAAATTAATAGCACGCCCATTAAACCAGGTTTCATCAGCTATGTCGGCTATTGAACAGGGAGATTTATCAGTTAATGTAAATTATAAATCAAAGGATGAATTCGGAAGATTAGGTGTAAGCTTTAATAAAATGGCATCAAATTTAAAGACATTATTAGCAGAGATAAAGGAATCTGTAAATGAAACCGGAGAAGTTGCCAACGTTTTGGAAGGCAGCAGCGACGAAATGTCAACATATTCATCTAATGTTTCTCAGGCTATTGAGGAAATAGCTGTTGGAGCAGGAAGCCAAGCTAGTCAAGCAGCAAAAGGTGTAGAAACTGCTGAAGGTTTCGGAAGGGAAGTAGATTCGGTAGTATCTTGTACAAGTGAAGTACACAATGCATCAAACAGCGCTATGAATAAAATTAATGAAGGAACGGAGGCTGTAGAAACTTTAAAACTTAAATCAACTGAAAGCATTGAGGTTATAAACGATGTTTCTGTATCTATTTCAGAGCTTTCTAACAACACAAGAGAAATCGAACAAATACTTAAAACTATGACTGATATATCTGAGGAAACTAATATGCTTTCACTTAATGCTGCTATTGAGGCAGCAAGAGCAGGAGAAGCAGGCAGGGGATTTTCTGTAGTAGCCAATGAGGTTGGCAAGTTAGCAGATGAATCAAAAAAGGCTGCTGATAATATAAATAATATAATAAAAAATGTAAATAGCAGGACTCAAGATACGGTTAATAAGGCAAAATCCATTGTAACAGTAATTGAAAATCAGGGTGAATATATAAACGATACTATGAGTACATTTAATGATATTAAAATGTCTATGAATATTGTGGAAGAAAAGTTAAACACGCTTAATGATGCAATAAAGAATATAGATCAAGGGAAAAATGAAATAATTGAATCCATGGAAGGAATTTCAGCTATTTCAGAAAAAACAGCAGCTTCAACTCAGGAAATAACTGCATCTGTTCAGCAGCAGTCATCATCTGTGGAGGAGATGAATACTGTAGCTAAGCAGTTGAATAAAATGTCCGAAAAGTTACAACAGATTACAGACAGCTTTAAAGTTTCATAAAAAAGCAGAAAAAAGGGACAGATAACAATTTTTCCGATTCACAAAAAGATTGTTATTTGTCCCATGACTACCAATTAAAGTGTACAAGTTCCCAAAATACAAAGCTATAAAGCCAAAACATTAATTAGAGGAAAATTAGCGGCTATTTGGAGATGAGGAAAAACAGTTGTTATATGTCCCAAATATATTATAATATACTTTAGAGTGAATTTTATAGTAAGGGGAATAGTTATGATAAAACTTATTGCATCAGATTTAGATGGCACACTGGTAATGGATAATGGAAAAATAGATGAAAGGGTATTTAATTTAATAAATATATTATTTAAAAAGAATATAATATTTGTAGCAGCTAGTGGTAGATCTTATTCACAGCTCAATAATGATTTTAAAAAAGTAAATGGTGACATGATGTTTATCGCACATAATGGCGCTACTATAAGATATAATAAAATGGGAAGAAGATTATATTCAAGCCGCATTTTAGAAGATGATATTAAAAGTGTACTGAATTTAAAATGTGCAACTAAAATGGGAGCAGATATATCCCTTTCGTCTGAAAGTGAAGCATATATAAAGGATTCATCAGAGGAATTAATAGATATTTTTAAGTCATTAGAAGTTCCTACAATTAAAATTAAATCATACAATGATGTAAAAGATTCTATTTATAAAATATCTTATTATTTGAAAAATGGGGTTAATCAATCAATAATAGATTATCTAAATGCCAATTTAAATAAGAATTTGGAATTTGTTATATCAGGAGACAAATGGATAGACATTATGAATAAGGGAGTAAGCAAGGGGAAGGCTATAGAGATAATCCAGGAAAAATTCAACATTAGTAAAGAAGATACCATGGCTTTTGGAGATTATTATAATGATTTGACTATGTTTAAAGTGGCATATCATAGCTATGCTATGAAAAATGCCCCTGATGAAGTAAAAAAATATGCAAGATTTGTTGCAGAAACTAACAACAACAATGGTGTTTATAATGCAATTAAAAAATATGCTTTAGGTAATTAAAAATAGGGACAGATAAGTAATCTTCCGTATTGCCACATATTTTGGTGATATAATAAATAAATTTATTATAGAATACACTGCTTGAGGGAAAGTATTTACCCCTATCTATTAAAAAATAATATTTTTTTAATAGATAGGGGTAAATTTTAATAAGATCCATTTTGCTTTTAAAAGCAGGATTATTTGTTATGCCTATTTTTAAATGTTGAAGAGGCTAATAACGGCTGCGGAAAATAGTTGTTATATGTCCCTTATATTTTAAATTTTTGAGGGGAAAATAAGTTAAAGGGAAAATATAAAATGTAAGGGAGAATTAATAATGGATATAAAAAAAGCTGTAGAAATTGTTGAATCAAAAGGTGTAATTGATGTTAGCTGTAATGGAAAGTCAGTATGGATAGAAAATGTTGATAATGAAAATCAGAAAGTTTTGGTTAAGGATTTAAAGAATGAAAAAAGGTTTGTTGTAGATCCAGAAGAATTAAAGGAAATGTAATTTATCCGATGGCCATCATCCGTAATACCCCGCTTAAGCGGGGTATTACGGATGATACTTACAATGAACTTTAATCTGATGTATAGTAGCCTTAATATTTAAATATTCTATAGGTTAAAAATAAAAGGACGGTATAACCATAGGTAAGTTTTTCTTAGCTTCATTTGGAGATAGGTATTCCTCTTAAACAAATTCTAGCTGAAGCTAAGAATTGCTTGATTCTTCAATGAAAACTTGGGGACGGATAAGAAGTTTTCCGTAATTGCCATATATTTTAAATGCCGAATAGGCTAATAACGGGCAATGGAAAACAGTTGTTATATGTCCCTTATACTTATATTTTTATACTTTATATGATAGCAATAGCTCTGACTGGTGAGCCGTCTCCTTCTCTTATTTTTAAAGGCAATCCAAAGAACATAAACTCTTTTCCTTTAGGTATAAGCTCTAAATTAACAAGGCCAGTATAGGTTGGAATTTTATTGCTTAGCAAAATTCTTTCTAAGTCTTCTGTTATATTTCCACCTACAAAGTTAGGGTTTGAGTTGATTATTTTATCTGCTTTTTCTACTCCTACTTTTTCTATAAAAAATAGCCCTATTTCTTTTGGCCAATTTTCATCCAATCCAACAACTTTTGCCTTTCCAAAAAATCTTTCAATAGGAATCTCATCCAAGTTTTCCTTATACTCATGCATATGTGAATATGCGTCCACATGAGTTCCAGTGTGAGACCCCATGACCAAGCGCCTTAGCTGCCATGTGCTTTCTTCATATGTATGCACAACTTCAATATTCACATCTGGATCTCCAGGAAAAACTTCCATACCAGTATATAATGGCACCGATAAATCAATAACTTTCATCTATAATAGCACCCCCTTAATTATTAGTACTTTTCACTTCTTATTTTATCATTATATATTAAAGCATAGTTTGTTTGTATGCTTATTATGGCATGAATTAAAAAAATAACTGAAGCAGGGCATAAAATGGGGACATTCAACAATTTTTAGGCATTATAAAAAATTCTATATATAATTCGTGATAGATATGGTAATCTGTAACATAATTCAATATACTAATTGATATAAGCACAAAGTGGGGGTATTAAAGCCCTTAAGTTTTAGTGATTTAGAGTTTATACAATTTTTTATGAAAGATAGGAAAAAGACTTAAATAAAATAAGAAAGAAATTATTTTGATAATGCAGAGGAGAATTTAAATGGAATTTCGAAAAGCAGTTGAATCAGATGTTAACAGTATAATGAATATTATTAAGCAGGCACAGTCTTATTTTAAGGAGCATGGGATTGACCAGTGGCAGGATGGCTATCCAAACATTGAAACAATAAGAAACGACATTAGCAATAAATATGGATATGTTTTGTTAAAAGATAACAATGTAATTGGTACTGCAGCAGTTTCTTTTGATGGGGAAAAAACCTATGATTTTATTTATGATGGGAAATGGCTTAGTAATAATGAATACGCAGTTATTCATAGAATAGCTGTTGATTCAAATTATAAAGGATTGGGATTTGCATCTTTAATTATTAAAAATGTAGAAAAAATTTGTTTGAGCAAGGGCGTTCACAGCATTAAGATAGATACACACAGGGAAAATAAATCAATGCAAAGACTTCTTAAAAAAAACGGATTTGAGTACTGCGGAATAATTTATTTGAAGGACAAAAGTGAAAGAATAGCTTTTGAAAAAACTCTAATATGAATTTAAGTATTTTTGTTAATTATTTCGTCATTTTGACAAATAATCAATAAAGGTATAATATTATATGGTTAAAATTTTATTTATAATGATTAGAAAAATAATTAACAAAAGGAAGATAAAAGATGTCAGAAAATAAATTTAGCTTTAGTCAAGAGGTTCAAAGGAGAAGAACATTTGCAATTATCTCGCACCCAGATGCTGGGAAGACTACTTTAACGGAAAAACTTCTATTGTACGGAGGTGCCATTCGTGAGGCAGGCTCTGTTAAATCAAGAAGAGCTGATAAATATGCAGTATCTGATTGGATGGAAATAGAAAAACAAAGAGGTATTTCTGTTACATCAAGTGTGCTCCAGTTTGAGTATGATAATTATTGCATTAATATACTTGATACACCTGGTCATCAGGATTTCAGTGAAGATACTTACAGAACTTTAATGGCGGCAGATAGTGCTGTCATGGTTATTGACTGTGCAAAAGGTGTTGAAGAGCAGACAAAAAAACTTTTTCACGTTTGCAAGATGAGCGGAATTCCAATATTTACTTTTATAAACAAGATGGATCGTCAGGGAAAAGATCCACTGGCTCTATTAGAGGAAATAGAACAAGTTTTAGGTATTCGTTCATATCCTATGAATTGGCCAATTGGTATGGGAAAGGACTTTAAAGGAATTTATCATCGCCAAAAGAAGCAAATTGAGCTATTTGATGATAATAATCATGGACAATCTATTGCTAAGGTAATAAAGGGAGACATTTCTGATAAAAAGTTTACTGATTTAATAGGCGAGGAACTTCATGAACGTCTTATAAATGATATTGAATTGCTAGATACGGCTGGAAATGATTTTGATCGTGAACAAATATTAAATGGGGACTTAACACCTGTGTTTTTTGGAAGCGCTCTTACAAATTTTGGTGTGGAAACTTTTTTAAAATCCTTTTTAAGTTTAACTACACCACCTAGAGCATATGAAAGCAATATAGGCAAGATTAATCCTGAATCAGAAAATTTCACTGGCTTTATTTTCAAAATCCAAGCCAACATGAATCCTTCACATAGAGATAGAATTGCATTTCTTAGAATTTGTTCTGGCAAATTTGAAAAGGGAATGGTGGTTAATCATGTACAGAGGAATAAAAAAGTAAAGTTAACACAGCCTCAGCAGTTTTTGGCTCAGGATCGTGTAATAGTGGATACAGCTTATCCTGGTGATATTATTGGAATCCATGATCCAGGTATTTTTAGAATAGGCGATACCCTTTGTGAAGATCAGTCTAAAATACAATATGAAGGTATTCCGCAGTTTGCTCCTGAGTATTTTTCGAGAATATCTATTGTTAATTCCCTAAAACGAAAGCAATTTATTAAAGGGATTACGCAGTTAGCTGAGGAAGGTACAATTCAGGTGTTTAAAATACCAAACACTGGAGTTGAGGAACTAATTATCGGCGTTGTAGGGGTTCTTCAATTTGATGTATTGGAATATCGTCTTAAAAATGAATATGATGTTGATGTTAAGATGGAAAGGCTTCCGTATCGTTATATTCGCTGGGTTGAAGCGGACAAATTTAATCCAGATACTTTTTCTATAACAATGGATACAAAAATAGTTGAGGATAAGGATAAAAATCCTGTATTGCTATTTCAAAATGAATGGTCGATAAAGACTGTGGAGGAGAGAAATAAGGGTGCAGTGTTAAAAGATGTCTTATTGCATAGTGGCAAGTCCTATTATTAAAGGAATTTATATCATTAGTTGATATTATACATTTTAAGGCTAACTATAAAGCAGCGCAGAAGATTAAAAGAAATATCTGTAAATAAAAATAAGAAGCTACCATTATATCTAATAGAAATGATATGTTAGAGTGGTAGTTTTTTTATGGCGTTATATTCACCTCTTAAGTTAAAATTGCATATTTATATATTGTGTAGTTTTTATAGGAGAGGTATTAAATGTATTTTGATGATTTTGATAGCTATAGAGACGAAAGTGATGAGGAAATTGAAGATTTAGAGGGGATGCCTTGTACTATTTGTCCGCTTATGTGCCCTTTTAGACAAAGTTTTCAAATGCCTCCTTTTCCTCCACCTACGGGAGGAAAGCCAGGACCTCCAGGTATTCCAGGACAAGGGCCATCAATTGGATCACCACCATCATATGTTCCTAAAAAACCCGGGACAGGAGGTATGGGAATAAAGGCTGTAGAGCCAGGAGGGATTAGACCATGCAAAAATAGATTCGTTTATATATGGCTAGATAATGGAAGAGGATTTTGGGCATGGCTTACATTTGTAGGAAGGCGCTCTGTAGCAGGGTGGAGATGGAATGGACGCAGCTGGGTTTACTTTGGAGTTGACATGAGAAGAATTGACAGATTCATATGCATTTAATTTTTACAAATGCAGCAGGTTCATAAAGGACCTGCAATTTTTTTGCTTATCTGTATAAGCAAACTCCACCTGAGTCTAAGAATCACTTGATAGAGCTTTACAAATTATTTCCGATAAATTACACTAAAAATAAGTAAATACAAGGAAGGCGAAATGTATGATTTTTATATCCATTGCTATGTACTGCGAAGCTAGTCCATTTATATCAGAGCTTCATTTAAAAAAAGATACTTACAATTCTAAATTTCAAATTTTTGAGAAAGATGATATAAAACTTATAATTACAGGGACGGGAATGATATCTTCAGCTTCAGCTTTAACTTACATACTTACAAAATATAATGCATCTTTTTCAGATATATTTGTAAATATAGGTATATGCGGTGGAAGTGATAAAATAAGTTTGCCAATTGGGACAGTATTTTTGTGTAATAAAATTATAAACAATGATAATAAGAAAAGCTTTTATCCTGATATGCTGTTTAAGCATCCTTTTAAAGAAGCTTCCCTTGAAAGCTTTTCTCATGTGGTAACTGAAAAGGATAATGTACAGGGGGATTTAGTTGATATGGAAGGGGCTGGAGTTTTCCAAGCAGCTTCAATTTTTCTTCCGCCTCACCAAATTATGTGTATAAAAATATTGATGGACTTTTTAAATACAAAGGGTATTACAAAGGAAAAGGTATCTGAAATAATAAATCCTTCTGTGGCTGTTATATGCAATTATATTAATGAAATAGCGAAAATTAATTTAAGACAAGAGCCTATATTATCAGAGGATGAAGAGGATTTAATTTTAAAGTTAGGCAATAATATGAAGCTTACTAATGCCATGGCAGTGGAGCTATTAAAACTTGCGGAAGCTTATAAAGTACGGAAAGGTGAAATTATAGAAGCCTTAAGTCCTTTTTTAAATATTAATTGTAAATCCAAATATGAAGGGAAGATGTGCTTTGGCAGAATTAAAAACAAGCTTATGGAATTGTAATTTTTCTCATATATATGTGGAAAAAGAAGCTTTAAACCATGAAATTACGAAGAAAATTCTATCACATTTTAAAAATTCAACATTTATAGAAATAAATAGTTATAAAGAGGTATTCTCAAGGCGCTGCCAAAGCTTTTCTGCTCAAAAAAATAGTCCAAAGCTTATTTTAGCTGTTAAAAAAGAAAACTTTTTATATAAGGGAGCAGAAGTATGCCATGACTTTGGCAATTCTAATTTTTACTACAGTTCTTCAATTATGAACTGCATTTATGATTGCGAGTATTGCTATCTTAGGGGAGTGTATCCTTCATCTAATATAGTTATTTTTGTAAATATTGAGGATACATTAAAAAATGTAGAAGATATTTTAAAAAAGCATCCTCTTTACATTTGTATATCTTATGATAGTGATCTTTTAGCTCTTGAAAATATTACAGGTTTTACAGCTATGTGGATTGAACTTGCTAAAAATAATCCAAACTTAAAAATAGAAATAAGAACAAAGAGTGCAAACTTTAAAGCTTTAGGAAGCTTTACCCCCCTAAATAATGTATATATTGCTTGGACATTATCTCCAGAGGAAGTTATAACTCGTTTTGAAAAAAATACTCCTTCTCTTAAATGCAGAATAGAGAGTATTAAGGAGGCTATTTCAAAGGGATGGAAAATCAGGCTTTGTTTTGATCCTCTTTTATATATTGATTCCTTTGAAAGGATATATGGAAAATTTATAGATTATGTATTTGAATCTATACCAAAGGAAAATATTTCTGATGTAAGTATAGGAGTATTTAGAATATCCAAGGATTATTTTAAAAAAATGCAAAAGGAATATCCTTCCTCCCTTCTTCTCGCATATCCATTTGAATGCAGCAATGGAGTTTTAAGCTATAGAAAAAAACATTCGGAGGATATGATAAATTTTGTTTATGATAAGGTTAGCAAGTACATAGAAAAAGAAAAAATATTTACACTGGAGGGGTGATTGAATGAAGTCAGCAATAGTTACAGGGGCATCATCAGGTATAGGACTTAAAATATGTGAAAAGTTAGTAAACATGGGTTTTAAGGTTTACGGATTTGCAAGAGACTTTTCAAAAACTCAATATGACAATGAAAATTTTATAAAGGTAAATTGTGATATAACCAAAACAAATGAATTAGTTGAAAAGGTAAAAAAAATCAACAAAGAAGAAATATATATATTAGTTAACAATGCTGGTGTAGGATTTTTTGGCCCTCATGAGGAATTAAATCCAGCAAAAATACATTCAATGGTAGCTACAAACTTAGAAGCGCCTCTTATACTTACAAATATTCTTCTTAGGGATATAAAAAAGTCCCAGGGATTTATTATAAATATATCCTCTATTACAGCAAAAAAAATAAGTACCTATGGATGTGCTTATAGTGCTACTAAAGCAGGTATTTCTCATTTTTCTGAAAGCCTTTTTGAAGAAACAAGAAAGTACGGGGTAAAGGTTATAACAATTCATCCCGATATGACCAAAACTTCTTTTTATGATAATGCTAATTTTAAAGAAGCTGATGAAGAAGGTTTTTATATAAGTCCTGAAACTGTAGCCGAGGCTGTAGAAATGGCTCTATCCCAAAAAAGCGGTACAGTGATTACAGATATAACCTTGGTGCCTCAAAAGCATAAAATAGTAAGGAAATGATGGAAATATTATGGTAAAGTGAAAATAGGCAGTATAGTTTTAAAATTTAGGGGGGAAGGGTATGGATAAATTAGTGCTTTTAATATTTCTTGCCGATTTTGTTTGGGATCTTATTAATGTTTGGAAAGGCTACAAACATAAAAGATATTTAACAAAATCTTTGCTTATGCCTCTTTTACTTGTTTTTTACATAACCTGTGCTGAAAATCCAAATAATTATGTTATTGCTGCATTAGTATCAGGCTTTTTGGGAGATGTTTTTTTATTACCTGATGAAAAGAAATATTGCTTTGCTATGGGAGTTATTTCATTTTTAATGGGCCACATTTTTTATGCAATAGCATATATAAAAGCTTTAGGTGAAAATCCACAGGTATCACCATGGTTTGCTTTGTTAATATTACCATATGTTATTTACGGTATATGTGCATATAAGATTATATGCAAAATAGGTAAAAATATAGGGAATTTAAAGCCAGCAATCATTACATATATCTTTGTTATATTGTTTACAAGTATTACATGCTTATTTGTATTTGTATCCGGAAAGCATGAGCTGCTCTTATCATATTTAGGTACAATAGCATTTATTGTATCCGATTCAACTCTTGGATACAGCATGTTTGTCCATAAAAATAAATACTCAGGTATTTTAGTAATGCTTACCTATGTTGCAGCACAAATGCTAATAATATTTGGATTTCTGAGGCTATAGCATTTATGAAAAAAATTTAAAAGCCGCAAAAGAATAAAAAAAGTATACAATTTTTAATATAAAATAAAATTCCTGGAGCTTCCTATTAAAGAAGATTCCAAGAATCTTTGTTTTGAATAAGTGTCAAATATGAGGGTGTATGGTATATCTAATAATTTGGTTTATGGGGCATAACTAATGCAAATATAATATATGCGATTATACCTGAGCCATATACTAATGAAAAAGCTATCCATAATAATCTTATTATTGTTGAATCGATTTCAAAGAATTCAGCAATGCCGCCACATACACCTGCAAGTTTTTTATCAGTATCAGATAGGTAAAGTTTCTTATTCATAAACAGCTCCCCCTCAATCTTAGTAAAATTAAGTAAATTAAAGGTTATATATGTTAATATAACTATATTACTATATTATATTAACATATGTAAGTATTTTAACTGATTTAACGATAAAAGTATAAATTATTATTTAATTTAGTTTTAATATAGATTTTCATTAATCGTCTCAACTTTTAAATGGTAGATGTAGAAAAAAATGAATTTTTATTATATACTATTGTAAATATGTTTGGATATATAAATAATTGATGAAAAGAGGAGAAATTTAAATGAAGATGGAAAGCAGCACATCTAGTACATCGAATTTTATAAGAAATATTGTTATAGAGGATTTAAAATCTGGTAAGCATAAAGAAATAATTACTCGTTTTCCCCCAGAGCCAAATGGATGCCTTCATATAGGTCATGCAAAATCAATAGTTTTAAACTTTGAGCTGGCTGATGAATTCAATGGGAAAACTAACCTTCGTTTTGATGATACAAATCCAACAAAGGAGGATACTGAATACGTTGAATCCATAAAGGAAGATATCAGATGGCTTGGATATGAATGGGACGGACTTCATTTTGCTTCTGATTATTTTGAAGAAATGTATAACCGTGCAGTTCTCCTTATTAAAAAGGGAAAAGCATTTGTATGCGATCTTTCTGCTGATGAAATCAAAGAATATAGAGGTACGCTGACAGTGCCGGGGAAAGAAAGCCCTTATAGGAACAGATCTATTGAGGAAAATTTAGATCTTTTTGAAAGAATGAGAAAAGGTGAATTTGGTGATGGAGAAAAAGTTTTAAGAGCTAAAATAGATATGTCATCACCTAATATTAATATGAGGGATCCTGTAATATATAGAATATCTCATACTAAGCACCAAAGAACAGGGAACAAATGGTGTGTTTATCCTATGTATGACTTTGCACATCCAATTGAAGATGCTATAGAGGGGATTACACATTCTATATGCACCCTTGAATTTGAAGATCATAGACCTCTTTATGATTGGGTTGTAAGGGAATGTGAAATGGAGCATATTCCACAGCAGATAGAGTTTGCAAGACTTAACCTTACAAATACAATTATGAGTAAAAGGTTCTTAAAGCAGCTTGTTGATGAGGGAGTAGTTGATGGTTGGGATGATCCAAGGATGCCTACTATTGCAGGGCTTAGGAGAAGAGGATACACTCCTGAATCCATAAGAAATTTTTGCAGAGAGATAGGTGTTGCAAAAGCAACCAGTACTGTAGATTCACAGATGCTTGAGCATTTCGTTAGAGATGATTTGAGCGCAAAATGCCCAAGGGTTATGGGAGTTATAAGACCCATTAAAATTGTTATTACAAATTATCCTGAGGATAAAGTTGAAATGCTCGAAGTTAATTACAACCCGAATATACCTGAAATGGGGAAACGCCTTGTACCATTTTCAAGAGAACTGTACATTGAAGAAGAAGATTTTATGGAGAACCCGCCCAAAAAGTATTTCAGGCTATTTCCCGGAAATGAAGTAAGACTTATGGAAGCATATTTTATTAAGTGTAATGAAGTTATAAAGGATGAAAATGGGAAAGTAATTGAAATAAGATGCACTTATGATCCTGAAACAAAGAGTGGAACAGGGTTTACAGGAAGAAAAGTAAAGGGAACTATCCATTGGGTAAGTGCAAAACATGCTGTACCTGCTGAGATGAGGCTCTATGAACCGCTTATTCTTGATGAAAATGATGGTGAAGAAAAATCTTTTATGGATAGAATTAATCCAAATTCTATGAAAATAGTCAATGGTTTTGTTGAACCAGCATTAAAGGATGCAAAGCCTCAGGATAAATTCCAGTTCATGAGGGTTGGATATTTTAATGTTGATATAAAGTACACAACAAATGATAAGCTCGTTTTCAATAGGATAGTATCATTAAAGAGCTCATTTAAAATGAAATAGGAAGCTGCTATTTGAGGCAGTCAAATTAGATATAATCTCTAAAAATCCGGCATAGTCGTGAATTACGGCTATGCCGGATTTTTATATTTGAGTATTTTAGATAAAAAGTGGGGTTTCAGCTAGGCTAAATGCAACTACTCCCCATGGGGAGTAGTTGCTGACATACTAATGATAGCCATCAGATAAAATAAAAATGTGGGGCGACTTGCCATAGATTTAAAAAAGTCATTAACTGTCCCTCAAATACTCAAATATTTATCAAAAATGTGCGATTTTATGTTATAATAATTGTGGCAGAGTAGAAAAATGAGCGTCAAGTGGTAGAGGACGGGAAGTTGCCTTTGCACGAAAAATCATTATATGATTTGCGGTTCATTTTTTGCATTCCGCTGTCACAAAAAGAGCAATCCTCTATATGTGACAATATAAATAGAGAGGATGATAATTAATGGAAAAGACAGAAAAGACAAAAACACTTGTCTATGTAGGGCTTTTTACAGCTCTAAGCGTGATTCTAACTAGTTTCTTCTCAATTTCAACACCTATCTTCACGATAGGATTTGGTACAATACCAATAGTGTTCTCATCAATAATGTTTGGTCCCCTTATTGGAGGTATTACAGGAGCATTGTCTGATTTTATAGGTGCGATGCTTTTCCCTAAGGGAGCATTCTTTTTCGGATTTACAATAACAGGTTTTTTGAACGGAGCCCTTTATGGCTTATTTTTACATAATAAGCCTAAAAGCCTTAAAAGGATAACTTTATGCGTTATAACTTCAACTCTTGTATTATATTTGGGATTAAATACTTATTGGATTAGCATAATAACAGGCAAGGGGTTTATAGCATTGTTACCTCAGAGAATAATAAAAGAGATAGTAACTATCCCAGTTAATGCGATTTTAATTTATGAATTATGGAAATATGTTGGGAACTCAATTATGGTACCTTCTTTTAAAACTACAAACAAATAAAAAAGAATAGACAATTTAAATTTAGCTTATTTATATTGCTAATAGACCTCTATGATATTAAAGAGGTCTATTATTTTGAGAATATTAATTATTAAATGAAGATAAATGTAATTTTGATAACTTGATAATTTAATTAATAATAGTTATAAATTATAATACATTTATTTCGGTATTGAAATACCAAAATAAATGTATTATAATTTAATATAGGATGATTTATGAGGAGGTTATTAAATGAATGACAATATTAGTTTATTTTGGAAGAGCCTTTATGAGATTGGAATAACTAATAAGAATAATATTATGAGGGAGGCATTAAGAGTTAAAAAGACAGCTAGTTATATTGAAGGCGATATAAATGACGAAGAAGAAATATATAGTACTATGAAAAATAAAGTTGAAAAGGAATTAGGATATTTCCCAGGAGATAAGGATACTTTTATAAAATTATTTAAAATTGGCTGGAATTTTGATATTATAGAATTTACAATTGAAACTTATAAAAGTGACAGGACTAAAATGGTTATAGTACCTGATTATTTGATAGAGTCTATGAATAAAATTATTGAAGATAAGGATCCCAATAATATTTTAATAGGGGATGCAGAAAAAACCCTTGTAGGATTAGAAGGAATTATAAAAAATTTTCCAAATAAAAAGTTTACACTTCTTACTGAGCAGAAATTGATGTATGATGTTTTAAGCTTTGTATTTGATAAATTTAAAAATGTTGAAGTTATTAACCAATCAATACTTAGAAGATTAAATTTAGAGGAAAAATACGATTTGATTTTTTCTCTGCCAGCTTTTGCAACAAAGCTTTATAAAAATAATTTAAATTGTGATTTTATAACAAAAGAAATTGCAGGTATTGCTATAGAAAATTTTCTTAATCAAATTAGCGAAAATGGTCTTCTATATATAATTGTTCCTGCAAGAGTTACCTTTGCAGGAAAGGAATTCAGTGATTTAAGAAATTATATAATGGATAATTATAATTTGGATTCAATTTATACAATTCCTGATGGGGCATTTAAGCCATATACATCAAGTAGAACTTATCTTTTATGTATTTCAAATGTTAAGAAAGAGAGTTTACTTTTAGGAAATTTAGAGCTTAAAGATGATCATATTGAAAAGGGTTACAGCAAAAGTATGGATATGAGTGAATTCAGAAAGTTTGATGAATGGAGAATAGAATTGATTCTTACAGAAGAATGTGGCTTAATTCAAAAGTATAAAGAATCAAGTATAGATAAGGTAAAATTAGCAGATATTGCAGATATTTTTAGAGGTAAAATGTTAACTAAAAATGATGCTGCTGAGGGAGAAATATACGTGCTTAATATATCAAACATAGAAAATGGGGAAATTGTTTTTGATGGCATGGATACTATTGATGAAAATGATCGAAAGATAAAAAGATATGAACTTTTAAAAGGTGATGTGGTTATTACCTGCAGAGGGACAGTTACAAAAGTAGCATTGTTTAATGGATGGGATAAGACAGTAATTGCTTCATCAAATATTATTGTTATTAGGCCTAAAAGTGATATTTTAAGTGACTATTTAAAGATATTTTTAGAAAGCCCCTTAGGAACTACGTTAATAAAAAGTTTTCAGGGTGGCACTTCTGTTATGAATATAAATCCATCTGATATAGGAGAAATGGAGATTCCACTTTTACCTTTAGAAAAACAGCAAGAACTTGTAGACAAATATAAAGCTGAATTTAATGTTTTTAAGGCAACGATATATACAGCTAATAAAAATTGGTCCAATGTTAAAAATGATATATATAATAGCATGATAGAATAATGGTTCTGTGCCTTCCCCTTATAAAAGAATGTAGCTTTGCCTTTCTGCTTTGCTTTAGGTAAGGTGAGCCCACTTTTATTTATATATGTTTTATTGTACAATTAAAAATAATAATATATTATATTAATTACAAAAGGGGTCTGGTATTATGGATTTTAAAAAAATTGAGCTAAAGGATAGAGATTTATTCTATAAATATATTTACCCATATAATTTTATGAATTGTGAGTACTCATTTGTTACACTATTAATATGGAAAGATGCCTGTGATATTGAGTATACAGTTTATAAAGATGCACTTATTATAAAGAAAAGAGATTTTCAAGGTAAATATTCTTTTATGCAGCCTTTAGGATACAGTGAAGAAAATTTTAAGGAGATAGTGGATAAGTTAATTGAATATAAAAAAGAAAATGGAATGGACTATCTGTTTGAAGATGTGGATGAAAAGTTTATAAAAAAAATTAAAAATATTTATGAAAATCCTGAATGTTTATGTGTGAAGGAGGACAGGGATAATTTCGATTACCTTTATGAATCTGAAAAGCTTATTAAGCTTTCAGGGAAAAATTTTCACAATAAGAAAAATCATTATAATTCTTTTATTAATGAATATGATTATGAAGTAAAAAACATAGATGAAGGAAAGGTTTCCTTTGACGTTATAGAAGCAGCTGAAAAATGGTATGAAGAAAATAAAAACAAAGATAAGCACCTTTTATATTATGAACTTTCTGGGATAAAAGAAATTGTAAGAAATTTTAATTATCTTAATTTGCAGGGAATTGCAGTTTATGTAGATGATACAATTGCTGGATTTACTATTGGGGAAAAGCTTAATGATGATCTTGCTGTAATTCATATTGAAAAAGGAGATGTAAATTACAGAGGGATTTATTCTTTTATTAATAAAACATTTGTGGATAGATGTTTTAAGGATGTTAAAATTATTAATAGAGAGCAGGATCTTGGTGTTGAGGGGCTAAGAAATGCAAAGATGTCATATCAGCCTTTAAAGCTTGAAAAGAAATTTATATTTAATTATAAATGTTAAAAATGCAGGCTTTTCAATTTAAATGGTGAATTATGAGCTCAAAAAACTTTAGGCTTCATATTATATAACAATAGCCCGTTTTTGGAGGAATATATATTTTAATGAGAAACATTTATTTAAGGGACAAAGCTGTTGAATACGCATTGAAATATGCAATAACCCCAAATCCGGATTTCAGATTTTTTTATGAATATGGGGATGGCGGGGGTGACTGTACTAATTTTATTTCACAGTGCCTGCTTGCAGGCGGTGCACCTATGGCATATGATGCTTGGCCTTGGTGGTATAACAACAATGGAACCAAACAAACTGATAATGATACATGGTCTGTATCCTGGTCAGTTGCACATTCTCTATATTGGACATTAAAATCAAGAGGGGAACTTAAACTTGTAGGAATTAAAGCCATTGAAGTAAGCGACATATCTCTTTTAGATATGGGTGATGTAATACAGTATGAGAAGGATGGAAATATTTATCATACCGTAATTATAACAGCATTCGCTTATCAAAATGGTTATAGATTTCCTCTTGTATCGCAGCATACCTACAATGGAAGAAATGTAACTTATATAAAGCCTTGGTCAAATAAAATGCACTTTATGAAAATATATGTAACTTAAATAATTGTATGTAAAACATCGAAAGAGTTAAGAATGGAAACTGCTAAATGAAAATTTAGCAGTTTTGTTTTAAAGCAATGTTGCATAGATAAGTGAATTTTTTTTCGAAGGCAGCATTATCATTAGTGTTTCTTTTTTTTGCATTTTTTGTTTTGATACCAGCTTGTCTTAATTTTTGTGACAGATGTCTGCTTAAAAGCAGTGAGTCTATATTATCATTTGTGTATATAAGTCCATTTTGATTTATAACATAAGCCTTTTTAGATAAGACTAAAGAAGCTAGTCCATAATCTTGTGTTACAACAATATCATTTTTTTCAACTTTATTTATAAGATAAATATCAGCAGAATCCTTTCCCTTATCAACAGTTATAATTTTACAGTAATCATCATAGAGAATATGACTCGTATCAATAAACATAATGACTTCTATATTATATTGTTTTGCTATCTTTATTATTATATCTTTTACTGGACATGCATCTGCATCTACAAGAATTTTCATAATAAACCTCTTTATAAGATATTGTATTTAAATTGTTTGATGATCAATTAATTAAAGTATAAATGAAATATAAATATTTTTCAATTACAAAATACTTATTCAAGGGCGTAGCATCCGTAATATCCAAACGGATGCTACGCCCTTGAGTTGGTTCTTCAGCTGAAATTTATAAAGTCTTAGCCGAAAATCACTATCCCTTTAGGGTAGTGGATGAAGGCTTATCCCTGCTCTTGAATGTGCTTTTCTATAGCTTCTTTGCTCACATTTTCTATACTACAAGCAAAATATCCATCACTCCAAAACGTTTTTTCTTTCCAAAATT